>ULRD01021677.1_pt1 | contig 24247 bp, 28 predicted proteins | sample 1955181 | NCBI WGS metagenome assembly ULRD01 (sample SAMEA4835675, study PRJEB28245) | human gut metagenome | biome: gut microbiome; material: fecal sample | place: Denmark | collected 2008
TATTATTGCCGCGCGCGACGAAGAATCAAGATATGTGTCGTTAGGCACAAACGGCGCACCGTCAAGCATTTTTTCAACGACGGGGTGTCTGCCGTCTTTGATGCTTATTACATCCGAAGTATCAACCTCGGGTCTTGTATAGCCGTTTCTTACGGCGACAAAGGCAAGTGAACATAAAACGTCAAGCCGTGCAACGGCGCGCGCCGTGCTTCTTACCCTGTCAAGCCTGTCGGCAATTTTGCTTCTTATGTCGCAGAACAGCTCATATTCAAGTCTTACAATACGCTCCTGCGCGCCCAAAACCTTTGATTCAAGCTCTTTTAGCTCTTGGGTTATGAAGCGTTCGCAGTTTGCAAGCGTTTGTTTTCTTATGTATGTTTCGGGTACAAGCTCCTTAAATGAGTTTGAAACCTCTATATAATATCCGAATACACGGTTATATCCTATTTTAAGCTTCTTGATTCCGGTTTTCTCCTGTTCGGAGCGCTCGATTGCGGCAAGATAATCTTTGCCGTGATTTAAAATATCGTGCAGAGAATCAAGTTCTTCGTTATAGCCTTCTTTTATCATTCCGCCCTCTCTTACAGAAAGCGGCGGGTCATCGGTTATCGCCGATTTTATTAAAGAATTAACATCGTCAAGCAAGTCAACGCTGTTATAAATCTCGCAAAGCATCTGCGACGAAACGCCCGCAAGCCCCGATTTTATTGCAGAAAGGCAATCAACCGTAAGGCTTAACGTGCGAAGCTCTTTTGCGTTTGCGGTGCCGTAAACAATGCGCGTCATTATACGCTCAATGTCATACATATCAGCCATGGCGTTCATTTCTGCATCAAGCAAAACGGGATTTGAAAACAACTCTTCGACCGCGTTCTGGCGGCGGACTATTGCAGAATAGTTTAAAAGCGGCTGTTCTATCCAATTTCTGATAAGGCGCTTGCCCATGGCGGTTTTGGTGTTGTCAAGCACCCACAAAAGGCTGCCGCGCTTTTCGCGGCGAAGCTGAGTTTCGGTAAGCTCAAGGTTGCGCCTTGCAGAAAGGTCAAGCGAAAGGAATTTTTCTTCGCTGTAAAAATCAACGTTGCTCACCGGTTCGATTTCGCCCTTTTGGACGTTTTCGAGGTATTTAATAGCAGAGCCGAAAGCAAGAATTAAGCCTGTTTTGCCCTCTATGCTCTCTTTTGAATTTTCTCTCAGGTGAGAAAAAACCGCGTTTTTGCAGTCCTCCAAATTATACGAGGAAATATCCTGCACCTCGTACTTTACATTCAGTCTGTTTTTTATAAAGTCCGAAATACTTTTTGAAGACGCGGCATATTTGTTAAGAAGCACTTCCGACGGTGTGTAACAGCCGAGTTGATTTATTATGCGCACGTCCGAGTCGCCGTCGGAATAATAATCAAGATGCGCTTCACCCGTGGAAACGTCAAGAAACGCACAGGCGCACTCTTTATCGGTAACATATATTGAAGCAAGATAGTTGTTTTTGCCCTCTTCGAGCATACTGCTCTCTATAACCGTTCCGGGCGTGACTATCCTGATTACATCGCGCTTTACAATGCCTTTTGCAAGCGCGGGGTCTTCGGTCTGCTCGCAAACCGCAACCTTATAGCCGCGGCTGACGAGCTTTGCAATGTATCCGTCAGCACTGTGGAACGGAACGCCGCACATAGGCGCGCGCTCCTCCTGACCGCAATCTCTCCCCGTTAAAACAAGCTCAAGTTCTTTAGACGCAATTTTTGCATCCTCAAAAAACATTTCGTAAAAATCGCCGAGCCTGAAAAACAAAATGGTGTCGGGATAATCTTTTTTAATTTGAAAATATTGCTCCATCATCGGAGAAAGCTTTGCCATCTTTTTTCCCTCAGTGCTGAAAATTAAGTGTAAAAATTAATCAGTGGCAGCCGCCGCAAGAGGAGCACTCACCGCCGCAGTTGTGTTCGTGCTCAGGCTCGCATGTTGCGGGGTCCTGACCGTCGATGCAAAGTGCAAGAATGCCCATAATCTCGTTCATCATTTCGTCGATAGCGTTCTTTGCCTGCTCAAAAGCCGCCATATTGGGGTTGAGCATTACTTCTCTGTAAAGCTTTTCAAAATCCGCGCCGAAGCTTTCAAGCTTTTTGGAATCTGCGCTTTCGCCTTTTGCGGCTTCGTTCTGATAAGAAAGCTGAACAAGGTTTATCTGACCGATAAGCTCGTTAAGCTCTTTGTCGGCGTCGTTAGCCTTTTTTGCGGCGTCAAACGCTTTGTAACGGTCGTCAGCCTGAATGGCTGCGCCGAGCTGTCTTGTAAGTTCAATAACTGTCATTGGGATTACTCCTTTAAATTTGATTATAAAAAACAATTGGAATTGTTATTTAACGTTTTCTTCGGCTTTATGACGCGCCGCTATTTCCTCCTGAACCTTTAAAAGCTCGGAAAACCAGCGCGATTTTTCAGCCTTCGGCACGGGGTCTGGCATTGAAGCCGCCCGCGTTCCGTTTCTGGGTGAGAAAATGAACGTGAACATCGAGCCGTATTCAACCTCTTTAACAAGTGAGACAGTGTCGAGAAATTCCTCATAAGTTTCCCCTGGGAAGCCGACTATTATGTCTGTGGTGAGGTCAATACCGGGCATTTTTTCTTTTGCGTAATGAACAAGCTCAAGATAGCGTTCTCTTGTATAGTGCCTGTTCATTTCTTTTAAAATGCGGTTGTTTCCGGACTGAACCGGCAAGTGAAGATGACCGCAAAAATGCTTTGAAGAAGCAAGCGTATCAATAAGCCTTTCAGAGCAGTCGCGCGGGTGCGAAGTCATAAAATCGAATGTGAAATCGCCCTCGATAGCGTCAATCCGCTTTAAAAGCTCCGAAAAATCAACGCCGGTTTCTGAATCCTTGCCGTAGGAATTGACATTTTGCCCGAGAAGCGTAAGCTTTTTGTAGCCCTGATTTATAAGCTGTTTTGCTTCAAAAAGAACTGTTTTTATGTCGCGGCTGCGTTCTCTTCCGCGCACATACGGCACAATGCAGTAAGTGCAGAAGTTATTGCAGCCGTACATTATCGGAAGCCACGCATTTTCGCCGCTGTCGCGAAAATTGGGCATACCCTCGGCAATAACGCCGTCGGAATCGTCAATGCAAAAAACGCGTTTTCCCGAACAAAGAACCTTGCTTAAAAGCTCGGGCAGTCTGTGCAAAACGTGCGTGCCGAAAATCAGGCTGACAAAGGGATAGCTTTCTTTAAGCTTTTCTGTTATATGGGGCTGTTGAACCATACAGCCGCAAAGCGCGATTATAAGGTTCGGGTTTTCGGATTTAAGCCTTTTCAGTGCGCCGACGTTGCCGAAAACACGGTCTTCGGCGTGCTCGCGAATGGCGCAGGTATTATAAATAATTATGTCGGCTTCTTCGGGCGCGTTGCAAAGCTCATAGCCCATCTCAACAAGCATCCCCTTAATATGCTCGCTGTCGGCAACGTTGCCCTGACAGCCGTATGTGTGCACAAACGCCTTAGGCGTTTTGTCGCCGAAACGCGCGCAAAGGACGGTGTGCACCTTTTCTTTATATTCGTTTTGCTTCGCCATTTCGGCGTTGCTTACAAATACGGTGTTCTTTTGCAAAAAATATCAATCCTTAAGAATCAGAATAAAACCGAGTTAAGCCAGCCGAGAATATCAAGGTATACCTTTTCTTTATATTCTTCTTCATTGAGAATTTCGTGTCTGCAATGCGGATAAACGATTATCTCAGGCTCGTGACCCGTAACTTTGAGCGCGTCGGCAACGGCAACGGGACCTTTTCCGTTGAAACCGATGGGGTCTTTTGCACCCGATATTATAAGAATGGGAAGGTCTGTCGGCACGGTTGCGGGCCAAAGCTTGTCCGAAGCTAAGATGCCGACCGAGCAAAGGTCGCGTATGCCCGCCATGGAAAGCTCGTGACCGCAAAGCGGGTCGTTTTTGTAGTTTTCGACGTTTTGCCTGTCAAAGCTGAGCCAATCAAGGTCAGAGGTTTTATCCCTTATGCCGAAGCACGAAAACTTGTTAAGAGATGAAGCGAGCGCATGATTTACGGTTCTCGGACCCATTTTTCTTGCGAGGGCCGAAAGCGAATTGACAAGGAAGTCAAAGCCCGACGGAACCTGACCCGTACCGCAGATGATAAGACCCGAAAGTTCACTTCCGAACGCGCCCGCATAAAGCCTTGCGCAGAACGAGCCCATGCTGTGGCCAAAAAGGAAATAGGGAAGCTCGGGGTAACGCTTATGCATAATATTGTGTAAAATATGCATATCGTCAACAAATCTTCTGTAGCCCTCCTCCTCTGCCGTGAAGCCGAGTTCATCTTCTGAATTGACGGACTTGCCGTGACCGATATGGTCGTTTCCGCAAACAACAAAACCCTTTGAAGCAAGGAATTTTGCAAAATCGTCATATCTGCCGATGTGTTCGCTTACGCCATGCGCTATTTGAAAAACGGCAACATGGTCTATTTCGTCATCATACCAAATAAGTGCGCGGATTTTATTAACGCCGGTTGAAGAATTATAATACGCTTCTTTTTTTACTAAGGACATTTTAACGCCTCCGTACAAGTCGGAATTATGCACAAAATGCAAATATACATAATTCCCCATATTCGGATAATATGATAACATACGCAGGCGCAAAATGCAAGAAAAACAGGCGTATTTAATTAAATTTTAACAAAAAAGAAAGGCGTCCGAAAACAGAGTACGGGCGCCGCTTTATTTGTCAAAATGAAAATTTGATTATCTTTCTAAAAGAAATATTAAAGAAAGCAACCCTCCGTTATTTATGAGCGGCAAAACGCGCTCTACTAATCATAACCACCAGTAAACTGGTGGTTTGCTCTGCCCCTATAAGGGGCGAATGCTGGCTTAGCCCCTCGAAGGGGCACTGAAAGTTTAGCGCCGCATTACAATCTCAAGCAGCCGCTCACGAGCGGCTGTTTATTTTTGCTTACTTATTCTTGGCACCCGTAAACGGGTCTGTGTACTCTTTGAGACTCATTTGGTCTGCTGCATAATCCTCTTCTAATTGATTTCTTATATATTCTGCAATTACCTTTTTATTTCGACCGACTGTGTCTACATAGTACCCTCTACACCAAAATGTTCGTGAACCGTACTTATACTTTAAATTTGCATGTCGGTCGAAAATCATCAGACTACTTTTACCCTTGAGGTATCCCATAAATTGTGATACACTTATGTGTGGTGGAATACTTACAAGCATATGTATGTGGTCTGCACATGCTTCTGCTTCTATTATTTCCACACCTTTTTGCACACATAATTTTCTTAATATTTCTCCAATATCTCTTTTGATTTCACCATATATAGCTTTTCTTCTATACTTTGGTGCAAACACTATATGATATTGGCATCTATATTTTGAGTGTGCTGAACTTTTTATTTCACTATCTTTTTTCACTAATTATTCCTCCTTGTACTTTGTAATGCGGCGGCCAAACCACATTCGTTCTACTTGGAGGATTAATTATTTGCAACTACTTCGGCGGCTTTGAGCTCGCCGTTTTTGGCTTTGCTAAAGCCTTTTTCTTCCCCCGGTAGAACCGGGGGTTTATTTCCACCCCTAAAGGGACCAAAAAAGCGGATGCAATGATAATTCATCACATCCGCTTTTGATAATTTATATAAAGTCATAAAATCTCATAAAAAATACTAAAATGTATTGACAAATACTTTTTGTTGTTATAGAATAGGTTTAGTGAGGAAGTGCTAACATGAGCTTTTGGAAATTTATGTATTATGCCTGTGGCGTTTGGATATTTAAATTAATTTTTTGGATTATTTGTATTTTCTTTTTGGCTATTCCTTTTGCTTTAATTCACTTAATACGCAAAACATAAATTTAATTAAAGGAGCAAAATAATATGGATTACGATAGAATTATTCTTGAAATGTTAGACCGTATCAAATCATTAGAGGACGAGGTTGCTGCTCTCAAAAACAACTCTTTAAATAGCAACGATCGAAATGAGCCTATTAAGTCAAGCAAAAAGTATAGAAGATTAACTGAGTTATTAACCAATGCAGAAGGTAAGCCTGTTTCAATTTCTTTTGGAGATATTGAAAAAGCAATTGGTTTTTCGCTACCTGATTCAGCAAGAGAACACAGAGCTTTTTGGGCAAATACCACTACGCATTCTATAGCACTTAGTTGGTTAAGTGTTGGTTATAAAACAGTTGATGTTGACTTAGAAAAAGAAATAATTGTATTTGAAAAATAAAAGGCGGTAACATAAATATGAATGAAATTTGGGACTTGATAAAAAACTCTTACTTAGTTAACCCCAGAGATGTGCTAACATATGGAGGAAGGAAATACTTCTATGTTTATACACAGGATGATAAGGTTTATCTCGAAAGTGGCCGTAACCATCCAAACGGCTCAAACATATCTTCGACACGCACTTTGGATAAAGAAAATCTTAGTGCTGTGTTTGAAAAATATAAAAGTGGTTCAAAGCCAAGTGATGTTACAGAAATCACATTCAATTCTGTTTATTGGTTTGGAATATTCAGGGATTTGAAATTATAATTAGTTATTTTAGACACAAACATTTAACAAATTAAAAATAAAAAAAAGGGCAGACTTTACGAGATTAATCGCAAAATCTGCCCCAATTTATCGTAATATTTAGTTCAAGTCCTCCCAGACATCTATTTTAGGGAGGTGGCATCTTTTTAATTCAAGTGGTGTTTAGGTAACGAAAAAACCCAGAAACCGTTGTGGTTACTGGGTTTTTCTGGCTGTCATCTATTTTGGTAGCCAACCATGGCTCGTAGCACCGAAAAAGATATCACCGGATTTTTAGGAAAATCCGCTTGAGATAAGGCTTTTTCGGACTTTTTTATTATTTTTTCTTTGTGCCTGTCGTGGTTTGTGATCTTCCTCGTCCATTTTCATTGAGACACGAAAAAGATATCAGTTCATCAGCCACGCTTTCAATTGCTTCTTCTGCCAACAGCACTCTGCCATCTTTGATGTCTTTCTTAGATCGTTCAAAATGAGAACGGATGGCTTTTCGTTCTTTCTCAAAAGTGATTACCTGGAGCAATCCATTTTTGATATCTTCAAAAACGCTCATTTTTAGTCGCCATCCCAAACGCCATCCGGTCGCATCCGCGCCATAGACAGCAATTGGTAAAGTGACTTTTTGACATTTCCCTCGGCTGGCTTCCAATAGTCGGGATCAACCTCATCGGACAAGGCTTCGATTGCTTTTTGCAGAACGGTGATGCTCTCAGCTCCGGTCTTTCCGTATATGGATCGAATACCACCTTCGCCAAGAACCTCGGGACGACGGAAAACACAGGCATAGTTGTATGTTATGTTCAGACACAGTTCCTTCGTACCGCCAACAACATATGTCCCACCTCGCATAAAATGGGGATCATCCAATTCGAGGGTTTGCTTCGTGACGGGATCATTTAGATGTATATCGTAGCTCATTTTTTCTTTCTCCTTTCCTGGATCATACCTCTGTAAATATGTAATAGGATGTACTCATCTTTTTCTCTCTTTCTGCTCTTTATCATTCTTCGGAGTAGAACTCTTGCATATCATCCAATCGGAGGCATGAGAGCCGTCCATATTCAAATCCACCGCCGCAGTCGATGCCGATTGCTTTCTCACTTTTCCATATACTCCAAGGTTCTCTGTTGTGGAAGTAGCAAGTAGGCGTGTGGCCGAAGATCAGCACATATCCCCCGGGAACAGGACAGGTTTCGTTCCATCTCTCCCATACGGCAAATTCACGACTGTCTTTATAGTCCTCGCTGTGCCAATAGTTTGCCATATAGTTTTCCTCGGGAGAGGCATGGACGAGCTTATATTTGATGCCGTTGACCTCAACCTCGAGATTAGTCGGCAGCTTCCAAATGAAGTCGAAGATTTCGGAGCGTGTGTCTTTTCTATAATGTTTGAGCTGCTCATGGGTAACCATACCGCCGTTCCGATACCAAATCTTTCTCTGTCGCCAGTTTGTGTTTTCCTTTTCTTCTGCTACATCCTTGCAATGACCGATGGCCTTGAGCATCATATACTCGTGGTTGCCGATCAGCATCTTTGCATTGGGCATCTGCATGATTCGTCTTAATATTTTAATTCCATCGGGATACCTGTCGATCACATCCCCCAGGACATATAATGTATCATCCGGTTGGAGATTGATCTGAGCCATAATGGACTCAAACCTTCGCAGGTTGCCGTGGATGTCGGATAATACATAGGTCATCGTTTCATCTCACTTTTGCGTATTGTTTTGAGGATGAGTTTTCAGTCCTCATCCACGACCTCACGAATTAGTTTCATGTCTTCATTCCGACAGTTCAGCATTCTTTGTTTGTAGCTGTGAAAGCCTTGCTTCAAGTTCTGCCTTGAGTGCAGACCACATTTCGGGATCGTGGACATTGTTTTGTTTCAGTTCTTGGTCAATATCCTTGATTGTGACATCGATGGTCTTTGTGTCAATGATGTTGATGTATCTGCGAATAAAGTCTACGACCACTCCCGGCATATAGGTATGTCTGCTAATGGCATATCTCAGCGCGCTGTTGATGATACATCCGAAGTCATCATCGAAGCAGTATTCCATCCATCGGGCGGGACACAGAACATGACCTTCCTTGCCTTCATCATCTACGATGACAAAACCAATATCTTCTTTGTCTACTCGCTCGAGGACATTGTCGAAGTCCTCGCAGAGTTTCTGTCGGCTGATGCGTTCCATTGTGTCCAGGGGCATCAAATATCTGAAAGTATGCATTTTGTATTCTCCATTTCGTATTTTTCTTTGAATTCTTTCCAAAACCCATTGACAAACTGTCATCACAATGATATAATTTTATCGAACTATCATTGCAATGATACAGGAGGTATCTCTTTATGAGTGTAATTCAATTACTTCATGGAACTGATCACATCATTGAGGTTCCTGATATCAATATCGGTAATCCCCACAACGACTACGGCATGGGCTTCTATTGCACCCGAGTCGATGAGATGGCTCGTGAGTGGGCTTGTAAGAAGAACACGGACGGCTTTGTCAACATCTACGATTTTGACACCGAGGGGCTGAAAGTCCTTAACCTGTTGGACGGCAATCACACCGTACTCAACTGGATTGCTTTGCTGCTTCAGTTTCGTACTTTCAAGCTTGACTCTGAGGTCGCCATTGATGCAAGGGATTACATCATCGAACATTACTCGGTTGATCTCACCGGATACGACATTGTCATCGGCTACCGAGCAGACGATTCCTACTTCCAGTATGCCGAGTCCTTTGTGTCCAACACCTTGCCCCTCAGAAGTCTGAACAAGGCACTCCGTCTTGGCAAGCTGGGTGAGCAGACCGTGGTCATTTCCTCGAAGGGATTTGAGCGTTTGAAGTTCACCGATGCATATCCTGTCGACAAGAGTGTTTATTATCCCAAGTTCCTGGATAGAGACACCAAGGCGAGGGATACTTATCGTAAGGAGATTAAGAAGAGTAAGTCCTACCGGGACGATATCTTCGTACTTGATATCTTGCGGGAGGAGATGGCTGACGATGACCCACGCATACAGCGAATCTTATTTGAGTAATGCAAAGGATCGTCTATCTTCATTCTTCGATTATGCTATCAATGACTGTAAGTTAAAGCCTGATTGGATTACTGCATTGTTTATCAATACAGGCTATGCAGAACAATTTGAGCGTGGCAATCCTGCCTATGTAGCAGGTATGTCGGGTGTCGAACTTGCTCGTGCTGTTATCCTAAAGGCATATGGCAGAAAGGAACTACCGAAGCCTACCCATGCAGAGGATTGTTCTCCTGAGTATTGGGCAGGTTGGGCGCTTGCAGAGTATCAATGGTTCACCGGTCGCAGATTCAAAGATATCTTTGATCGTATTCCATTGACCAAGATTATCGGGATGTATTCCGTGTATCATGAGATGGACATAACCAACTTCATCGAGACAATGGAAGAGTTCTACAAGGCTGCCGAGGGTGATTCCAATCTGAAACGCATTCGAGAGAATAGAGGTTTATCTCAGACGGAACTTGCAGAGCAATCAGGCATCAAAGTCCGTAACATTCAGATGTATGAGCAGCGAGTCAACAGCATCGATAAAGCACAAGCACATATACTCTATAAGTTATCTCGTGTTCTTGGTTGCGATATCGAAGACTTGCTTGAAAACCCTATGATGTAATTCCATCCTTGCACCTGCTTCGGCAGGTGCATTTTCTATACCCAAATACGCCTTGAGGAGTGGCAGATTCTCGGGGATCACGCTGAACTTAATAAATCCTGCAGCCATATCTTCGATGGTTGTCCCGAGGCTCTCAATCAGAGGGACTACCTGATCATAGACCTCCTGGTCGATTTCAAATATCATCGTTACGAGTTTTTCACTCATTGGCTTTCTCCTTAACCATCTCCAAAGAGGTCATCTATCTTCCCATTGTCACAGTTTCTTTCTATTGTTCCAGGTGTAGTCGACAAACACATCCCAATTGTTCATGATCTGCCAAGCGACATCCACCTTTATTTCCTCATCATCATTTCCTCCGACCCAGGGAGAAATAAGGACTTCCCATTCACACTTTGACCAGAAATAATACATAACCTCCCTGCGGAGCTGCATAGCGAAGTCTTCCTTGCTTTGCACCTTCCTGGCTGCCTTCTTAACATACTCACGGAACGAGCCGTGTTCAAAGATATTGAATGTTTCAATGCTTCGGCTATTACTGTTGTGATAGAACACATTCCAAGTGATGTCATCTTGGGGGTAGATGGAGGGCTTTTTCTCCCAAGGGAACTTTACTGTGTATTCATCAGATCGTTCTCCATAGTTGGGTCTAATCGTCCGTCCACCTTCGATGATCTCGTCCAATGTCACAGGCTCATAGTTCCAGTACATACAGCCCACATTATAGATTTCATTTCGGCATCCGATGCTGTTCAGATACTTAGCAAAGTCCACCTCAAAGTCTGCTTCATCCGTAAAGTGGGAGTGCGCGTGGAGGTGGATTGCCTGATGTCTGTGTCCGTTGTACATAGGCTTGAAGAAGTGGTCGAGGATGACTCTTTTCTTCGTGCCGTCTTTCAAGGTGACACAGATATCGTCAGAGTCCTTAATCCCTGCAAGAGCTGCCTTCGCTTTGGCATTGTGCAGGAAGCGGTCGTGATTGCCTTTGATGAGGATGATCTGACCGTTTAGGCTCTTAATGAGTTCCGGTGCATCATCGTTTCGGGCTTTCCAAATCATATCTCCAAGGACATATGTGAGGTCGCCTTTGCCGACCTTGTTGTTCCATCGACGGATGAGTTCCGCATCCATTTCTTCCACCGACTCAAACGGTCGGTTATCGAAAGCAATTACATTGGCGTGACCAAAGTGCAGATCGCCGGTAAAGAATATTTCACCCATCTTTTTTCTTCCTTCCTAAATCGTTCTTAAGCATCTCCATGATCCGCTGCCATGTAGCCAAGTCATCGATGTTTTCATGCTGATCGATGTAGTCCTCAATATCACGGATGATGCCGTGTTTGGTCTGCTCGTGCAGGACATCCAAACTATCCTCTATAATTCGTTCCATTGTTGTCGGGGCAAGTGTTGGCTGGCCGAGTGCATACCGAGTTGCAAATGTGGTCAGTATGTTGTAGTTTCCAATCGCCACACCGATTTCATTGTTAGTTAATCTCTTTGCCATAGCAATCTCCTTTATTGCTTTGCTCGACTCAAACTTGTGGAATAGGAAATGCATATCATCAATTCGTTTGTTGGTATGCCAGTGTCCACAGAACCACGCAATGTAGTCTGTTCTTTCCTCAATTTTGTCGAGCCATTTTTCCGTACTGTTATCCACCGTACTTTGGTCGATGCCGGGGATGAATTCTTCGATAGGTTCATACTTGAATGGGCAGGTATGCGACAGCACTACATCGATGGAATTGTCCTTGAGCTGCTGTTCAACATAGCGTTTGATTTCTTCGCTTGGCTGTTCATCTGCCCACCATCCGTATCCTCGGGAGAGGCGATAGAACTTGTCTACGCTGTAAGCACCGCCTATAACGATGTGTCGCAGACCTTCTATATCGTATATCTCTCCGTCTTTGGCAAATAATAAGGACGTATATGCTTCCTCGTACCATACGGTGCCGCCGTTCCATTCCTTAGATTTATATGTTGGGATGTTCCTGGGTCTGATTTCGTGATTGCCGTGGATGCAGAGGATCGTAGGCTTCAGCTTGTCCAGTGCTTCTTTCAGTTCTGCATCTCTTTCATCAAGGCTGTAATTTGCTCCCACATCCCCGAGGATTACGATGGTATCGTCCCTCGTGGGTTTGAACCTTTTGCAGAAGCGTTCTATTTCATATCGCTGACCGTGAATGTCACCGGTGTAATAAACCATAGATGTGCCACCTTTCCGAGCATAAGTATATCAGCCAATTCTGTCATTGTCCTGACTTTTGGGAAAATGTATTCGCAAACCCCCGAAAATGTATTCGCAAGCGAACTTTTCGAGGGTATTTCTTCTTTTTTGACCGTTGGTTTATGTAATTGCCATTTCATAAACTGTGGGTTTATTCCTTGACTCTCGGAGTGTTCCATCGTGGCCTGGGGCAACCTATAATTTATCTACGGGAGGGTCGAGTCAAGTATTTGTATTCTCGCATGGCCTGCTTCGTGGCTTTCACCATATCCAAAAGGACACGCATTTCGTAATCGCTGCAATCCGAGAGGATGGCTGCGAACTCATGATTTGAAACCTTGATGGTATTAGTGAGGCTGTCGATGAGCAGGTCATCGGTCGAGACATTCAGTTCGTTTGCCACACGCACTAAGGTGTCAAGGCTGCAGAACTTATACGCTGTTTCCACATAACTCATGTATGCCGGGGAACGGTCAATACGCTCTGCCAATTCCATTTGGGTGATACCTTTCTTTGTTCTGATCGCGCGGATTCTCTGTCCGAGAAGGATATAGTTGATTTGCATATAGAAACCTCCAAAATAATTTTGATGGTTCTATTATAAGGTATGCCTGAAGTGTTCGCCCTTGCCTTATTCCAAATATCAGGTATGGCTTATATAATAACATATAGATTATGTCTTAAAGGAGGAGGTGCGCCAATGAGAGAACTTGACGATGCCAGATATAAGGCAATCGGTGCGAGGATTCGTGAAGTTCGCATTCAGAAGAACATGAGCCAGGCTGAATTGGCTGAGAAGGCTTTCATCTCCGTTCCGCATATGAGTGAGGTTGAAAACGGTAAAACCAAACTGCGCCTTTCTACCTTTGTATATATAACTGAGGCATTGCAGGTTTCTGCCGATGTGCTGCTCCGCACCAACATCCCCGAGGTAAACGGAATATACCAGGGAGAGTTCAAGGACTTGCTTGCGGATTGCTCACCTGCTGAGATTGATTCCATTCTCAAAATCGTGAAGGAATTAAAAACCACCATGCGGATCAAGAAAGACGATTATCTTTTTTAACAGGCCAGACAACGATGTCTGACCTGCTTTTGTTTGTAGAATTCATTATATAATTTAAATCTGATACTTTTGTTACATGCCGACAGAGGATGACTCTGCCGGCTTATTTTTTTGCTTTTTCTCATCTGTCATAAACCAGGGGTTAATCGCTTGACCTGTGGTTAGTTCATATTAAGCCTTGCATTATTTACAATAATCTTAGCCTTATTTTGATAATCCGCTGACTATAGCAATGGGAGGACACTCTATGGAAGAGATCGATATTCACGCTAAACTGGCGCAGATAGAAACTGCTCCGCATTTTTCAATGATTTTTGACGGCGACACCGAGAGAGCCGAGATGATTGCCGATCATTTGATTTGGCTTCACTCCATTCGCCGAGAACGCCCACTTGTTTCCAGACCATTCAAGGCAGGCATTTATATTCGTTATTTTAATCAGACCAGGTATGAGAATTACCTTGACTTCCACAAGAAGGGCTTTATCGACACCCTGGCTCTGTGTCCGAAGTGGGACCTGGTGGACTTCTATATAGATGAGGGACAAACCGCACCTAATATGGAAAGCGCACCCGAGTGGTGCAGACTTCTTCAAGATTGTATGGATGGCAAGGTGGATTTAATCATTACACAGAAGGTTTCCAATGTAACGAAGAAACCGCAGGAGATCACGATCCTTTCCCGGCTACTTGCAACGCTGCCACATCCTGTCGGCATCTATTTCATCTCCGAAGACATTTTCACCCTTGCTTCCTATTATCAAGAGGATATGCGAGATACCGATTTCTTCCCCGAGGGTTGGGTGTGTTTGCCCGATACTGAGGAGGACAAGCCCTGGGGGTTGCTCCATGATTGATAAAAATAAACGATATGAAAAGGAACGAGCCAAGGATAAACAGCGTAGGCGTATCCATGTTGAGATCGATCCTGATAACTACGACTACATACCTGAGGTCAAACAGACCGATTACTACGACAACGATGTTCCGCAGAGGGTTGCCATTTATGTTCGTGTTTCCACGGATGATGTCCGACAGACTACTTCCTTTGAGCTGCAAAAAAAGTATTACGAGGACTTTGTTGTAAAACATCCCCATTGGACTCTTGTTAAGATCTATGCAGACGAAGGTATTTCCGGTACTTCTCTGAATAAGCGTGAGCAGTTCCTTGAAATGATTGCAGATGCGAAACGCGGCAAAATCGACATGATTATCACGAAGAGTGTTTCTCGTTTTGCTCGTAATGTGGTGGATTTCATTGGCATCGTCAGAGACCTTGCCGAGCGTAATCCACCTGTTGGTGTCTTCTTTGAAAGTGAGGCCATATTCTCTCTGAATGATGATTCTCAGCTTGCTCTGTCCTTCCAAGCGACCATGGCCGAGGAAGAGTCCCACACCCGAAGCAGATCGATGGAGTCCTCGCTTCGTATGCGTTTGGATAACGGTATCCCTCTGACGCCCAAGCTGCTCGGGTATATGCACGATGCTGATGGTCAGCTTATTCCAAACCCCGAGGAAGCACCTACCGTCAAGCTTGCTTTTTATATGTATCTGTACGGATACTCCACGCAGCAGATTGCTGATGCTTTCAATGCCCTGGGGCGTAAGTCTTACCTTGGCAATATAAACTGGACTTCCACGGGCATTGTACAGATCCTACGCAATGAACGCCATTGCGGTGATGTTCTCACTCGAAAAACCTATACACCCAATTTCCGCACCCATAAGTCCAAGAAGAATAAGGGACAGAGACCACAGAGCCGATACCGTAATCATCATCCTGGGATTGTTACCCGAGATGACTTCATAGCGGTCCAGCGCATGCTTGATAACGCCAAGTATGGAAACAAGTCCATTCTGCCCGAGATTCGTGTGGTTGAGGATGGCGTTCTGAAAGGCTTCGTTACCATCAATCCTCGATGGGCAGGTTTTAAGGAGGGCGACTATTACCAGGCATCCAAGAGTGTTTATTCCTCTCCCGAGGAAGAACCGCATCCCGAGGAGGAGATCCGCTTCGAGGTGGAAGCCGGCGACTTTGATTTGCGTGGCTTTGAGATTGCCCGGGGTGAGTTCTTTGATGATCCGCGCCGTCCTCATGCCATTATTTATCATAAATTCATTAAGTTCAGTACCGCTTGCGTAAGAAAGTTTGGTACGAAGAATTACATTGAAATTCTGATAAATCCCATTAGCAGGAAACTGGCGATCCGTCCCACTACCAAGGAGAACCGAAACAGCGTTATGGCTGCAAAACCGGAGAAGGGCATCTTGTATCCAAGGATGATCCCCACCTCTGCTTTTAGCGAGACCATGTTCAATCTTCTCGGTTGGAATATTGAAAACAAGTACCGTATTTTAGGTACGCTCTATGAGCAGGATGGCGAGATCGCATATATCTTTGATACCGTTGACTCCGAGGCTTATTTCAAACCCAATGTGCTTTCCAAAGAAACTACCGAGGAGGATGGTTCAAGTGTTCAACCGTTGATGCCCTCGGGAAAGCGCATCCGTGCAATTCCTGAATCCTGGACAAGCTCTTTCGGCAAGCAGTTCTATGCACAGGAGAAGTCCGTTATTGAGCTTCAGCGGCAAAGTGAAGCGGATTGGATGCTTCGCTTGGAGGGTCAGCTTTTTGAGACCGGCAACAAACTCCATGTAACAGGGTTTGAGGAACTCAGAAGCTTCATCACCCAAGAATTGCAAGGTGTAGAAATTTAGGAGGTAGACTATGTCTGATATTACTGAGCAACGGTTCGTTATGGGAGGGCATTCTCCTGAGACGGACTCGGAGCTGCACAAATTTCCGGTATTAAATGATGAGGAAGAGTTAATCGAGATGAGCGAGGAGTTCAGCTTGGAGGAATTCCAGGTTGTTCGTAGAGAATTCTTCGCGCATACCCGTGAACCTGCGGTTACCTTCAATAACCGCAAATTCTATGTTAATTCTGCGTGCTTGAGCAGGTTCCCCAATACGAACTATGTCCAAGCTCTGATTAACCCTCACACCAAGATTTTAGCTCTCCGTCCCTGTGGCGAAGGTGAGCGTGGCTCGTTTCAATGGTGTTCGATCAGTCAAGGGAAGCGAAAGCCGAGGCAGCCCACCTGCACTCTGTTCTTTCTTAAAATGTTTGACATGATGAATTGGAATCCCGATCACCGTTACAAGATGCTCGGGAATATCATTCGTGCCAATGGTGAATACCTGATTGCTTTTGATTTAACATCCACCGAGGTGTATCAGCGCACCTATGACAAAGAAGGTGCTAAATCAACGGCATCAAGAACGCCGGTATATCCGATTGGTTGGCAGAACCAATTCGGTATGACATTTAATGAACACAAGCAGTCCATGCTTGTAAATATCTTCGAAGGCTATGCCATCTACTCAATTAAGGAAAACAAGACAGTACGACAAAATCCGACAGCATCCGATGCTGCCAGTCAAGTTGCTCTGCCGGAAGGAGGTATAAATAGTGAGCGAACAGACTTGCCAACAAGTAACCATATCGGTTGACTTAAAAAAATACCGTATTCGCATTCATCGTAACACCCTGACTTTGCTCGGGACTCCCAAGTATGTTCAGTTTCTCGTTAGCCCTACAGCGATGATGCTTGCAATTCAAGGAACGAACAAGAGAACACATTTTACCCACCGTGTGAATTTGGATGCCCTGCATCCTGATAATTCCTACGAGATTTACAGCACCTTGTTTGTTAATAAGCTGTGTTCCTTGGTATCTGATTTGGATACCGGATGTACATATAGGCTTACCGGTGAAATTATAACCGAAGAGAATGCCGCAGTTTTCCCACTCAGTTCTCTCCAAAAGGTCGATAGTTTGGAGGATCAATAATGGGGTTGCAAAGATTAAAAACTGATGAAGAGTTCAAGCATCTGATCCGTCCTCTGCTTCGTAAGGAGTATTTGCAGTTGGAACAGAACCTTTTGGCCGATGGCTGTCGTGATCCCATTGTTGTGTGGCACGATGTCATTGTTGACGGTCATAACCGCTATGAGATTTGTATGCGCCACGGCATTCCCTTCGACACGAAGGATATGGAGTTTGAGTGCCGTGAAGCTGCTATCGCTTGGATTTGTGCCAATCAGCTTGGCAGAAGAAACATCACCGAAGAGACTCGCAAGTTCCTTATCGGTATGCAATATGAGAGTGAAAAGGTTGTTACACGCATTCGTAACAAGATTGGGAAAAACCAACACACCGTGGATATCTCATCTATGAATGAAGAGGAGGCGGACAAGGCTTGCCGTCATTGGACTGCTCAGCGGATTGCCGAGGAGAACAATGTATCTGCTGCCACCGTTCAGAAGTATGCTATCTTTACTCGCGCCTTAGAGGAGATCGGAAAGAAAGAGCCGCGATTAGTTCCTAAGATTCTCTCAGGACAATATAAGATTGCTCATAAGCATGTAATGGAAATGGCAGAACTTACGCCGGAAGACCTGCGGAGGATCAATCGCAAGATTGAGCGTAACCCTGCTCAATTTATGCAATACAAAGCAACACGACCTCCTGTACAGGGCAAGTATGAGACTGCTGCCAGTGATACTCCCACGGGGCCGTCTGTGAAGGATATGCCTGAGTTTGATCCTGATGCGGAGATCAGTAGTTTGACCTTAACAATCCCTTCGTGGAAAAGTTCCATTGAACGGGCAAAGAATACCGCAGATCTTGCCATTGTATCTCCCCAGGCCAAGGACAACTTGGTACAGGCTTTGCATGAGCTGCGAAAGACGATAGCAGATTTGTTATCGGAAATGGAGGACATGTGACAATGGATGATTTCTCGGAATTTGTGCCGAATGTGCATTTTGAAAAAATCCCGATTAAGAACTTGGTTTCAAACCAGGACTACCAACGAAATCTGTCGCAAGCTCGTATTGAGAAAACGGCAGAAAACTTTGACCTATTCCAAATCAATCCTGTAAAGGTCAGCCGCAGAGACGGCATCAATTATGTTTTTAACGGACAGCACACCATTGAGATTGTTGCCCTGGCTTCCGGTTCACGAGAGACTCCCGTGTGGTGCATGATCTACGATGACCTCTGTTACGAGCATGAAGCGGATATCTTTGCCAATCAGATGAAGTTTGCCAAGAACCTCGCACCATATGAGATTTTTGTCGCAAACCTTGAGGCACAGAACCAGGATCAACTTATGATTAAAGATTTGGTTGAGTCTTATGGTATGAAGATAGCGTCCAAGAGAGCGCCGGGACATATCTGCGCCGTTTCGACCTTGGAAGCCATTTACACCAAATACGGATATCAAATTCTTAACCGTGTTCTGCGCCTGATCATAGGCACTTGGGAGGGTGACTCCAATTCTTTCTCTGCAAACATTATGAACGCTGTAGCAAAGCTCTGCGTAGTTTTTAAGGACCAGTTGAATGACGAGGTATTCAGCGAGAAACTCGGGGCTGTTTCTATTAAGCAGCTAACGCGCACCGCCAAGGAACGCCGTCCGGGATCAATGGGCTTTGCCGAGGCAATGGTCATTGAGTATAACGGCAAAAAGAAAACCACCGCAGGTAAGCTGTTCCTGAATAAGCTCTATGCCCGTGATGTTTCTCTTTGGATTGAGCCGGACGAGGATGAGGATTTTGACGATTCCGAGGCTTTTGACAACATTGTTCTCGGGCAGTTCAGTGATGATGAGGACAGCGAAAATAACGAATAAAACGATCAGCGAATAAGCCTTGGTTGCTTATTCGCTGTTTGCCGTTATTTACTTCTCGAGGTATTCTTCGAGTTCGTACCCACCGCCGAGGATGATTTGCAGTCTGCCGTCATGGTAGACCTTGATGCATTCCACCATCTGTCTGACGATGGAATCATCGTAGACATCCCTGTTTTCTTTTCGCTTGTCGATGATGTCTTGAATTTCCTTGACTCTCGCTTGGAGCTCTCCGTCCTCGCTTTCGCTTTCACGGATCGCCGTGATGCGTTTGGAGAGTTGCTCGATCTGCATTGAGATGCTCTTGAACTCGTCTTCGTAGTTCTCGGCATCATCGTCCTCTTGGACACTCAGCGATACGAGGTCAAGCATCCTCTTATTGAGGGCATCGATTCGTCTTTCGAGCAGGTCGATCTCATCTGAACCACCGTTGATGCCTATGGCTTCGCCGATGGTGGATTTCATCAGCATGAGGTATGTTGACTCGTCCTCGATGTTAAAGCGGTTCAAGGCTCTCACAATGGCTCTTTGGAGGGCTTGCTCGTCCACCGTTATGGAGTCGTTGCAGTATTTCTTGCCGTAGTCAAGTCGGCTGATGCATCGCCACACGATTCTCCGTTTTCCTCGGATGTTCCATGTCACTCGCTTGTATCGGCTTCCGCATTCTCCGCACATCATTACTTCCGTGAGTGCGTACTTGGAGTGCTTTCCCGAGGCAGTCAGAGCCGTCTTTTCAGACTGAGGGGCTTTGGCTTTTCTTCGGGCGGATTCCTCTTGCACCTTGTTGAATACCTCTCGAGTGATGATTGCAGGGTGACTGTTTTCTACGAGCCACATTGGTGCTTCGCCTTCATTTACTTTTCTCTTTTTGGAGATTGGATCGATGGTTACCGTCTTTTGGAGGATGGCATCTCCGCAGTATTTCTCGTTCTTCAGCATACGGATAATCATCGATTTGCTGAAGTTCAGTTTCTTCTCGGGGATTACGATATCCTCGCTTTGGAGTATCTCCGATATTTCATCGGTAGACTTTCCCGAGAGGTACATATCGAAGACTCTCTGCACGATGACCGCTTCCTCGGGAACGATCTCAGGGTTGCCATCTTCACCTTTTTTGTAGCCGAGGGTACGGCTGTACATAAAGGTAACCTTGCCGTCCTCGAATTTCTTTCGTTGTGTCCATGTGATATTCTTACTGATACTCTCGGATTCGGACTGTGCGAAACCTGCGTATATAATGAGGTACAGTTCGCTATCGCTTTTCAGCGTATCGATGTTCTGTTCCTCGAAGTAGATACCCACGCCGATCTCCTTGAGTGATCTGACATAGTCGAGGCAGTCCACGGTGTTTCTTGCGAATCGGGACACGGATTTTGTGATGATCATATCGATTTTGCCTTTGAAGCAGTCCTCAATCATCTTTTGGAATTGGGGTCGCTTGTCGGCTCTCGTACCCGAGATGCCTTCATCGGCATACAGACCGGCGAACTCCCACTCCTTGTTAGCAGCGATCATCTCGGTATAGACCTTCATCTGATTGGTGTAGGATGTGAGCTGTTCTTCGCTGTCGGTGGACACTCGGCAGTAGGCTGCCACTCGCTTTTGGCGATGCTGTGCTTTGTCGACTATGAAGGACTTTTTCGGCTCGATGAGCGTTACTGTTTTCTTTGGGATTTTGGTTACAGCCATTATTCGTTCTCTCCTTCGGTGATTTCCGTCCCCACTTTGGTGTGGAGTCTGACCTTCCCCGAGCTTGAGAGTGTGATATAGTCTATTAGGTCGGAGAAGTAGTCGCAATTAAAGTTTTCCTGGGGCCTCATCATTGAGGCTCTCTTTCTTGCAATCTGAGCCACGATGATTTTCTTTGCTTGAGTTTCTTTATATAGCTGACTTGCAATGTCGCTGATTTTCTCGACAATGTATTCTTCGCTCGGGTGATCTTTTCCAAGTTCGGCATCCACTTGCCGTTGCAGGTTTGCGACAGTCGGTGAGTCTACTATTCTTGTTTTAGGCTTGGGGATCAGCAGTTCGCTGTTCTTGATTATGCGATTCATGAGGATGGTGATCTTCTGTAGCAGGTCGCCATCGCTGATGCGAAGTCGTTTTCCGCACTCTGCGTTTTGGCATGTCCAACTTTCCTTGACATGTCGCTTAGAGCAGATTCTGCGTACCATGGGGCTTCCGCAGTCCTCGCACTTGACTCTGTTTCGGAGCAGGGCGATCCCTTCGCACTCTTTTTGTACGGTATTGCGTTGCCTTGCAGCCTTCATGGATACCGCACCTTCGTATGTGTCCTCATCGATGATGGGGTCATATTCCTCATCACCGATGTATTTTGCGTTGTCGATGATTCTTGCAATTCTCGCTTTATCCCATACATCCGTTTTCTCTGTATAGGGTATTCTTCTCTGTGTGAGGTTCTCTGCGATATCCTTGAGAGAAGCTCCCTTGATATATTCGTCAAAGATTTCTCGGATGATCTCGGCTTCGGTATGTTCTATTACCGTCCGACCTTCTCGGATTGTGTATCCGTATGGTATAAAGCGTGTTTTTTTCATTGCATTTTCTCCTATATCAATTCTGTGAATTTCAGCCCACCGAGCAGGGTGATTGTCAGCTCGTCTGTGTTATTGAGGCTCATTTCTACGATGATTTCTTCGAAGAGCTTGTCATCGAACTCGTCCAATGGTTCTTCGATTTCATCTATCAGAGACTTCAGTTTTTTCACATCTTGGAGCATGGCAAGGATTCGGGATTCGAATTGGTCTTGCCGTTCTTCCTTGAGGGAGGCGAGTTTCTTCTGCATCTCTCTGACCTGGGACTGATGTATCTCGGGGGCAAGGTATCCTTTGGTTCGCAGTTCGTTCAGCTTGAGGATCGTGGCGTTGATCTCCGCAATCTTCTGACTGATCTGCATCGCTGTTTTGTTATTTCTCTTATATTGCTGTGTAGCATATTCGAGCTTGGCGATGACTTGACCGAGGATATTCTCTTGTCCGAATCGTAGCTTGTTCACCATTGATAGGAAACCGTCATAGATTTGTTCTTCGCTGTAGTAGTTGGATTTGCAAGCCTTGGTGTCTTCTTCGTGCTTGGCACAGACCCATTTGACTCCACCGCTTCGAACCTTACGGCGATAGAAAGAGCCACATTCGGTGCATCGAATGTGGCTCGTAAGAGGATAGATATTGAGTGTTGTGGATTTGGTGAACTGTTCTTTTCTCTTTTTGAGAAGGACTTGTACTTTATCAAAGACTTCCTTCTCGATGATAGGGGCGTGAGTTTCGGTGGCGTAGTACATATCTTCCTCGCCACGGTTTTTGGATTGCTTGAATGGAACTGTGGTATCACGGTAGGTTTTCTGATAGTTGCAATCTCCGATGTATCGCTCATTGGAGAGCATATAGGAGATTTTGGAGGACTTCCATTTCTCCTTGCCGTTCTTAGTGGGGATGCCACGGTCGGTCAGTTCCTTTGCGATTTCCGAGGTGGACATACCGCAGAGGTAGGAGTGGAAGATCCACCGCACGATGCCTGCTTCGGGAGGATACTCCACGAGTTGCTTGGCTTCAAGTCTGAATCCGTAAGGTGCGTTGCTGTCTACATAGATACCAAGCTCCATTCGCTTGACGATGGAGAGGCGTTGGTTCTGAGAGATTGCCTTGGATTCTTCTTGTGCGATGGCAGCGAAGGTGTTGAGTAGCATTTCATCACCGAGGGACTGTGTGTTGATACCTTCCTTCTCGAAGATCACACCGATCCCAAGGTTCTTCAGCTTTCTTGCATACTCCAAGGCTTCCTTTGTGTTTCGGGAGAAACGGGATACCGACTTTGTGATGATAAGGTCGATCTGATGCAGTTCGCACATGCGGATCATTCGTTGGAACTCGGGACGATTGTTTGCTTTCATACCGCTGAGACCTTCATCTGCGAAAATCTCAACCATGTTCCACTCGCTCTTTTTCTTCTTCGCAAGCTTGGTATAGTAGTCGATCTGCGTTGCGTAGGAGTTTAGCTGATCCGCAGAGGAAGAAGATACTCGGCAGTAGGCTGCCACTCGTAACAGTTGAATTCCTTGCTTCGATATCGGGGATATCAGCATCGGCTTTGCCATTGTTTTCTCTCCTTTCCTCTGTTGGGAGGTTGCGCATACATTTTATGCGCAACCTCTTTTGTAACCAACATTATATCCATAGAATCGCACAAGTCCAGCGAATTTCTGATTATTTAACAAACTTTTTGATATCCTTTTGCGGTACGGTTTTTCACATTTGCATTACTATCCCTTCATCCTCGTTCGGGGCTTCGGCAGGTGCTTCTTCCTGGCCTGTCTGTTCCTGGTTATAGGGCATAAGCTGAAACAGCGAGCCACCGGAGACAGAGATAATCCCATAGTCGGTGACACAAGCCCCGAGGCGTTCCAGTAACTTGTTTCCCTCACGAAAACTCACGAGGGTGTCCAACCATTCGGGATCAAAGCGAGTATCCAAGTGATGGAGCAGGTATTCCTTGAAGAATGCACCAGCATTATCGCTCACCGTCGTCATCTCGTATTTATCGAGGTTAGCTGCGATATTATCCATATCCGCAAGAGTCAATCCGTAGGGCCTTTCCGCTACCAAGGCAGCCTTGAATTTCACTTGATCCTCGGGTGACATCTCTGCCATTCGATTGGCAATATCGTTTAAGGTCTTGATATCATCCATCGAAGGTAGGCACTCACCTGTGATCTGCGGAATGGAAGACTCAAAGCCGTAATACACGCAGTCGGTGATGCTGTCCACATTGTGGCGCGTAGCGAATTCTCGCATCGCCTTGAGTGTCATGGGAAGCGAGATCCACTCCGCTGCTTCTTCATTCGATTCATCGCCCTGGGGTGGTTCTGCAACCAACAATCGGAATGCAAACCAAGGCTCCGGCTCAACTTCGGGAAGCGAGATGCCGTCATAGACTTTGGGCATCTCGAAGTGATCCGCGCAGACATACAGGTTGCCCACATAGACACCACCATCTGCGGCTCTTTGAATTC
>ULRD01002473.1_pt1 | contig 24072 bp, 35 predicted proteins | sample 1955181 | NCBI WGS metagenome assembly ULRD01 (sample SAMEA4835675, study PRJEB28245) | human gut metagenome | biome: gut microbiome; material: fecal sample | place: Denmark | collected 2008
CTCTATTTCAATTAAAAAGGGCTACCTCCAAGAAAATATAAATATATCTTCAAAGAGATAACCCTAAAATAAAAACTAAAACTCTAGAAAAGAATATAAAGAATAAATCCTATGCCATATAAAATAACCATAACTGAATTCCATAAATCCTTATTGAATACTTTATTCAAATGGTCAAATACAATTGAGATTAGGTTTAATATTAAAACCAGGGAAAGGATTACTACCAATATAATGGATTTCTCATCACCAGCAAAATATTGCATTAGGAAAAACCCAAAAGAAAATCCAAAGAGTAGATTTATAATATCCCTTGTCATCCTGTTACTTTTATATAAAATAAACCTTCCATTTCCTCTATGGTAATTCCAAGGTATTCCAATTCCAATCTAAGGATATCAAATTCCTCATCTGTAGTTTCAGATATACTGGTTTCCGATAAATGCCTGAATGTAATATAATTATTGAAGGATAGGATATTTCTTTTATTTTCTATCCTTAATAGGACTTTAAAATCAATTGACATATCAGATGATATGTAATTTATAATTCCTATAAATTTATTGAATTTGTTAGTACCATTAATGGTAACTAAGGTTCCTTTTTCTAATTCCATAATTTATAAACTTTTTTTAAAAAATCCACTATCAATTAATTCAACTATAATAATTACTATCAATGATGCTGGACTAAGGACTACAAGGAATAAACCCCATAATAAATCCCCAATAGTACATTTATCATTCCATTTTAATTTGATTAGAATAGCTGAAACTATTATTACACTTAATATGTAACATAATATAACCCACATCATAGTTTATTCTTCCCAAATAACTTCAGTTATCCTTAATGCATATTCTCTTCCTTCACAATATAGTTCTGCTGCTTCACGTGTTTTAAAAATACCAATAATATCATCTATTGTATTCATAAGTGCTCCATAATAATCACCTGGAGAGCTTACAGGTTGCCTATGAACAATATATCTCTTACTATGCATAATATTTACTCCTCCCACTCAATTTTAGTTGTATTGATATAATTTCCCAGTGATTTTGTTATCCCTTGTATTGCTTCTTCTTTTGAAGGAAAAATAGTATTACTACTATATCTATCACCTACTCTTGGATTAGTGTATATATTTACATATCCCTCTTTCTTTTCATGGGACATCATAAGGTTAAGATTATTATCATGCTCATCACATACACCATCAATATCATACTGATACGCATTTTCTTCTGTATCACAATTTATAATAGCAACAATTGGAAAGTTTTTATTGTTTAAATCAAAGCAAATAATCCTTGCCTTTCTCCCGTCTCTTGTGCAGACTGGCTTACCAGCTTTTGCTGCTTCAAGGTTAAATTCTTTTAAGTTTAATTTCTTTTCTTTCATATCTTCTTTGTTTTGTTTAATCTCTACAAATATCTCATCTTTTAGGCATGAATATGCAGGTTGATGGTTTATATAGTAACTCAATTTGCAGTTTCTTGAAAAATTATCATAAAAAGCACAATTATTACAAAGAGAATCAGGGACCTTTATTTTCTGATATGATTTATTCTCTACCATAATTGGATTCCCAACCTTTTCAAGTTTCCTAAAAACTACAGATTTATAATCTTTCCTATAAGATGGTAAACAATTTCCTATTATATTAAGTACATTATTACAACAAATATTATTATGAGTATTGAAATGGCATATAATACACCCATACCCAGTATTCTCAATACATTGGTACCAATTATCCTGATAATTAAATATTTCACCTATTTTTCGTTCCATAATTCCAATTGTTTCCTTTCTCTTTTTTCCTGTAATTCATATACATTTTCATATAAATCTATAATCTTCTTAAAGGTAATTTTAATTTTTCTAGAACCTTCTAGTTTTACACTTACTCTTTCCATATAACCTCTAGTTTCAAAACTACTTCTATATCCCAAAACTGTTGTATGTGAATAACCAAGGTCATTTATTAAATCCATAAAATCAAATTTTTCACCTACTGGTATTTGATTAAATCTTTTCCTAAGGATATCAAATTTACTCATAATATTAATTGTTTTATATTGAATATGTCTACTATATCTCAATTTGGTCATAAAAAAATTCCTCTACTTGGAATAGAGGAATTGAATAGTAAAAGAAGGAAGAACCAAATACTTCTTTTATCTTAAAATTTCAATATTAATACATTCTAATCCCCAAAATTCTTTCATACTGGGGTTAAAATTACCAGTTGTAGAGATTTGTAAACCCCCAAACATAAATTTCTTACCATTAGAACTTTGAGAAGTAGAAATAAGATATACAGTAGTAAAATTTCTTTGTAAAGCATTAGCATTACTGGGGTTAAGATTAATACCGTGTAAATCAACATATTTATTGTCACTTACCATAATATTACAATATCTTTCTGAAATAACAATATTCTGAATAACAGAACATGCAAATAGACGTATCAATGGTGTATTATCACTTCTAGTAACATATATATCAAATGCAATATCACTGGGAGTTAATGATTTAGCTGACGTACTATTGAACACATTAGTAAGATAAAATGCTGTTTCTTTAGTAACATTATCAAGTTTTACTTCAAACCCATCTAATTTTTCTTTGGGAATAATTGGGATTATTATCATACTATTTTATTTTTTTTAGGTTATTATTTTGGTTCTTCATATCAAAATAGTATATACAAAAAAACCACCAATATTTTCTCAAACCTTGGTGGCAAACAGTGAAACATAAATTCAAGAACGAGATAAACATAAACTCATAGATGAGTTTCTTTACTATGGTTTTTAAAAAGTGTTATTACTGTATATAATAGTAAACTAAGAATTAATACTGGGGATATCATAAAAGTAATTATCATTATAAAAAAATGCCTTATATTATTCTTTGTACCTTTTATACCTGATTTCCTAACAGTATAATCTATTGCTATGGTTAATATTAACCCAATAAAATATATAATAATTAAAATTTTCATTGCCATAACCCTATACTGTTGCTAGAAATGAAAGGAATAATCCACCAATAATTAAAGCAATGATTACCAATGGTACAAAAAAGGTTCTAAAATTAGAACATTCTTCATCTAAACCTTTAAATATAGCCCAAATACTAAAAAAGCTATCTGTTGTTACTTTGTCAAATTTCCTTAGGATTAAAAAATCCAACATCCTTCTAATCATAAGTATTTTTCCTCCATTTTTCTAAGTTTGTTATATAATTTAATCACTGATTCATTGGGTAATTTTTCTAGTTTTTCATTAATTTTACCCAAAATTCTTGGTATTCTTTCCATTGACAACAGATAATTATATTTATCCTCATCAAATAGTTCAACCTTGAACTTAGAAGTAACAATACTGATAATATTTAGGTTATTATCCATGGTCATCCCATTATTAAGTTTGTATTTATTACCTTTTAATACAGAATCCACCAAAGCTTTTTCATAATGTGCTGGTCCAGTTACCAATAAAGCATCTTTTTCTTTAAGTTTCATATTTTTTGCATTATATAATTAAATTCAATAAGAAGTAGTATTTCGCAATACCTTTGTTGTATAATATATAATCTCTAAAACTTATAAAAATCATGGGTAAATTAAGAGTACTTGGAGTATGTGGAGCTCAAGGAGCTTTATTATTCCCTTTTAAAAAGTATTTAATCAGTAATATTGAACCAAGAGCAGTATTTCATACAAAAAATGAAGAACAATGGAAATTAAATTTTGGGGAAATACCATTTATAAAAGAGATTAAATCATTTAAAGGCCAAGTAGATATTATAATTGGTTCCCCTTCTTGTGGTCATTCTAGTGTTTTTAGTTATTCAAGGAAGAAAACCCTTGGTAAACCAAAAGAAGATAAAACTTTGAATCTATTTTTAACCTCTTTGAGCATGTTTAAACCAAAAATATTCCTAATGGAAAACCTCCCAAAACTTTTTGATTTAATTCCAAGAGAGGAATGGGAAGCAAAATTGCAAAATTATCACCTAATTGTCCATTGCCATTCAGTATTTGATTTTGGTAATTCACAAAAATCACGAAAAAGATTAATCCTAATTGGTATTAGAAAGGATTCTAATATAAAAGTATCAAACTTTGAAAATATTTTTCCAGTATCAACTCCAATGTTAGTATCAGAAATTGAAAAACTGATAAGAAAGGACATTAATTTCAAAGAAAATGATGATAAAAAATTAGCCATGTACCATTATTCTGATAAATCAAAGAAAACCCTAACAGTAAAGGAAGTAAAAAATCTTTGGTTGAGTGAATTTAAAAAAGAATATAAATGGCCAATGAAAAATACCAAAATGAAAACTCTTCCAGGAGTGTATAGAAATAGAAAAAATAGTTATCCATTAACTGTAAGACCATCAAATAGGCAATTTAATCCTGATGGGGATATCATGGGCCTAGAAGAATATAGGATTATTATGGGATTCCCAAAAAGGTTCAAGGTATATATGGATACTGAAAATTTAAATTATTGGCTCAATAAAGGAAGAAATACATTAACAAAAGGCTCAGTTTATGAAGTTGGGGTATGGTTTAAAAAATGCCTGAAAAAACAATTCAGGAATATGGAAACCCCCTAACGCGTACGTATGCGCTTATTATTAATTAAATAAATATATAGATAGATATATAATATCTATCTATATATTACGCATATGCGCTATTATAAGGTTACGTGTACACGTGTACGTAATATATTTATACCCTCTAAAAGGGTAAATAAATATATTTTACTCTTTTTAGGGGAGGGAATAAATCAAAAAGAATAAGGGGGAACTATTGGTTATAAATCCCAAAAATTTTATGTTATGAAAATCCTATGGTCAATTTTGAAAATCCTAATCCCAATTGTTTTATGTTTTTTGATTGGTTATTACCTTGGTTCATTGAAACATAAATCTGATTCAAAACCCAACAATCAAAAACCAGATACAGTTTATATTGATAAGCCTTTTGTTCCAGAGGAACCATTTGATGAACCAAAAGAACCAGAAGTTATTTATGTTCATACTTTGGATACGATAGAAATTTTAAATATCATTTACCATAATGATACAATAAAACTATTATATCCTGATTCAAGTTTTATTTCAGTATCACCTCAGTTTCTTTCTCAATTCCCAAATTCAAGTAAGCTAATTCAATTTCTTCTAACTGATACTGATTTAAAACTTGGATTATTAAACACAGATGGAAAGCTCTTTGAAAAGGTTTATTCAATTGATACTGATAAATATTCATACAATTACTTTGAGGATAATATGACTCAAAAAAGAAAATCCCTCATAAAAAGATTTTCACCATTAACTGAACTTCAATGGAGACCATTCAACAATTTATGGGATTTGAATTTAGGTTTAAAATACAATACCAGTAAATTTAATTATGAACTTGGGTTGAACTTATTTTATTACCCAAGGATTAAAACAAATCCTGGAACAGATTTATACTTCAAATTAAGTTATCAATTCTAACTATGGCAAGGATATTAAAAGAAGATAAAAGCTTAAACCAGGAACAGCTAAGAATTTTATCTAGAGTATCAAAAGATGTATTTTTATTTTCTACCTTTGTTTGGGTAGTTAACCCAGTACTGGGTATGGTAAAATTTAATTTATATCCATACCAAAAATCAGTTCTTTATCAATTTCTGAAACATAGGTTCAATATAATCCTAAAATTCAGACAAGCTGGAATTACAGAATTGATTGCTATGTACTGTTTATGGTTAGCTATGTATCACCCAAACAAAAAAATAAACATCATATCAATCAAGGATACTATAGCAAAGAAGGTACTTAAGAAAATTAAGTTCATGTATAAGAATTTACCTTGGTACCTTCAAACACCAATCATAAATGGTAGGGTAGGGGAATTTGGTAGTACAACTACCATGGAATTCTCAAATGGTTCAATTATAGAATCAATCCCTACTTCTGAACAAGCTGGTCGTTCAGAATCTCTATCTTTACTTGTTATAGATGAAGCTGCTGCAGTAAGATGGGCTAACCAAATTTGGGCAGCAGCTTTTCCCACTCTTTCTACCGGTGGTTCAGCAATCATTAATTCTACTCCATTAGGAGTTGGTGGATTTTATCATTCAAGTTGGGTAGATGCTATATCTGGTGGTAATCCAATGAATCCAATCAGATTATATTGGCAAATGCACCCAGATAGAGATGATAAATGGTACCAAGAAATGGCATCTGCACTTGGACCAAGAAGAACTGCCCAAGAAATAGACGGTGACTTTTTATCCTCAGGTAATACAGTATTTGATATGTCTGATATCAAAGGTATTGAAGAAATGTTATCTGAATATCCCCCAATATTAACAAAAATGGGTGGTCAATATAGGGAATTCAATGAAGTAGACCCAGATAAGGAATATTTCATTGGTGCAGACTGTTCAACTGGTAGAGCAACTGACTACTCTTCTTTCACATGTATGGATAAATTTGGGGAAGAACAGGTTATATACAAAGGAAGGTTACCTCTAGATAGATATGCAAAGTTACTTGGTGATACTGGAATGAAATTTAATAATGCACTTCTAGCACCAGAAACAAATGATATAGGGGCAGCTGTTACTGCAATGCTTCAAGCTGAAGGTTATCCAAATCTTTATTACTATACTAAAATTCTTAAAAAGAAGGGTAAAAGTAGACCAGAAGAAGAAAAAATTCCTGGTTGGTTAACAACCACTAAAAATAGAACAGTTATAATAGAGGGTCTGGAAGAGGATATAAGAAAAGAAAATATAATCATAAAGGACCCATTCTTTATACAAGAAGCCTATACCTTTATATATGATGCAACAGGAAGACCAGTTGCAAGAGGTAAACATAGAACCTCATCTAGTTCAGCTTCTGATATAGATATGGATGACCAAACTTATTCAGATGATGATATATTTGGTAAAGCTATAACCAACCATATAAGGAAGTCAAATCAATACAATGGATATGTATTACCCCAATAATAAAAATCTATGAATTTATTTGCATGGTTTAGAAAAAAACCAGTACCACAACAATTGGTAAACCAAGATAGAAAAGATGATTCATCAATACCCCCTGGTAGAGTATCAGTTCCTAATGAACCATCATTTAATAATCTAATAAGTGTAATGGGAGTTAAGGACTTGGTATTACCAAGTTTTAGGACTGAAATAATCCCACTTATAAGAGATTTATATAAAGTTAATCCAGATGTTAGTATAGCTTTACAAGATATGTTTAAGTTATCTAATACTGGTCATACTATATCATTCCCAAATAATACCCCAGAAGAAGCAGAAAAAATGAGTTCACATTTAAAACAAGCAAGTAAGAGGTGGACTAATTATACTGCTGGTATTGATGGTTTAGTAAATAAATTTATGGTACAATGTTTAATAGGTGGTGCAATATCCATTGAAGCAGTACCAGATAATAAACTAAATGGGATATCAACCATAGTATTTGTAAATCCAGAATCAATTATATTCAGGAGAATGGGTAATGGGGTATATCACCCATATCAAAAAAATCCATATTCCATACAAAATCAAAAACCAGATTATATAGAACTTAATACTGAAACTTATTTATATGTTGGTATGTATAATGATACTGATGAACCTTATGGGGTACCACCTTTTATGGCTGCATTAGATTCATTAAAGGGTCAACATGAAATGAGAGTCAATTTTAAGAATATAATGGAAGTAATGGGTATGGTTGGTTTCTTGGAAGCTAAAATGCAAAAACCTCAAAGATTACCATCAGAAAGTATAGAAAAATATCAGGATAGGTTAATTGGTTTATTAAAACAACTAAAAGTGAACCTAATGAATGGTATGAAAGATGGTATAGTAACTGGGTTCATTGAAGACCATGAATTCAAATTAAATTCAACTACCCAAAACTTACAAAATCTAGATAAACCTTGGACCATGAATCAACAATCAGTTGCAAATGGTTTAGGGGTTAGTGGTAATTTAATTGGAGTTACTTCAAATACTACTGAGGGTGGTGCTGGTATTTTATTATCAAAGATTATCTCCCAGTTAAAAAATTTACAAACCCTTACTTCTTTTGTATTAGAATTTATTTATTCTCTAGAATTACGTCTAGCTGGTCTTCCAAATAAGGGTATTAAAGTTACATTTGGAACTACCACAATATCTGATGAAGTAAAAGTTCAACAAGGGTTAGAATATAAAATTAGAAATTTAACCTCTCTATATAATCAAGGAATAATTGGGCAAGAAAAATTTGCTTGGGAAATGGGTTATGATAAACCCGACCAAAAAGAACCAAGAATTAAACCAGAAGAATCCAACCAAGTATCATCACCAGGTGATAATGCAAAGAAACAAAAAAGGGAGGCAGATAAAGATACCTCGGATAGAAAAACAAGGGATAAAAATAATCCAAATCCTAAAAGGGCTGACCAAGATACAAGAAAACGATAAATAATAAATATTATGCCAAATTATGTTGATACCATGGTACTTGGAAATGGACATAGTATATTAATGTCCCATGTACCTAACCATCATGAAGAAATTTCTAATAGGTTTTTTAGTGAAGCTAAACCTAATAAAGATTCAATAGACCAATTTGGTCTATTCGGTTCAGGGGCTAATTATAATACTTTTTATCAAGATGTAGACCCAGAAGATTTATATCCCAGTGATGAAGAGTTTATAGAACCAATGTTTAGGTTACTTTCAGCTTGTATAGTTTCTAAGAACTATATGCCAACTGAATTTCCAAAAAGTGTTCTTAAAGCTTCAATGAATCTTTTAGTTGGTCAAACAGTAAATTGTGACCATGAAACTGATATAGCAAATGCTATTGGCTCTGTTAAATCAGTTTCATGGCAAGAATCATATACAGTTGACGGAGTAACTATTCCTGCTGGTATAAATGGGGTATTAAAAATAGATGGTAAATCTAATCCAAGAATTGCAAGAGGTATAAATATGGACCCACCATCTATACATTCAAATTCAGTAACAGTTCAATTTGAATGGAAACCTTCTCATAGTTTTGAAAAAGAGTGGGAATTTTATGATAAATTAGGTACCATAGCTGAAGATGGTACAATGGTAAGAAGAATTGCCACAAGAATTATATCATATAAGGAAACTTCATTAGTATCCCATGGAGCTGACCCATTTGCTCAACTAATAAAAGATAATAAAATAAATAACCCAGCTTATGCTGGTTCTGTTTATTATTCATTTTCAGAAGCCCCAATAAAGAAAGAAGACCTTCCAAAGAAACTCTCTTTCTTTGAATTCAAAGGGGCCCATGAAGTTGATATAATGTACAATACCAGTAAATTTATTAATGAAAATAATAATACTAACCCAAAAGATAAACCTATAATGAATGAATTAGAAAAATTTCTAGAATCATTATTTGGTGATGGTATGTTAACTCTACAAGAGGGGGCAACCATTAGTCAAGAAATGGTTCTCTCTCAGATTAGAACAATTGTATCTGAGAATTCTAGTTTATCTGAAGCTAAAACAAATGCTGAGGATAATATTAATAAATTAAATGGTGAAATAAATACCTTAAAAGAAACCATTGAATCAAATAAATTGATGGTTACTATTGGTACTAATTATTTAACTGAGGTAAGAAATAATGCAATTTCCTCCTATAAAAAGCTTGTTGGTGAAGATAAAGTAGATGAAAATATTATCTCTTTATTGGAATCCAATACTACAAGTATTGAGACTCTTATATCACTTACCAAAACCTATGATTTACAATTAGAAGAAAAATTCCCCATTGTTTGTAAAGAATGTGGTTCTAAAAATGTAAGCAGAGCTTCCTCAGTAACAAAAGATGATAAATCTATAGAAGAAACTAAAAATTCTGAAGATTTAAATTCTATTATCAAAAATATAGCTGATTCTAAATTAAAATAATATAAGAAGATTATGATGCCCTATGTAAATCCCGAAGCAATGACTGCTGTTGGGAGTAAAACAAAACAAACAGTAATTTATAAAAGTGAATCTCATAAATTACATCAGGCATTCCCTGTAAAAAAAGATGAGGTTATACTTCAAGGTCAACCAGTACAGTTGAATACTGATGGTACTATTCAAGCTTATTTTGGTACTGGTATTTATTTGGGTATTGCTGTTACTGATACCCAATATCCTGCTTATCTTGTTGGGGAAAAAATTCCTGAAGTAACAGTAATGGTAGAAGCATTTGCCATTGTATATGGAGTAGCTGGAGAAGAAATGTCTACATGTGGTGCTGTACTTCCCAATAAACTTGATGAAGATAGCATATATGTTACATATATGTTAGATGATGAAGGAGCTTCAACAACAAAAGCTAATCCCAAATTTGTTAATTTAAATACTGCAGCAGCTATCAATGATTTAATTGCAGTAATGGTTCGATAAAAAATATTAAAAAGTAATATGGAAGACGTAACTAAAATGAAAGCACAGGACTTCACCAAAGAGTTGAGGTCAATTGTACAACTTTTGGATGCTACCCGTGCTGGTCACCAAAATCAAAGACCCATTGATATTTCACTTAGTGAATTGGTAACAAACCGTTATGGATTGTCAATTCAGGATTATTATGATAAGATTGGCATTAATCCCAAAAAAGATACAATGCAGAATATCTTTACAATGCCAGACCAAAATATCCGTTGGATTGTTCCTGAAATTATCCGTGATGCCATTTATTTGGGTATTAAGGAAGCACCTTTCTATCCCAATATTATTTCTTCTGACCAACCAATCAATGGGCTTCAAGCAATCATGCCCATAATTAACCCTTCAGATGCTGCACCTGCAAGAGTTAATGAAGCTGAAACTATCCCACTTGGAGATGTAAGCTTTGGTCAAAAATCAGTAAGACTTTTCAAAATAGGTAAAGGTTTTAAAATTACTGAAGAGGTTAAGAATTATGTATCACTTGATGTAATGGCAATTTTCATTCGTGACTTTGGTATTCAATTGGGTTATGCCCTTGATACTTTGGCTATGGATGTATTGATTAATGGTAATCAAGCTGATGGTTCTGAATCTGCCCCAGTAATTGGAGTAAATACCACTGCAGAAGGTATTACCTATAAAGACCTTCTTAGAACTTGGGTTCGTGGTTCTCGTCTTGGTCGGGTATTCCGTACTTTGATTGGTGATGAATCAGCAGCAATTGATATTCTTGACCTTCCTGAATTCAAAATCAGAACGTATGGTCAACCCCAATCCACAATGAATTTGAAAACTCCTGTTCCCAGCAGCTCTGATTTCTATATTCATCCTGGGGTACCTGAAAATAATGTATTATTGGTAGACCCCCGTTCTGCATTAATTAAACTTACAGCTCGTCAATTGATGATTGAATCTGAAAAGATTGTATCTAATCAAACTGAAGCTGTATATGCTACAATTACTACTGGTTTCTCTAAGATGTACAGAGATGCTTCAATATTGATTGATTCTACTAAGGAATTTAGTACAAATGGGTTCCCTGAATGGATGAATATTGACCCCTATATCACTGTAAACATTGAGCAGTAAACTCTTTTCATTTATAAAAGATACCTGGTATTCCATAAATATACATGGGTACCAGGTATCATATTATTAATTTATTAAATCAAATCAATTATGGGTACAAAAGTAAAAGTAGGTTCAAAAGCTTATATATTTCATGACCAATCTACTGGTATTACCATTAAAAAGGGTGAAATAAAAGAGTTAACGCCCCAACAATACAATTCAAAAAGAATCCGTTCTGCTATCAATGGTGGTCATTTGGTAATTACCAATGAAAACATTGAAAAAGAAATTAAAAAAGATGTAAAGGTTGATAGTAAGAAAGCTTTTGAAAAATTCAAAGAAATGGTGGAATCTGGTATGACCAATGAAAAAATTGCAAAAGCTTTCAATTTGGAAACCTTAAAAACAATGGCAGCTTCTTCCGATATTGAAGTAACAGATGAAGATACTAAACTATCTATTGTTGAGGCTTTAATGGAAGATGAAGAAGATGAATCTTTAGAAGATTAAAAAAATAAACTATGGTAGTTGATTTTATATTCAACACTGTAGGGTTAAAATCAAATTTTACAAACCTATCATATAAAGTCCCAGATGAGTATACCTACTCCTGGGACTTTGGTGATGGGGAAACTTCAACTGAATTGAACCCTACACATGAATATCAGAAAATGGGTTTTTATGGGGTTTCAATGTCAATTGTTGATTCCAATAATAGACCAGTAGAAAAGGTAACAAAAACTGTTTTGATATCTGATAAAGTAAAAACCCATTTATCAAACAGTATATATGTGTTGATTAATACTTATATACCTTATTCAATATTTGGAAAGGTACCATCAAGTGTTAAACAACAATTTATTGAGAAATGGCAATTATATATTCAGCCACTAGTAAATCATGAAATTCCAGTAGAAGATTTTAATAATGAACTTTATTATGAAGCTCTAGAAAATCAATTAATAATGGAATTGGCTGCTTATGATTATATGATATTAAACATTCAAAATGTAATCAATGCTACTTCTCAAACCATTATAAAAGATAATTCACAAGGTTCAGAATGTGGGGGGGAATATTCTTCCCAAAGTTCTGGTTCCTCATCAGATACATCCTCTGCATCTGGAGGTTCAATAAAAAAGATTGTAACTGGACCAACAGAAGTAGAATATTTTAATGATACAGAATCTGAAAAAGATTTTATATCAAACATAACCAAAGCAACCCAACCTGGTGGTTTCATAGATATACTGAAACAAAATTTATGTATGCTAGCAGGAAGGTTAGATATATATCTACCAATCTGTGAAAACCAAACTAGGGTTGTAGTACCAAGAGTGGTAAACAGAAGGAAACCAAGATTATTGGATGGTCCAGACCCATTAGAAGTATTAAGGTAATATGCCAAAAATTAGCAGAATGTCCCAAAAAGATTGGGATAAATATAAATCCATAATAAATAACTTCATAGATGTAGATGCTGGTAAACAACCATTTCTATGGTTAAGAAAAATAAACCAACCATTAGCTTTTGGTGAAGATGTTGGAGTTAAATATGTACCTTATCAATTAGAAGGGTTATTCCAATATAATTTTATTAAAACCTGGGCATCATCTGGAAGAAATACCATTTCTGGAGAATTGGATAATGGTAATATGGTTTTATATATTTCTGCTAATCTTCTAAGGGAAAACAGTTTGTTGAATAAATATGGGTATTGGGATTTTAATTGGTCCGAAGATAGGTTTGTATTAAATGGAAAGGTATATAAACCATCTGGGGATACCCAAGTTGCACAAGCTTCAGATGAAGCCCTTTTATTCTTTATCATATTAGATAGAGAAGACCCACAAGAGAATGAAGATATTTTACAATCTTATGTATCAGATACTACCATAATAAGTTCTGGAAAACAATCCATAATAAGGAATACAAATGGTAGAAAAGTTTATGAAATAATTTGATATGGAGGAGAACCAAATACAACCCCAACCATACTGGGCAGATTTTAAAATCAAGGTAGGGTTATATGTAAATCAAAATGAGGGTGGAGAAACTAAAAGAGTATTAATTGACCCAAAAGATATCCAATTCAAATTTATATACAAAGATTCAAAGGATAATCAGTTGGTTGCTAGTTATGATGGTAATACCAGAGTCAATCATAAGATTGAAGATAATCATATTATAGTGATTGTAAACTCCAATACTTTTAAATGTGGGTTATTAAAAGTAACCAGAGTATTCAATACCCCAGATTCTGATTTTAATGATGGAGTTTGGGATTATGGTGATAAAACAGTATATACCAATATAGAAATTGTATCATGAATATGATTATAGAAGAGGGGGTATTAGTTCCTGCTACTATCCCAGCACCTAATGAGGTAGAGAAAGTAATAGACCCAGCATGGAGAGATTATGTATATAATGTAGAAGAGGAGGTATTAGTTCCTGCTACTATCCCAGCACCTAATGAGGTAGAGAAAGTAATAGACCCAGCATGGAGAGATTATGTATATAATGTAGAAGATGAATACATAAATGTTATAGTTACTCAATATAAAAATATTGAACCCCTAATATGTCTCACTAATTATAATTCTACTTATGGAGTATTTAGTATTAATGGGGAAAGAATAACCCCAACAACATATAAAAATTACCAAATTATCCTAATGAATAATTACAAAGAAACTGGGCTTGATTCATTAGGACGAAAATTTTGGGTATTAAAATTTACCAATACCGAAAAAGCTAAGGAGTCAAATATTTTCAATTTATATTTTTATTCAATAGTAACTGAATTTTATGAGTTTACCCCACTAATAAATTCTAGTTTAACCTTTATTTCAGTTGGAGATAAAATATTTACTGAGAAAAGATATGCAACTAGAGTAGGTCAAACCATATTATATACTTATCAAAGTAATTATAATCTTCTTGGGATTAAAATAAGAGGTTCATATTTGTATAGATTACCCCTTATAGAAGGTACCCTACATAATAATTTCAGAGGAATAATTTTTGATGAGGGGGTTAAATTGGAATATTTTCCAGAGGACCATATAAATGAAAATCAAATGATTTATTTGGGGGATGGTTTATTTGGTCTTACTTGGTTTAAGCAGATAGAAGTAATTGAAGGTTCCTTAATCCCATTTTCACTAGTAATGAGGTCCATTGCTGGTGATTATAATAAAATTGATTTAACTAAATACAGGTTTATGGTAACTAATACCCCTGGGCAACCATTTGCTGGGACTTTACCAACTTTTGGTTATTATTCCTATGCGTTGCAGGAATTAATATATCCAAGAGAACCATATTTAGGTGATTCAGTATATGATGTTAACAATAGTTGTTATAGGTTAAAGAAATTAATCTATCCACCTTCTATGCCCTATATTTACAATGCTGGGTACTTTTTATATGATTGCCATAATTTAGAGGAATTATATATTCCAGAGGATTTTGGTAGTCTTTCTGAAAGAGGTACTACAATGGGCCAAGTATTTCATTTGTATTTACCAGAATTTATTTTAAATATACCAGGTTGTAAACTGTTAAATATCTCAATAACGTATTCAAGTATTAAAGGTATTAAATTTAGTAAAGAATCTCCTTTTGTTTATAATAATTCTTATACAAATGTATTTGTTTTAAGTTATACTGCTATAAGTAGAGAAGCTATAGTTGATATATTTAATCAATTACCAGATTTTACGGGACAACCAACAAGAACTATGAGTTTAGTTAACAGTCCCTATGCTTCAGAATTAACAGAAGAAGATTTGAAAATAGCCATCAATAAAAATTGGGTAATAAATAGATAGTATGAAACATTTAGTAGCAAAAGAAGGATTCCTATTTGTAAATAAGGATATCAGAAATGGTATTGTTTTAGCTGGTGAATTATATATTCCAGATGAATATAATTATTTGGATTATTATGATGAAATTCCAGAACAAGAAGCTTTAGAATTACAAGAAAAATATAACAATAATGGGGATAGGAATATTAATTAAAATTCTGGGTATACCCATAAATAAAGGTACCCCCAATAAAGATTCAAATAATGAAAAATCAAGGTAGAAAATCCATTACCCTAAGTTTACAGGTAAGTGTAATAGGTAATATACCAAGTGGTAACTTTAAGCTTGGTTCACCTAAGGAGGTTTTCCTTATTAAAAATATAACTGATGAAGCAATAAGCTTATCAGTTAAACCAGCAGGAAGTGGGGAATTCATTACCACAAAGATATATCCTGGTTGGAACCCAGAAATAATTTCGGAAATCCAAGATGCCCCTGAAAATTCTTTACAGTATGGGTATTAAGTAAAAAAAAAATGTCAGGACAATTAATTATAGGAGTAGGAGGGAACCAATCATCATCAAGTTCCATACCAAAGAATTCAGTTACTTCTGATATGGTAAAATCCATAGTAGTAACTGATAGTGCACCTATAAAAGAAGATAATGTTCTATATTTTGAATATGAACCAGTATCATCTGTGGTATTACGTTCTTCAGCAGAAAAAAAAATCCCAAGATTTAGTAATGCAGAGATAAAGAATAAATTTATTAAGAATAACTCTGGAATATTAAATTTAATTCTAGAAAACCCCACAGATAATACCTATAAAAGGGTTAGGATATTATTAAGAAATAATTCCAAAGAATCTGGGAACTTAATTATACAGGATTCAGATTTTAATAAAGTTGGAACAAATACTTCTTATATCAGTAGTGGTTCAACTGGGTTTACCATAGAACCAAATTCTATATTGAGTATCCCAATAAACCTTTTGTTTGATAATGATGGTCTCTATGAAATCCAATTTGATTTAGTGTATTTAGATAGTGGTAATATTATCACTACCAATAAATTTGTAGTTCAGGTAGGGAATTAGATTATGGCAACACCAATAAGCTCATTTGATAACAGAAAAATCCAAAGAATTGTTTTTAATGGAAGGGAAATAAGAAAAGCTGTTTTTAATGGTTTAGTGATTTGGACCAATGATGATTCAGAACCAAGACTTTCTCTTGAGAAACTAAGTGTATTTTTATCTGAACAAAACAATTTTCAAGATACTAATCAAGTGTACACAAATACAACTTTTTATGTGGAATAAATAAAAAAAAAATGGCAGAAGTAACCAAAAAAGGTATAGTAGTAAATCCTAGTACAGGTAGTGGGGATACTACTTTAAAAGTAAAAGCACAAACACCCAATAGTGGTAACCGTGTTAAACAATCAGCAGAATTTACAGTAACAGCTCCTGGAGTTTCAGAACCCAAGAAATTTACTGCAAATCTATTACCCAAAGAGGAGTTTGTAAGTTTTGATAATAGTTCACCTGCAGTTGATAAAGCTGGTGGAGTAGTTACTATTACTGGTAAATCAAACTCTCAAAAACTTACCTTTAAAAAGGGTGCAGGTGATATAATCACAGAAGATATTTCTCCAATTGAATATCAGGCAAATGGTTCTAATACTGTAAATGGTGTTGCTATTGATGGTGACCCTGGAGCAACTGCTCAGTATACCTTCACTTTAACTTTAAATGCTGTTGAAAATGAGACAATAGATGCAAGAACCCAACAGATTACAGTAGAAGGAGCTGGTGGTTCCAGTGTATCAGCTACTCTTACTCTTAATCAAACTGCTGGTGATCCGACTTTGGAAGTATCTCCTACTTCTATCGATGTACCTCAAGATGGTTCAGAAGTACAAGTACAAGTTACTACCAATACTACATTCACAGTTTCTTAAAAAGATTAATCAACAATCCAGGTGGAATTCAAAACCCACCTGGATTTTTTCCTAATAAGGATTATGTCAAAGAAAGCAAAAGCAAGTTCCAATATTATTGCAGAAATACCATGGAATGATGGTACTGGGGATAAGGTATATGTTAATTATAATCCTAATGAAAAATCCCAAACCATAAACATAACCTCGGATTTTAATTTTGGAAATCAACCAAGGGATTTAATAATTACAATCCAAACTAATTCACCAAATATAGACCCAGATTTACAAGTAAAATTTTCCTTACTTGTTACTCAAACAATAGATAATACAAGAGTAGTAGCCACATTTGATAACAAAAAATCCTTATATTCAAATACTTCTTCCCAATATGTAAAACAATCCTAATATTATGGAATTAAAAATATCAATACCATGGGGAGATGGTACTAATCAATATTTTTATCTTGATTTTTCTAAAATACAGGAAAATGACCAAGTCTTGGTTACTTCAGATAAAAATACCCAAGGTATTCAAAGAGTAAAAGTTATTGGATTCAAAGGAATATCAGAAAAAGTAGATAACAATCAACCAATAGCTTATTTACAAGTATTACAACAAACAGATAATAGTGTAGTAGCCACATTTGATAGTAATGTGAGTATATATGATGATAATAAAGCTTCCTATAAATATTAACCATAAAAAATAAAATATTATGCCAGAATTTAAAGACATATCAACATTTAACCAAGTAACCCCAGTTGGTACTGAAAGAATCCAGGTATCAGCAGCCAATTGTGTAACTCTAATGGATATTGCTAATCTTGGTAGTAAAACTAATTGGTATACTGAATTAGATAAAAGAATTACACAGAATAAAAATGATGCTCTTTCAGCTTATAAATTAGCTGACAATGCTAATAGTAAAGCATCAAATAATCAATCATCAATACTTTCAATATCAAGGGTGTATAAAGCTTTATCAAGTTATAACTTAATTAGTAGTACTATTGCTAGTGTTACATTAACTGGTAATAATGTAAGTTTTATAAATAATTCATCAATTAAAACCATAATACTTAATATCACTAATTGGGGGACGAGCCTTGGTTCGCTCCAGGATTCAGTAATATATATTCCAAGAAGTAATGGAGTGGGTGGTATAGTTGAATGGAGTACTCCCAATAGAATAAGTGGTATACGTGGTAATCTTACCGAAATAGAAATGATGGTTTCAAGTTTAAATAATTGTTGGGTAAAATATCAAGTAAGTCTAGTAAAAAGTGAAAATGGTAATGGTATGAATGGTTTTGAATTAATCATTATTGGTACTGTATTATTACCTAATCCTAACAAAGAAGTAATGGAGAATTTATAATCAAAATATATTATAACTTATGAAAAAGTGGATTAAATCACCATACTTTTGGTTAATTATCTATTTAATAGCCATGTTTATAGTAGTTGCATTCCTTTGGAAGTATCTTCCAATATGGGAATCATTATTACTTATATTATGGTCAACCTGTTCTCTAGTAGCTTGGTATTTAGTTGCTAGGTTTCTATATAAACATTAAAAGTAAAACTCTTCTATGGCTAAAAAAATACCACATTTATCAATACCTTCAATTGGTAACCTTCCAATAGAAATAAAGTTATATGGTGATTGGCATAAAGCCATAGAATTAGTTGATAATCTTGGACCCAGTATTAAAAAAGGGTATGATACAGCAGTAAATAAATTTTCAAAGGATTTATTAAAGATTGTATTATTTTCCATAGCTACTGGAACTCCACCAAAAGGTACAGGTATAAATTGGGAACCTCATAGTCCTATCACTACAAAGAAATATGGGGAACACCCAATTTATTACCTTACTGGTACTTATTATAGGGCAATAGGATTATTCAAATACAAGGATAAAACACTTGTTGGATTACCAAGGTCAAAAGGAAGGTCATCATCAGGTGGTATAACTCTTGGGGAATTAGCAAGAATTCTTGAATATGGGACCGGTGGAAGAGGTGGAGGTAAATCATCAGGAACTATACCACCAAGACCATTATGGAATCCATCAATAAAAGCAGTTGGTGGTAAAGAAAAATTAAGGTCCATGATTATAAAAAATATCAGAAAACAATTATATGGTTTTGGTATAAGAGCCAACCAAGTTAGATGGAGGTAATAAATATGATAAATTCACAAGAAATCATAGAAAGGTCAATATATCAAGCCTTGCTTAATGCTTCTATAAAACTTGGATATTCACTAGACCCAAATAATTATTTACCCATAAGTATTGAAAACCAAAAAAGGTTTAAAGAAGATATGGATAAATTAAATAAATATATTTGGGTATTTGGTACTGGGAATAATCAATCCAAGGATAAAAAACTTACTCCAAGGATAGTAGTTAATGCAAGGGGTTTCTATCCTGGTGGAATTGGTTTACCTAAGTTACTTATACAAAAAGAGGAAGGAATAGGATTTACAGCAACGGAAGAACCATACGAAACCATAGACCAATTTATAGATATACATCTAATAGCTAATAATCAAGAAGACCTAAGATTATTACATCAGGTAATGTTTTATAGTATCCCACAAAGGGGTTATTTAAAACCTTATAATGTAGATGAATTTTTATTTTCTGGTAATATATTTCTGGAATTGGTAAACTTCTTTGATATTCCTAATTTGGATTTTGGGTTATTAGAGAAAGTTTACCAATTTGTTATTCAGGATTGTGTAATAAATGAAATTACAGAAAAAGCAGACCTTGTACCTATTACAGATATAACACTTTTATTAGAAAATTATGGATATAACCTAATAGAAGTTTCAAAATAAACAAATTATTAATCCCAAAATATAAAAAGTATGCCTAATACACCTAGAGTTGAATTCAACTTTCAAAACAACAATGTACAGCAATCTGTACCGTTATTAGGGGTATCCCATGTAATGGCTCGTACTACTAAGGGTCCTTTTAATCAACCAGATGAGGTTTTTTCAACCTATACCCAATTCCAAAGGGTGTATGGGGAAGAAATAGTTCCTGATGGTTCTATTTCTAATATTATGAAAGCCTTTGAAATAGGTTCAAAAATTAGGATATCAAGAGTAGCTGGTGCAGAAACTACTGTAGCAAAAGGACAAGCTAAAACCTATACTTTTAGTTCTACTACTGGAGAAGGTACTACTGGTTCACAAACCAAAATAACAATCAAATTGGAAGACCCAAATAGTGATGATACTATATCAATGATATTAAATATCAATACTAAAGAAGCGGGTAGCCCAATTCTTGATGATACTGGTTATGGGTTAAATAGAAATTTTTATGGTAGATTTTATGCCCAAGAAGGACCTACTACAAAAATTTATTTCCAGCAGTTTAAAGCTTATACAACCATTGATAATGACCCAGAGGGTGAACATGATTATCAAATGCAAATAGCTGCAGAAGATATTATATCCACTAACCAATTCTTCTCTGGTTCAAAAGCTGGTTCTTCAAGTATATTTGTAGAATCTCAGGTTTTACAGGATTTTATTAACAATACACCCAATATAGAATTGGTTTTAGCTTCAGATGAATCAACAGCATCATTTGATGATGAGTTTAATAATAAACTTAAAGCTCAAGGTATTAATGGAGTAGTTTCTACTCTTGCTAGTTATTCTAATTGGCAAGGTTCAGTATTATTTGATAATACAGCAATAAGTACTGCTTCATCTCCTCTTGTAATTATAAATGAAGGTGATAATGGTGGTAAATCAAGTGCTGCTACTTGGGTTGAAGCTTATGAAGCTTTAAAGAGTTATTCAGATGGCTACCAATTAATAGCTTCCCATATTCATCAAAATGATATGGTAAAAGCTAAATCCCCCGGACCTGGAGTAGACCCAGACCCCAATGGTTGGAAATCTGCCTATGTAGAAATTGCAAAAGATGTAGTTGAAAATTTTGAAACTGTATTATATGTAGAGGTTCCCAAATATGATTCAGAAGGAAAAGTACAAACTCCTGATGGTATTATAAATCAATTAGAAACTTTAGTACCACAGATTGGGTATGCTAAAAATATTGCATATTTTGCTGGTGGTATTAAATATTATGATGCAAATGGGGCTTTACAAAGCTGTGACCTTCTTGGTTCAGTAATTGGTTTGGGTGATGCTTCTGCTTCTCAATATGGTCCTTGGTATTCATTCTCTGGTATGAATAGGGGGGTAATTGCTTCTGCATTGGGTCCCGTAACTGAAAATTTGGGTGGACCTAGTAAAATAGAAGAACTCCAAAAATTAGCAGAATGGTATTGCAATCTTTTTGTAATAAAAGATACTAGAACCCAAGGAAAAAGAACTATGCTTTGGCATGGGTTTACTTCTAATCCCAAATCGGATTCAGAAAAATTCCTTTCAATTGTAAGATTGAATCTTTATCTAAAAAAGAATCTAAGACCTATTCTTGAAAGTTATTTGGAAGAACCCAATACTTGGTTTACTTGGCAAAGTATCTATTATGAAGCCAAGAAAATTCTTGATGACTTAATTGGTACTGCTATTACCAAATATACCTGGATGGGTGACCAAGATGCTCAATCATATGATGATTTGGTAGTAAATAATGAAGCTGATGTAAGACAGGGAAAATATCATATTATATTGAAATATAAAGAGATTGTTCCCTTGCAAGAAGTAACCATGGATATTGTAATTGATTCTGTATCAAAAGATGTAAACATATCAGCAGAGTAAATTTATTAAAGATATAAGATTATGCCAGCTCAAGTAAAAAATCCAAGAAAGAAATTTTTATGGTCCATAGAATTTCCTTCACATCCAATAAATGCTTATCTTTTTCAGAATGTAACTTTACCTGAGATTACAATAGAAGAAGTAGAGCATGGGGATGTAAACCGTTCAGTTAAAACCGGTGGTAGAATTTCAGTAGGTACCATGACTGCTCAGAAACTTGAAACTACTTCTGGTTCTGATACCTGGTTCTGGGATTGGTTATTCTCAGTTCAGGATATGATTAATGGTGGTGGCTTAACCCCTAGCCAATATTGGCAAACTGTAATCGTAAAAGAATTAGCAGAAGATGGAGTATCAGTTCTAAATAAATGGGTATTAACTGAAGTATGGCCCACTAAAGTAAATGGGCAAGAATTAGACCGTATGAGTTCTGATAATTCAATTGAAGAAATAGAGTTCTCAGTAGGTACTTGTGATAAATTATAATATTCCTTTTATGAAAAAGGGAGGGCTCATATATTATTGGGTTCTCCCTTTGTTTTTTTATAACCATTTAAACTCAACACAACATGGAAAAAGAAGAATTAACAGGTTACAATGTAACATTTACAGCACCCTCTGGATATGAATATACCATTAGGGAACAAAATGGAGCAGATGATGATATTTTATCAAACCCATCAGAAGCTTCAACATTAATAAATATTTCAAGATTTATAGCTGGTATAGTAATTGATACCAACTCTACAGCAAATAGAAAATTAACAGTAGAACAAGCTCATATGATGCCATCATTAGATAGATATGCAATCCTAATAAAATCCAGGATTTTATCTAATGGGGAAGACCTAGAGTTTGAATATGATTGGGGTCCTGATGGGGGTGGAAAAAGTACTTATTGCCAACCATTGGATGAATACTTATTTGATTATTCAAAGGAAATTGATGATGATACTTTGGCTAGTAAACCAAATGCTATAAAACCATATCCTTTAAAAGATAAAACTAAAGATATAGCTTTTTCATTATCATCTGGTAAAGAGGTTAAATTTGATTTATTAACTGGAGCTAGTGAATCTTATTTAGTTAATTTACCATTAGAACAAAGAACCCAAAATAAAGCTCTAGTAGCAAGGAATTTGTGCCTATTAGTAGATGGAAAATGGGAAAAAGTATCTTCTTTCCATTTATTCTCAATGAAGGATATGAGAGAGATAAGAACTAATGTAAAAGCTATAGACCCTGAATTCTCAGGGGTTTGTACTCTAATGAATCCCCATAATGGTATGTCAGCTGATATTAATATCATGGCTATCAAGGATTTTTTCTATCCGGGGGAGATTTAGAGAGAGATTTCTTTTACCTACATCAAGCAAAAATAAGAATCAGTTTTACTGAATTGTTATATTTACCAATCAGACGTCGATTAAAATTATTAAAATTGGCGTCTGATTATTTTGGTTCTCTAAATAAAAAATAACCCCCAATATCATGGCTTATGTCACCAGTGGAAGTCTAAGAGGTAATTCCTTGGAAATAGGTATTGCTCTAGTACTTCAAGATAGATTCTCCAATCAAGCTAAAGATGCTTCTGCTGCAATTAGAAGACTTCATAATGAAGCTAAGGAAGCAGTAACAGCAAATCTTCAAACTGCAGATAGTATTCTTGGTACCGTGTACAATTCATTACAAAATGTTGCTACTGGAATAACTAATACAGTATTACAAGGTGCTGAATTTATTGATACCATGACCACTGTATCAGCTATTACTGGTTCTACCAGGGAGCAATTACAAATGCTATCGGAAACTGCTCAATCCTTGGGTCTTGAAACCATGTTTGGTTCCCAAGATATTGCTTCTGGTATGAAATATCTAGCAATGGCTGGTAATACAGTTGAACAGGTTAATGATATGATTAAGGGTGCAGCTTATGTAGCCAATGCTA
>ULRD01043729.1_pt1 | contig 23733 bp, 21 predicted proteins | sample 1955181 | NCBI WGS metagenome assembly ULRD01 (sample SAMEA4835675, study PRJEB28245) | human gut metagenome | biome: gut microbiome; material: fecal sample | place: Denmark | collected 2008
GTATGCAGCTGCAAATTTACGCGGATGCATTGCAAAAACTGTCCGGATTGCCGGTGAAAGAGACTTGGGTATATCTGTTGAGTGCGGGCGAGGCGTTCCGCGTGAGTCGGGAACAGGCATAAAGAAATTGGCGGCTGCGCTGACGCAAACGGCGGATTACACGGGGAGTTTTTTATAAAAAAACCATGCCGATTTGTTGACAACACGGAAAAAAATCCTTATAATAGAATAAATTGGTATGTGCTTTCGCAAGGTTTGCCTTGCACATACAGACTCAGGAGGCAGAAACATGGCAGAAGTTGTACAGCTTACTCTGGCAGGCAAAAAAGCTCTCGAAGATAAGCTTGAATATTTAAAAAATGTCCGCAGAGCGGAAATAACCGAGGAGATCGCTGTTGCGCGTTCATTCGGCGACTTAAGCGAAAATGCGGAATACGACGCCGCGAAAGACGCACAGGCTCATAATGAACTCGAGATTATGGAGCTTGAAGCGATGCTCAAAAACGTTGTGATCATTGATGAAACTCATAACGACGGCAAAACAGTCACAATGGGTTCGATCGTTCGCATTAAGTTCGTTGATTTGGGGTTTGAAGATGAATTTAAGATTGTCGGTTCTGCTGAGGCGGATATAGACGCAAAACCCAAGAGCATTTCAAACGACTCCCCTGTCGGCGCTGCGCTTTTGGGAAAAACGATTGACGAAATCACCAATGTTGAGGCTCCCGGCGGTCTTATGAAGGTTAAAATCATCTCAATCAGGAGATAACTTTTAACAGACAGGCTCACGTTACGATGATGGAGAATTAATATAAATGGAAGAAAACAACATAATCAATACAGAAGAAAACAACACTGTCAACGCTGAAGAACTCCACGAGCTGCTTCAGATTCGCCGCGATAAGCTTGCGGCGCTTCAGGCTGCCGGAAAAAACCCGTTCGACATTGTAAAATTCGACCAAACCGATTTCAGCACGGACATAAAGGCAAACTACGAGGCATATGAGGGCAAAAAAGTCTCTGTTGCCGGTCGAATGATGTCAAAACGTGTTATGGGTAAGGCCAGTTTTGCAGGGCTTCGCGATGCGAAAGGCGATATTCAAGCCTATGTTCGCCGCGATGATATCGGCGAAGAATCATATTCCGATTTCAAAGCATATGACATCGGCGATATGCTCGGCATTACCGGATTTGTTTTCAAAACAAAAACAGGCGAAATCTCCATTCATGCGGAAACAGTCACTCTGCTTTCAAAATCATTAAGGCCTCTTCCGGAAAAATTCCATGGCCTTCGTGATACAGATTTGCGCTATCGCATGCGCTATGTTGACCTTATCATGAACCCCGAGGTTCGCACAACTTTCATTAAGCGCAGCCGAATTATTTCCGAAATTCGCAGATACCTGGATGAGCGCGGATTTTTGGAAGTTGAGACCCCTATTATCAACACCGTTGCAAGCGGTGCGAATGCGCGTCCCTTCATAAGCCATTATAATGCACTTGATTTGGACGTTTTTATGCGCATTGCAACCGAGCTTCCGCTCAAAATGTGCATCGTCGGCGGTTTGGAAAAGGTTTATGAGATAGGTCACCAGTTCCGCAACGAGGGCATGGATGCGACGCATAATCCTGAATATACAAGCATGGAGCTTTATCAGGCTTACACCGATTACCACGGAATGATGGAACTTGCCGAAAATCTGCTCTCCCACTGCGCGAAAACGATTCTCGGTACTACAAAAATTACGTATCAGGGCAAAGAAATTGACCTCACTCCCCCCTTCCGCCGTCAAACCATGAATGACGCGGTTCTTGAGCACACCGGTGTTGATTTCTATGCCTGCAGGGACGGCGCGGAGGCAATTGAAAAAGCGAAGTCCCTCGGCCTCGAAATTGAGGATAAAACTGCGCCCATCGGCAAGGTTCTTTTTGCGGCCTTTGATGAATTTGTTGAGAGCAAGCTCATCCAGCCCACGTTTATTATTGATTATCCCGTTGAGGTTTCTCCGCTTACAAAGCGCAAACCTGATAATCCCGGGATCGTTGAACGCTTTGAGCTTTTCATTGCCGGCGCAGAGTATTGCAACGCTTTCAGCGAGCTGAACGACCCCATCGACCAGCGTGCGCGTTTCGAACAGCAGGCGCAGGAAAAAGCAAAAGGCGACGATGAGGCAATGCCCATTGATGAAAACTTCATTGCTGCACTCGAATACGGAATGCCCCCCACCGGCGGCATCGGTTTCGGCATCGACAGGATTATCATGCTCCTGACCGATTCCCCCACCATCAGGGACGTTCTGCTCTTCCCCACAATGAAGCCCATTGACTGATTCGACGCACGCCGCGCCGAGCATTTTAAAGCAATTCCGCAACAGTTGATTGAATCAATAAATCCCGCCCGAGGCAAAAGCTTCAGGCGGGATTTGTGCATTGACGATATTTAGCAGCATACGCTGAATTCGAATCAAAAAAGTTACCGCATTTTTTTGCAAACTGCGGATAACTTTCATGGATTTTGCGTTCAACTCAGGCGGAGCTGTTCAGCCTGCACGGCGGGCACTCCGTGCACGGGGTGCGGCAGTGGGGCTTTATCGTTTTTCAATTGGGTAACATACCTCGGTTATGAACTCTTCGGGGTTGGAAGTTTCGTGCGGATTGACGTGATAGATATTAAACATCGGGCCGTTGGGGCGGCATCCGGTGGTGACGATCCATTCAAGGATAGCTGTGTTGACCTCCCCCATCTGTTCATAACCGCCCTTGCAGGTGTAGCTTACAACGGTAACTTCGGGCAGGGTGCGAAAACGGACATGTTCGGTGTCGGCATAACTGCCTTTAACGGTTTTCCATGCTTCAACTTCAACGTCTTTTTCTTTATACTCGCCGTCAAGAAAAGTTGCTCCGCAAAGACAGGGATCGGCGGGACTCATGTTCAGCGGGTCGGTTTCCATGCGAAGCAGAGCCCAAACCGTGCCCTTGTCTTTATAACGGGGGATAATTGTGCGCAGCGTTGCGGCATAGCGTGCGGGGAAGGTTTTGATTGTCGGGTTATACTTCGTTGTTTCTGCCTTTAGTAATTTGCTTTTTGCAATATCGATCAGCTTCAGCTTGTACTCCGTTTCGGCAAGGGCGGCGCAAAGCTCCGCACGGCGCACTTCAAAAAAGGCGTCAAGCGCGGCACTGTTTCCGTCAAGCTGCATTATCCGAACGATATCTGCAAGCGAAAAACCCATGTCCTTAAGGGCCTTTATCCTGCACATCGCGGGAAGCTGCTCCTCCTTGTAATAGCGGTAATCCGTGAAACAGTCAATTTCGGCAGGCTTCAGCAGACCGATTTCGTCATAATGCCTGAGCATCCTGACGCTTACCTGTGTGAGTTTTGAGAATTCTCCGATTTTCAACATTGTGGCGGCACCTCCGCGTTTTTTGAGCTCACGGTCCTTATAAGCCTTCACATTATGGCAGAGTCAACAGGGACGACCGTGAAAGAAAAATATATTGAACGGATTCGTAACGCATTACTCCCCCGACGCCTCTATTGCATTAAGGAAACTCGGCATTAACGTTTATTTTGCAGAGATTTTCTAACGCAACAAAGGGTTATCCGCGGTTTGGGCGCAAATGCGGATAACCCTTTGTGTGAAGAATCCCTGAAAAAACTTTAAATCAAAGATTTCCTGAAATGTTAACTTGATAATTAAGGAAGCTCCGATATAAGGCTTATTTTGCGGAAGAAGCCAACAGATTTAAGCCTTTTTTTCGCAAAAAGTCGGATTACTCGGAGGTTTGTTGATTCAACCGGGGACGGTCGATTATCAATCCCTTTTTGCCCGTGCGGCGGCTGCTGCACCGCCGGCAAGCAACAGGATTCCGACAGCGGAAAGCCCAACGGTGCCGGTTGCGGGAACGGGTGCGGGGGTCGGCGTTGGATTCGCGGGAGTGTCCGTGGGCGCGACCGTAGTTTCGGGCGCCTTGCAAAATCTTGCGGTCAGGCTGCATTCGGAGTCTGTGGAGAAAGTGAATTCGGCGGATTCGGAGAGCTTTTCACCGCCGGAGCCGTACCAGCCGTCAAAGGCAAAGCCCTCGGCGGGAACGGCGCTCAGAACGGCTTGGGCGGAAAGGGATTCCTGAAAATTACCGTAGTCGTCAACATAGGGGGTCCTTTGTCCGTTGAAAACAGCGCCGATGAACCCGCTGCCGTCCGTTTCAATTGAGAGGCTGCCGTCAACATAGCTTGACGGAATGCGCAGAGCGGTGAGCTGCGTGTTCGAACAATCAAGGAGGTTGATGTCGCAATCGTCGTTTAAAAGAAGTTCGGTCACGGCATTGCCGGAGCAGTCGAAATCCACAAGTCCGCTGAATGCGCGCAGATCGAGACAACCGGAAAATGCGTTGTCTGCAATATGCAGAACGAGCATATTTTCGGATTCCGCAACAACGTTGGGAAGCGAGTCGAAGCCGCAGCCGTTGGCGCGGAAACTGCATAAATCGTCCGCCTTGAGGCTGAGCGTGTCGGCAGTTGTGCCGCTCATGGCGATGCTGCCAAATTCCCCGCGGGAGGAGAGCTCAAGCTTTTTAATCGAGCCGAGATTTTCAACGTTGATATTGCATGCGGATATCGAAAGCTCCGTGAAGCTGTTGTCGTTGAGATAGATCTCATCAAGCTGATTAAACAGCGAACCGTCGAATGAGGTCAGCCCCATGCGCCCAAGGTCAAGCACCGTAACCTCGGGATGGTTATAAACGCATTGCTCCACGGTGGCTTGGCTCATGGGGCAGCCGGCAAGGGCGATTGTGGTCATGCTGCCTGAAGAGGTAAGGTCGATTTCGGAAACGTTCGTGCCGCAAATCGAAAGAACGGAAAGCATGGAGCAGTCCGAAATGTCGAGTTCATTGAGCGGGCAGTTGTCCGCATTCAGAATTTGCAGCGAGGTGCATCCGGAAAGGTCAACGGCGGAAACATCTGCATTATAGCAGGCGAATTCCGCAAGCATCGGATTGTGGCTCAGGTCAATTTCGGAGATGCGGTTGCTGTTCGGCATTTCCCAATCTTGATTTTCGCAGCGAAGGCTTTGCAGCTCCGAAAGCATGGAAACGTCCAGCGCGGTGAGGCTGTTGTTGGAGCAGTCAATCTCCGTAATATGGGGATTGGAGCTGAAATCGAGACTCTCAAGCCCGTTGCCGCTCAGCGCAAGCGCGCCGAGCTCGGAAAGCCCCGAAAGGTCGATCTGCCGGAGGTCTTTGTTGTAGCAAACCCAGAGAAAATAAAGGCTGCTGCATCCGGAAAGGTCGATGGACTTAAGCTCATCATAAAATGCGGAAACCAGAAACAGATTCGGACAGTTGGAAACGTCCAGTCGTTCGACACAGGTGCTGACGAGGCTCACGCTCCCGAGCATTTCGCAGCCGGAAAGGTCAAGTTCCCCCACCGGCCCGACTTCATCGGCAACGTTGCTCTGAATGGCAAGATGAGACGAAAAGTCCGCATCAAATATGGAGAGCCTGCCGTCCTCCGTCCATCCGACGGAAATCCATGTTTCGGGATCGTTCGCATCATAGTCCGCCCAAAGCTTTGTGCCGTTTTTAACGCCGTTGGAATCGGCAGTTTCAAGAAAGCTCAGCGCGGCGTTAAGGTCGTGTTCGTTATAGAATTCGGAGTTTGCGGAAGGCTTTTTGGCGGAAAGTTTGGGCGCGGTGCGGTTTGCCGTGCGTCGCGCGGCGCTTTCGTAAAGGCGGGGGAGCTGTTCGGTCGCCGAATAAGCAGGCTCTGCGGCAATGCTGCCGTGCTTTGCGGAGAGCAAAGGAAAAACGGCTGCAATGAGGGCGACGGCCGCCGCTAAAAGGGCGGCGGGAAGGCGGGTCTTTCTGTTCATAACGATAATCCTCTTTGTTAATTTGCAAACGCCATATGTTTGAAAAAAATAAAACATACGAGTGGTTGCTAATACAAATATACTCCGTTTAGGCAAAAAAGTCAATAGCAATTTTAATCTTTTTATGTTATTATTCTAATCAAACAGTTCGGACTGTGAATTTGGAGGAGGAGAGGAAAGCAAATGATTTATCGCGAGCCGATACCGTTGCTCGAAGCGTTTCATTTTTTTCGTGCGCAAAAATTCGGATTTTCGTTGAAGGATTATCTTGATAATCTGATTAAGCGGCATCCGACACATGAAAAGGAGTATGATGAATATTTTGTGCATTTGTTTGCGGTTTACGAGGCGCTTGCGGGAGCAACGGTCGATGATGAAATGACGGACGTGCTTTTCGGTCCGCTTTCAACAAAGGGTCGCAGAGCTTCAAATCGCGGCCGCGGAGACTGCATTGCGGAGCTGTTGATTGAAGAGGTAAGCGTGTTCTGCCGTGAAGACCCGTTTGCCGTCATTCGCGGCAGACCCGAAAATGTGCTTTGGCAGCGCATTGCGGCGGCGGTTTGCGGTGATGCGGAGGAGGATAAACTTGACAACGGGGACGCCGAAGACCTCGGTTGTTACAACACGGTCGAGAGCGTGCTGCGCATGATCAACGGGTCAAAACTGTCACGCCGTTCCAAGCTTGACCTTATCGATTTAACTTTAACACGCGATAAATACATCGATGCTTTTGAGGCTGCTTTGACGTCGGCAGCACGAACCTTTTCGGAAAACAGAGCGTTGTGGCTGCCGCTTATAAGTGTGTTTGCGGACTCATATTCGAATGAAGGCGGAGAGGAGAAGATTCTCGACGAGTTGCTGCATTTTTCGGACGAAAGGGTTAAGGATATTGTAATTTACCCGAGTGTGGTTTCGTTTTCGTCCTACTATATAGATGTTGACGCGGAAAGCGGGCTTTGCAGCGTTGATCTCGGCGTTTTATACAGGCATTTTGTTGAAATAAGCAGGCAGCAGTTCAACTCCGCAGCCGAGGTGTCGCGGATTATGAGCTATCTCGGCGATCAGACGAAATTCAATATTTTTTCGGAAATCGCAAAAAAGCCTGCCTACGGACGCGAGCTTGCGAAGCGGGTCGGCCTTGCCCCGTGTACCGTTTCACAGTATCTGACAAGCCTTAACGGCACGGGGCTGCTGGATTCCCATGCCGTCGGCAAAAAAATAATCTATTCCGTGAACAGGCAGCGCGTGGATTCGTTTATTGCGGAGCTGCAAAAAATACTTCACGGCGAAACGGAGTGACGGGATTTTACAGCGCGAAAGCGTTCAACGCCCGTTCAAAATTTCCGAAAAGCTCCGAGTTAAAGTCCGTTTCGCAAAAAACGGATTATTCGGATGTTTCCTTAAAAACGAATATCAAAAACAAAAAAGTTATCCGCAGTTTATGATTAAAATGCGGATAACTTTTTGCAAATTTTTTAATTCCAATGCCCAACGGGAGCGCGGGGGCGGCGGATTACAGTTTTATCAGCTCATAATCCTTGCTGCCGAACCCCAACTCCGCTGCGGCATCAACCGTGTGTGCGCCGTTGCGGCTTTCAATGCGCTCAAGCAAATGATCCCTGCCGGGGTCGTCGGAAGCATAAACAAGGTCAAGACATGCGCGGTCGACAGCTATCGGGTCAAGTGATGCAAGAATTCCGATATCTGCCATGCAGGGATCTTCGGCAACGGAACAGCAATCGCAGTCAACGGACATATTCTTCATGACGTTGATAAAAACCATATTGCCGTTGAAATGACGCACGACGGCTTCCGCCGCGTCGGCCATGGATTCAAGAAACGAGTTGTGGTCGCCTGTCCAAATCTTCTCCGGCTCGCCTGCACCGTGGATATATGCCTTGCCGTAGGAGGAGGCGCAGCCGATGGAAAGCTGCTTCAGCGCGCCGCCGAACCCGCCCATCGGATGCCCCTTGAAATGGGAAAGCACAAGCATGGAGTCATAGTTAAGCATGTTTTTGCCGACCTGAACCTTTTTGATGCGCTTGCCGTTCGGAATCAAAAGCTCGGCATCCGGCCCTTCCGCATCCATAATGTCAACGGTGAAATGCTTGCTCCAACCGTGTTTTTCCATGGTTTCACGGTGTTTTTCGGTTGTGTTGCGTCCGCCGTCGTAGGCGGTGTTGCATTCAACCACGGTTCCGTGCACATCGTTGACGACAGGCTGCCAAAATTCCGGTTTCAAAAAGTTTTGATTGCCGGGTTCGCCCGAATGCAGTTTTACGGCAACTTTGCCGGGAAGAATTCCGCCGGGCAGGTCATTCGATGCCGCATGAAAAAGCTCAACCACCTTTTCAGCTGTGATTTCGGAAGAAAAAAACACTTTTGATTTCATTTACGAGACTCCTTACAATGGATAAATTAAAAACTGATTAGCAATAACTTCATCCGCTTCCTACTGTCCTGTTCCGCATTTTCAAATTTATTCCGCATGGATGCTTGCCTTGTAGCGGTTCAGCTTGACTGCATCGTCAATCTCAAGATCGTTTGTGCCGCTGAGTGACTCAAGGTGATGCGTGAATTCGTGCCGCAAGATGTGCCGAACCTCGGCCTTCAGCTTTTCGTCCGGTAAATTCCCGTAACTGCGCAAAATCGAACCGCCGTACAACACAATGCTCCGTCCCATCTGCGGCGAGTTCCTGTATTCACCCAACACAAGCAGCGGATTTTTCGGATCGGATTGCGGGTGCGCTTTTGTAATCGGAGAAAGTATGATTCCTCCGTTCAGCTCACGGTAAAATACCTGCGGAAGCTCCTCCGCCGCTTCATCGGCAAATATGCGCAGCTTGTCCAATCGTTCGGAATAGGTCGGTGCGCGCTTTGCCGCACATGCTTGCGGCGCAGCTGAAGAAATGTTCGGATTAAAAACCTTCTCTCCCGAACAGGTTTGCGGCGCGGCGGAAAAAACATTGACATTTATGTCTTTTTGCTCCAAAGCTGTTCCTCCGTTTCCTCTCAGCATCGGAACCGGCACTGCACGCAAATTTGTAAATCACTTGCAGATTGCACTGCCCAATGACGGCTCCCGATTGCATTGTACATCATATTTAAGAATATTTCAAGTGAAAACGAAGGGCAATCCGGTTTGGTTCGAACGCCGCAATACAGATAAAATTAATATATTATCGCAGCGGAACATAAAAATGTACAGCAGCGTTTTATCATATCGAATTGAATATGCCTCAATGAAGGAATAATACCGTAAGAAATATAAAAAGAACATGTAAGCACACAATAAGCGAAGTCAATATTTGTGGTGAACAGAAAAAATGACGCTGAATGTCATATGTTGCTTTTTTTGACGGATAAAGGTATAATATAACCGATTAAAGGGCAATTGCAGAATGCTGCAATGAAATTGTACGCACTGAGAGGTAAAAAATTTGAACAGATTATCCAAAGAGCTTGCAGCGGCGGTTGCAAAAAGTGACAGAGAGAACGGAAACGACTGGCTGCCGTTTTGGATGCATTCATTTGACACGGCGGGCATTATGGAAAAACTCGCACAAAAGAGATTGCCGGAAAGCATTTCGGATTACCTTTGCGCTGAATGCGGCGGCAGGGAAAAACTCTTTTCAACACTTAAGTTTTGTGCGCTTGTGCATGACATCGGAAAGGTCACCGTCGTTTTTCAGTCACGTATACGTGACGCGGTTGAGTTCTCCCCCTTTGCGGAATACGTTGATCTTCCGAAATCGGGCAGTTTTGAAAGGATTTCCGAAACGCCCCATGCGCTTGCAAGCGAGGCGATACTTTTAAAATTCGGCTGTTTGAGAGGAATTGCTTCAATCGCGGGGGCGCATCACGGAAAGCCGACGGCGCTTACGGCGGATGTTTGCAATCAAATTGAAGGGGGATACAAAAACCCCGATAATTTCTACGGACGCGGAATGAAATACAAATCTCTCTTTGACTCACTTTGGAAGGAATGGCTCGATTATTCACTTGAAAGCGCTGGTTTTTCTGATTTGAGCGCGCTTCCCGATATATCGGTTCCGGCGCAGGTGGTTATTTCCGGAATGCTGATAACGGCGGACTGGATCGCAAGCAACACAACATATTTTCCGCTTATATCGGCCGACCAAAAAGGCGAATTCGGCGATTATCCGAAAAGAATCGAAAATGCATGGACAACGATCGGGTTCCCGAATATGTGGGAATCAAAAGCGCGCTTCGGACTGGATGACGAAGCATTTAAGGAACGATTCGGATTTTTGCCGAACCCGACGCAGGCGGATATCATTTCAACCGCAACGGATGCAGAGTCCTCGGGAATCTACATAATCGAAGCCCCTATGGGATTGGGAAAGACGGAAGCGGCACTTGCACTTTCGGAAATACTTGCCGCAAGAGCCGGCGCAGGCGGTATGTTCTTCGGAATGCCGACGCAGGCAACTTCAAACGGAATTTTTCCGCGGCTTGAAAAATGGGCAGGCGGGTTGGCGGAGGATGAGCAAACCCTTTTGGCGATAAAGCTTGCGCACGGCAATGCCGCTCTGAATGAGGACTATCGGGAGCTGTTCACCGGGCACAGCAATTTGAACATCGAGTCGGACAGCGGACTCATTGTGCACGACTGGTTTTCGGGAAGAAAGCAAACCCTGCTTTCGGATTTTGTTATCGGAACGGTCGATCAGCTGCTGATGGCGGCACTGAAGCAAAAGCATGTGATGCTGAAACACTTCGGTCTTTCCGGAAAAGTGGTCGTTGTTGACGAATGTCACGCTTACGACGCCTATATGAGCAAATATCTTGATATGGCGATACAATGGCTTGGAATTTATAAAGTTCCGGTGATTATTCTTTCGGCAACGCTTCCGGAAAAACGCCGCGCAGAGCTTATTGAGGCTTACACCGATTCGGAAAAACATCGCGCAAAGCATACCGAGGCTTACGTTGACAAGACAATTGCCGATGAAGCGTGGAAACACAGCCTTGCTTACCCCCTGCTGACATACACCGAAAATAACACCGTAAAGCAGAAGGCACTCGCGTTTGACGGCGAAAATAAGGAAGTATCCGTCCGAAGAATTATCCGCGATGAGGTTGCCGCAACGGCAGGATATGCGGTTGAACGCGGCGGGTGTGTGGGCTTGATAGTCAATACCGTGCGAAAAGCACAGGAAATTGCGGCTGAATTGCAGTCCGCTTTCCCGAAAGCCGAAGTTATTATCATGCATGCGCAGTTCATAATGACGGATCGTGCGAAGCGCGAGGAGCAGATACTTAAGCGTGTGGGCAAACACTCCACCCCGGAAAGCAGACGCGGACTGATAATTGTCGGAACGCAGGTGCTTGAACAATCGCTTGACCTTGATTTTGATCTTATGATAACGGAACTTTGCCCGATGGATTTGCTTTTGCAGCGCACAGGCAGGCTGCACCGACATAACAGGGTTCGTCCGCAGGGACTGGAAACGGCAAGCTGCTTTGTTCTTGATGAAACGGATGACAGTTTTGATTCGGGAAGTGCGGCGATTTACGGTGAATGGCTGTTGATGCGGACGCGGGCATTGCTGCCGAACAAATTGACGATTCCGAGCGATATTCCCCTGCTTGTTCAGCAGACCTATGATGAAACAAATAACGAAATGCTCGGAGAACTGACCGAGGGCATGAAAAAGGCGCAAGAAGAGAACAAGCTCAGAACAGGTAAAAAAAGGAGCAGCGCAGGAAACTACCTGATTTCGAAGCCGTCAAATAAAAAAGGTAAATGCCTGGACGGCTGGCTTGATAATGATATTAAGCCGAACAACGAACAGACCGGCGAAAAAGCGGTTCGCGACGGTGACCCGTCGGTTGATGTTATCGCATTGATGTGCGACGGTGAGGGACTGATACGCATAATTGCGGACAAGCCCGAAACGATCATTCCCGCCGACAGGCCGCCTTCAAGGGAGGAAGCTTTGCTTATCGCGCGGCAAAAACTCCGTCTCCCCGGTTTCTTCGGGAGGCGTTGGAAAATAGATGATACGATTGAGCAGCTTGAGGCCGAAACGCAAAATGTTTTTTCCGCATGGCAGGATTCGGCACTGCTCAAAGAGGAGGTCGTTCTGCTTTTTGATGAAGACCTGAATGCAGACCTTGCCGGAGTGCAGCTGCATTATGATATAAAAACAGGATTAACCTATGTAAAGGAGTGAAATGATGAAGGACATTGAATTCAATCTGCTTGACGAAAAATGGATACTTGTTCGCAAAAGCGACTGCACCGTTGATGAACTTTCACTGACGGATGCATTGCTCAAATCCCATGAGTATGTTGAGCTTGCGGGCGAACTGCCCACGCAGAACGTTTCGATTCTGCGGCTGATGCTCGCCGTTTTGCACACGGTCTTTTCAAGATACTCGCCGCAGGGCGAACCTTCGCCGTTGTACGATTCGGATGACGCCGAATATCGTTGGAAAGAGCTTTGGAATGCCGGCCGCCTGCCGGAAAAACCGATCAAGGAGTATCTTGCATCGGTGCATGACAGATTTTGGCTGTTTCATCCCGAAAGGCCGTTTTATCAGACCGAAGCAGCAAAGATCGGAACAGAATACACTGCATCAAAGCTGAACGGCGCCGTTTCGGAAAGCGGAAACAAAATCAGGCTGTTCTGCGGTTGCACCGGCGTTCAAAAAAGCGAACTGAGCTATTCGGAAGCCGCAAGATGGCTGCTTTATGTAAATAATTATGACGATACTTCTTCAAAGCCTAAAGGGAAAAATCTGCCGTCCCCCGGCGCAGGGTGGCTCGGAAAACTCGGTTTAATCACAATTCGGGGGAACAACCTGTTCGAAACGCTTGTGTATAATCTTATTTTGCTCAACCACAGGCGCAATTTTTCGGAGGCTTGGGGGCCGGAATGCCCGGCTTGGGAGCCGGATGCTCCGAATACTGCGGAACGTGCCGAAATTCCGATGCCGGATAATCTCTCGGAGCTCTACACTCTTCAGTCTCGTAGGCTGTGGCTTAACCGCGATGATAACGAAAAAGTTGTCGGTTACAACCTTTTGGGCGGAGATTTCTTCGAAAAAGTGGATGCGTTTATTGAGCCGATGACCGTTTGGAGCAAGGTCAAGGGAAATGAACGTGCAGGCGAGAAATTTCAACCTCGCAGACACGATTCGTCCGTTCAGATGTGGAGAGAGTTTTCGTACGCATTTGAAACGGCAGAAGGCAGTCATATTCCCGGCGTTGTACTTTGGACAAAATATATTAAACAGATGCTTCCGGAAAGTCGAAAGCTGATAAGCTTTAGCATAGCATCAGTGCAATACGGAGATAAAGATTTCTTTGTAAATGATGTTTTTTCCGATTCGTTGACATTTCACACGGATCTTCTCACCGAAATCGGAGAACATTGGCGGGCAAAGATTACGGAGGAGATAAAAAAATGTGACGAATCGGCCGCTGCACTGCGAGATCTTGCAAGGGATATAGAGCTTGCGGCAGGCTCGTCGGAGGATACGGTTTTGAAACGTGCCGTTGTCGAACGCGCCCGTGAACAGTACTATTACGAGATCGACTTACCCTTCCGAAACTGGCTGGAAAGGATCGATCCGAATTGGGAAATCGTATCCGAGCAGGAGGAACAGGCACTTCGCGAATGGCATGAAACCGCAAAACGAATCGCATTGCGCATCGGTCAAGAGCTTGTTGAATCGGCGGGCACGGCGGCAATTGTCGGCCGTGCGGTAAAGGATAAGAATGATAAAGAAAGGTATTATTCCGCTCCCGACGCCTATCGTTACTTTAAGGTCAAATTGAATGAAATTTATCCGAAGGAGGAGAACAATGACTGAAAAAGAAATAAGAATCACCGCTTTTATGAAGCGAAAACTCGAGCGGCTCAGAACGCTGCCCGAGAATCAGCGCCGAGCGGAGCTTGCCGAACTGCGGCACGGAATCGGACACGCCCCCGGGGAGCTTCCCGCAATTTGGGGAGCATTCCTGACCGATCTTCCGGAGGAGTTTTATCGGAATGACGGGAACGCTTCGCCCGCGGAATGGGCGGTTTACACCGCATTGACCATGTTTGCACTGCATCAGCAGGGGCATGATTTCAGGTCCGAATGGATGAATGAGGACGGAATGAAGTTCGGGGCTTCGGTGCGAAAACTTGCCAAGGACGAGGATGAGTTGAAGCGCATACGCGCCAGATTTAACAAGATCGCAACGGCATCGGATCTGCCCGAGCTCAACCACCATCTGCGCGGCGTGATAAATCTTCTCAGCGGCAACGGTATAAAACTCGACTATGCGGATCTTGCCGTTGACCTGTATAATTACAGCTATGCGGAAGGAAGAACAAAAGTAAGGCTCAAATGGGGACAGGATTTCTGCCGCCAAATAAAAAATGATGAAAACTAATGTGGAAAGGAACCAAAACTATGAAAAACAGATGCTATCTTGATGTACACGTACTCCAAACCGTTCCGCCGAGCTGCGTCAACCGCGACGACACCGGCAGCCCGAAAACGGCGATTTACGGCGGCACGACCCGTGCGCGCGTTTCCTCACAGGCGTGGAAACATGCAATGCGCGAAATGTTCCGCGAAGAACTCATTGAACCGGATATGCTCGGGGCGAGAACAAAGAACGTTATAAGCATGGTTGCAGAGGAGATTCTGAAACTGAACCCCGATGCGAAAGCGGCGGAACTTGCGGAAAAAGTGCTTACAAGCGCCGGAGTGAAATTTAAAGACGATAAGAAAGGTGAAACAAAGGACAAAAAGGCGGAAGCACTCTTTTTCATGAGTGCGGCACAGGCAAAAGCACTTGCCGAGATCGCAGTTTCCGAAGGCACGGCGGATAAGGACGCCTGCAAAAAAGCACTCAAGAACAACCCTTCTGTTGATATCGCGCTTTTCGGGCGAATGGTTGCTTCCGAAGCAACTTTGAATTGCGACGCCTCCGCGCAGGTTGCGCACAGCATTTCAACCCACACCGTGCAGAACGAATACGATTATTTCACCGCCGTTGACGATCTTGCTCCGGAGGATAATACCGGCGCGGGTCACCTCGGAACGGTGGAGTTCAACTCTTCAACGCTCTATCGCTATGCAACGGTCAACCTTGTTGAGCTTTCGAATGCCCTCGGGAAACAGGTCACGGCGGAAACAGCAGCAAAATTTGTTGAAGCGTTTGTTCGATCAATGCCCACTGGCAAACAGAACACCTTTGCAAACCGCACCCTTCCGAGCATGGTCTATGTCACAATTCGGCGCGATCAGCCCGTTAACCTTTGCGGTGCGTTCGAAAAGCCCGTTTCTGCAAAGAACGGCGGTTATTCGGAGGAATCCGAAGAAAAGTTTGTTGAATACGCAAACAAGGTTTACGGCAAGTACGCCTCCGCGCCCGATCGTGCATTTGCAGTCGGTGAAGCCGTCGGAGAGCTTGCGGAATGCATGAGCCTCGACAGACTGCTTGAGTCGGTTGCGGAGTGCGTTAAGGAATATCTCGGCGAGAGCGAGGGCATGTAATGGCTGTTTTGCTTCTTCGGCTTTCCGCTCCGCTGCAGGCGTGGGGAACCGAAAATTCAAAATTTGAGATCCGAAAAACGGGAAGGGAACCGTCAAAAAGCGGCATTGTGGGCTTGCTTGCAGCGGCACTCGGCATTCGGCGAAACGAGCCGGAAAAGCTCCGCGAGCTGAATGCGCTGCGAATCGGCGTCCGCATTGACCGCGCGGGAAAGCTCCTTCGGGATTTCCATATGGCGCATGCAGAAAAGACTTCATATCTTACCGAACGTTATTATCTTTCGGATGCCGTCTTCCTTGTCGGATTGGAGGGAGAACGGGAGCTTTTGAAGCGCATTGAATTCGCGTTGTCGCATCCGGTGTTTCCGCTGTTTTTGGGCAGGCGTTCCTGCCCTCCGACGCTGCCGATCGTTCTTAACGATATTAAGGAGGACGGGCTGATTAAAGTGCTGCGGACGTATCCGACGCTTGACGATTCCTCCAAAAAGAACTACAATATGACAGCGCACATATATGCGGATTATTCGGAAGATGACGAGCAGAATTCGGATGCGGACGAACCGAGAGTGATCGGACGTGAAGCGCGGCGTGACCTTGCGGTCTCGTTTGACCCGCGCTGCCGTAAACATACCTATCGCACTGTTGCGGCGTATGAATCCGTTAACAAGGCGGAGAAGGATACGGACGCAGCGGAGCATGACGCGTTTGCAGAATTGGAGGACGCAGATGTATCTTTCGAGAATCAAGCTTAACACACAGAAACGCGAAACAATGAAAGCACTTGTCAATCCGCAGCAGATTCACGGTGCGATTGAAGTTTTGAACGGAGAACCGTCCGAAGCTTCCGATGCCGCGGATGAAAAAAATCGTGCGCGCAGTCTTTGGCGCATAGACACGCTCGGCGGGGAGATGTATCTGCTCGTTTTGACGCAGGACAGGCCAAAGCTGTCCCGTGCGGCGGAGCAGCTTGGTTACGGCGGAATTAACGTTGAAACAAAATCATACGATCCCCTGCTTGCACGAATTGCGGAAGGCAGCCGCTGGAGGTTTCGCCTGACAGCCAATCCCACAAAGAGCATCAAGCGCGAAGACGATCCGCAGGCTCGCGGAAAGGTAACAGCCCTTATTTCGGTCGGACAGCAGGAGGAGTGGCTTGCTTCTCATGCGCAAAGTTACGGATTTGAACTCGCGCCCGATGAATTCCGTGTTGTTCATTCAAACAGGTATTCTTTCAAAAAACGCGGAAAGAACAAGGAAGTAAGACTGCTTTCCGTAACTTTTGAAGGCATTTTGACGGTTACGGATGCAGCCCGCTTTCGGGAGACTTTGACTCAGGGTCTCGGCAGGGGTAAGGCTTACGGAAACGGACTTATGACAGTTGTGGGCATCGGGGAAGGCATCAATGGCTGAAATTCCGGGGATGATCCGCCCTTCCGTTCAGTCTCTGCCGCAGATTGGCGACAGAATGACCTTTCTTTACTTTGAGCACTGTAAATTGAGCCGTGCGGACAGCGCGATAACCGTTACGGATGAAAACGGGATCATTCATGTTCCTGCCGCTGCAATTTCGGTGCTCATGCTCGGCCCGGGAACGGATGTGACTCACCGTGCAATGGAGCTTATCGGTGATGCAGGTGTGAGTGTAATCTGGGTCGGGGAACACGGCGTTCGGTACTACACCGGGGGCTGTGCTTTGACGGGAAGTTCACGTCTGCTTGTGAAACAGGCTGCTCTTGTGACGAACCAGCGGGGGCATCTCAACGTTGTTCGAAAGATGTACAGTCTGCGGTTCTCCGGAGAGGATGTGGCTCACCTGACTTTGCAGCAGCTGCGCGGGCGCGAGGGAAGCCGTATGCGTTCCGTTTATCGGCATTGGTCAAAGGAAACAGGCGTTCCGTGGCATGGACGTGACTATGATCCGGAGGATTTTTCATCCGGAGATCCGGTAAATCAGGCATTGTCCGCAGGGAATGTTTGCCTGTACGGCCTTGCTCACGCCGTGATTTGTGCACTCGGCTGTTCCCCCGGCCTCGGCTTTGTGCATATCGGCCATTCGCTTTCATTCGTTTATGATATTGCTGATTTGTACAAGGCGGAAATCACGATTCCGATCGCATTTCGGCTTGCGGCAGAGTCTCCGGAGGATATCCCGTCCCAAACAAGGCGCAGTGTGCGTAATGCGCTTGCAGAAAGCCATATTTTGGAGCGAATGGTGAAGAATATCAAATACCTTCTTTCCGATGAATCCGATTTCGGCGAAGAAGGCTGCAAGCCGCTCTATCTTTGGGATGACCGCAGCGGCAGTGCGGAATACGGTAAATCCTATCGGGAGGATTGACGTTGACAGTGATTACTTTGAGCGACTGCCCGCCGAAAGTTCGGGGGGATCTGTCCAAGTGGTTATGTGAAATCAGCCCCGGAGTGTATGCCGGCAATATTAATGCGCGCGTTCGCACGGAACTTTGGGCGCGGGTATGCGAAAACCTGAAAAGCGGGCGCGCAACCATGGTTTACAGTGCGCGCTGCGAACAGCAGATGAAATTCGAAGTTCATAATGCTCACTGGGAGCCCGTTGATCTTGACGGAATACTGCTTATGCGCCGCCCGCTTCCGAAGCCGCATAAGGCAGAAGACAATTCGACAGGGGCTCCGCAAAGCAGAGCCGGAAAAATGCTGCTCGCGCGTCGTGCGGAAAAAGCGCGCAGGCGGGCTGACTATGTTGTTATTGACGTTGAAACAACGGGGCTTTCGCCCGAGAGGGACGGCATTATTGAAATCGGTGCACTGCTGATAAGAAACGGAGAAGAGGCAGAAGAATTTCAAACACTCGTCAGGCGGGATTCACCGCTGAGTGCGGATGTTGTCCGCCTTACGGGAATTACGGATGAAATGCTTGCAGCTGAAGGCATTCCTCTGAGCGAGGCAATCAACGGGCTTGTTGCATTCGTTGCGAACCGCCCGATTGTTTGCCATAATGCGGATTTTGACTGCGGGTTTCTGATTTCGGAGGCAAAACGCTGCGGCGTGAAGTTGTTTCGCAGTTCCTGCACAGATACTCTTGCCTTGGCGCGCAGGCGCGTGAACGGAGTTAAACAGTATTCGCTTGGGCATCTTTGCGAATACTTTGGGATTGATGCCGGCGAACGTCACCGTGCGCTTCCGGATTGCAAGCTGACATTCAGGCTGTTTGAGAAGTTAAATGAAATTTGAACTGCTCAGGAACAAAAAGGCTGATTCCTAAAGGATCTTTTTAGTGTTTTCCCCGCATCCGCGGGGGTGATCCTGCGACAACGCAGTTTTCTGTTGCAAACCTCGTGTTTTCCCCGCATCCGCGGGGGTGATCCCTAAATTCGCCAACAATCGTATAGTTTCCTGGGGTTTTCCCCGCATCCGCGGGGGTGATCCTCACCATGTCCGGCTTGCGATACGCCGAGTTCAGTTTTCCCCGCATCCGCGGGGGTGATCCCGTCGCCGCCTGACAGCTCTCCGCCGCCTCGGCGTTTTCCCCGCATCCGCGGGGGTGATCCTCTGTCTGTTACGGCGGCGCAAAAACCCTCCTCGTTTTCCCCGCATCCGCGGGGGTGATCCCCATTTGATATACCTGACCGGTCTTTTCCGCCGGTTTTCCCCGCATCCGCGGGGGTGATCCTACCCGCTGCACGCTGGAGCGGCAGCGGTTTACGTTTTCCCCGCATCCGCGGGGGTGATCCTGTTTTCGGAGTATGTGGCCGTCAGTAGGTTCTGTTTTCCCCGCATCCGCGGGGGTGATCCCTGAAAAGCCGTCAGCCGATATATGGGGACAAAGTTTTCCCCGCATCCGCGGGGGTGATCCCGGATACGATGTCGGAAAGATTGACGGAAAATGGTTTTCCCCGCATCCGCGGGGGTGATCCTATTATCAGTCAACTTACAGTAAAAGCGAATTTGTTTTCCCCGCATCCGCGGGGGTGATCCCTGGTGCGGTATTAAAGATGATGAAGCACTTGAGTTTTCCCCGCATCCGCGGGGGTGATCCCTATCTTTCAATTTTGAATATGATAGTTTATCAGTTTTCCCCGCATCCGCGGGGGTGATCCTTTGAAATTGCATCGTATCATTTGAACATATAAGTTTTCCCCGCATCCGCGGGGGTGATCCCTAACGTTAAACAGCTCCCTTGCAATTATAGTAGTTTTCCCCGCATCCGCGGGGGTGATCCCATATTTCCTTTCACTTTAAATGCAACGTTCGGGTTTTCCCCGCATCCGCGGGGGTGATCCTTGATTTTAGGATCTTGCCTGTTGATAAGGCTTGTTTTCCCCGCATCCGCGGGGGTGATCCTTGGTTACTTCATCTTGCAAATAGTGATATACCGTTTTCCCCGCATCCGCGGGGGTGATCCTTACCCGCCGCATTGTTATCCTGTCCTACAAAAGTTTTCCCCGCATCCGCGGGGGTGATCCTACCGTCGGCAGTTTCCGCAATACTGTCAAAATGTTTTCCCCGCATCCGCGGGGGTGATCCCGGCACGGATGCCTGCGGCTTTGAGCCAGAGTTGTTTTCCCCGCATCCGCGGGGGTGATCCTAGATCCGTCTGCACCTGCGGCGACAGGTCATTGTTTTCCCCGCATCCGCGGGGGTGATCCTAGACTTTGTGCTTATATCAGCAGGAACAAAAAGTTTTCCCCGCATCCGCGGGGGTGATCCCAAACAATATCTTCTTTACGATACTGAGCTTTAGTTTTCCCCGCATCCGCGGGGGTGATCCTATCAAACTCATAAGCATCCCAGACCTTATGACGTTTTCCCCGCATCCGCGGGGGTGATCCTGCTCTTTTTTGGATTCGCCCTTTTCCGTTTTGGTTTTCCCCGCATCCGCGGGGGTGATCCTGCAACGACACAGTTTAGTGTTGCAAATCTTGTGTTTTCCCCGCATCCGCGGGGGTGATCCTAGCTGAGATACCATTGCCCTTGATTCATCGTTGTTTTCCCCGCATCCGCGGGGGTGATCCTATTATAATTGCGGCTTATTTGCTGTTGCTATTGTTTTCCCCGCATCCGCGGGGGTGATCCCTGTTCGGAAATTCCGACAGGTTCAACCTTTATGTTTTCCCCGCATCCGCGGGGGTGATCCTGCGGTCATCCCTGTACCCTGCCGCCTCGCAGTGTTTTCCCCGCATCCGCGGGGGTGATCCTTTCCGTGTGTTTTGTCAAGCGTTTTCCTTGAAGTTTTCCCCGCATCCGCGGGGGTGATCCCTTGCCGTCAACCTCATCGCCGCCCCTCGGGGTGTTTTCCCCGCATCCGCGGGGGTGATCCTGAATTCGTCGGTGTTCATTCCGTCGATATACTGTTTTCCCCGCATCCGCGGGGGTGATCCTACTGAACCCCGACGGCAAGCCGTTAAACCGAAGTTTTCCCCGCATCCGCGGGGGTGATCCTGTCGTTTGGGCAGGGGTTAATCCGACTTCGGCGTTTTCCCCGCATCCGCGGGGGTGATCCTGTTCACGCCTTGCGCCGAAATGTCTTCGTCCGGTTTTCCCCGCATCCGCGGGGGTGATCCTTGCCTGTCGGAGCGTTTCTCGTTCGTCTTCTTGTTTTCCCCGCATCCGCGGGGGTGATCCTCCGCGGACTCAATGTTGCCGTACCCGTTAAACGTTTTCCCCGCATCCGCGGGGGTGATCCCGTAAACGTCGCCCTCGAACTTAGTCGGCGGAAGTTTTCCCCGCATCCGCGGGGGTGATCCTGCCCGCGCCTGCGTCATATGGTGTAACAACGGGTTTTCCCCGCATCCGCGGGGGTGATCCTAGCAACAGCAGATCCTTCGGCGGTCGGTTTGTGTTTTCCCCGCATCCGCGGGGGTGATCCCAAGGTGTTCACCTTTTCCGCGCAAGAGATATTGTTTTCCCCGCATCCGCGGGGGTGATCCTCGGAAAGAGATATAGTCTTTTCGCCAGTATCCGTTTTCCCCGCATCCGCGGGGGTGATCCTCTGCCGAACGCGAACAGGTAAACCTTCTTCCCGTTTTCCCCGCATCCGCGGGGGTGATCCCAGAGTATTAGCAAAATGAATGAGTTGACAAACGTTTTCCCCGCATCCGCGGGGGTGATCCCAGGGTGTTTTTAAGGAAAACGCTTGACAAAACGTTTTCCCCGCATCCGCGGGGGTGATCCCCTCCGGAGACTAACGTGTCAAGCGTTTTTCGAAGTTTTCCCCGCATCCGCGGGGGTGATCCTTGTCCAGTTTGTTTTCATGCAATTCAAGCCTTGTTTTCCCCGCATCCGCGGGGGTGATCCTTGTTTCGTCTTGCGTTAATTCATCCGTTGCGCGTTTTCCCCGCATCCGCGGGGGTGATCCCCTGTTCAGGCGGTTGCGCTTAACGCGCCTGTAGTTTTCCCCGCATCCGCGGGGGTGATCCTACCGCAGCACGTCCCTGTATGCCTCCGCAAACGTTTTCCCCGCATCCGCGGGGGTGATCCCGGCGCGGGGGCGCAACTGTCCGAATGCAAAACGTTTTCCCCGCATCCGCGGGGGTGATCCTGTCTTGCTCTGTCTCGTCTGCGGGTGTGTCTGGTTTTCCCCGCATCCGCGGGGGTGATCCCGGACGACGTACTGTCCGCCGAAGAAAAGGAGCGTTTTCCCCGCATCCGCGGGGGTGATCCTGTCGGATAGCCAACCGTTCTGGACGCCCCAGCGTTTTCCCCGCATCCGCGGGGGTGATCCTGCTCCTCCTTCCAGCGACAATATTTCAGCGAAGTTTTCCCCGCATCCGCGGGGGTGATCCCGAGTATATCGTCGCCGTACTCGTTTTTTTGCAGTTTTCCCCGCACCTGCGGGGGTGATCCCTATCGGCTTTGTTTTTGTCTGGTGGGGTGTACGTTTTCCCCGCACCTGCGGGGGTGATCCTGCTGACAGCGGCGAAAGAATATACTGATAAGCGTTTTCCCCGCACCTGCGGGGGTGATCCTGACCTTCGAGCAAATTGCCCACAAAAACGCCGGTTTTCCCCGCACCTGCGGGGGTGATCCTCGCAACCCACGACAAAGCTTTAAGTATAAAAGGTTTTCCCCGCACCTGCGGGGGTGATCCTGGGCGTTTATCTTCTGAATCTGAAGATTAGTGGTTTTCCCCGCACCTGCGGGGGTGATCCTTTCCAATCCTTCAATTTATAACTTTGGATACCGTTTTCCCCGCACCTGCGGGGGTGATCCCAGTGCGGACATAGCCGAAAGCCTTTGCCGCCGGTTTTCCCCGCACCTGCGGGGGTGATCCTACCAAAATGCCCGCATATCCGTTATCTATTTCGTTTTCCCCGCACCTGCGGGGGTGATCCTCGGGAACCGGCGGCATAGTGGGGTTGTCCCCAGTTTTCCCCGCACCTGCGGGGGTGATCCTACAACTCCGGACTGTGAAAAAAGAATTTCCAAGTTTTCCCCGCACCTGCGGGGGTGATCCTAATGACTATTATAGCTGGCGTTTTTTGCCCGAGTTTTCCCCGCACCTGCGGGGGTGATCCGCTTTCGTTTCGCCGTTGCACGATAAAGACAAGGTTTTCCCCGCACCTGCGGGGGTGATCCTCAAGCTGTATCGGGTATCGGCATTTTGGGGCTGTTTTCCCCGCACCTGCGGGGGTGATCCCAACGTCCCGAGTTTACTTTCTGGCATGGGTAGGTTTTCCCCGCACCTGCGGGGGTGATCCCATCTTTGGCGGACGAATACTGCGCAAAACCCGGTTTTCCCCGCACCTGCGGGGGTGATCCCCGGAGCATGAGGAGGGAGAGCCGGATCTCCGGGTTTTCCCCGCACCTGCGGGGGTGATCCTCGGCGCGTGCGGAGGTAACTCCCCTCCAGAGGGTTTTCCCCGCACCTGCGGGGGTGATCCTTAACGCCGCTCACACTTGTTTGCGGTGTGTCGGTTTTCCCCGCACCTGCGGGGGTGATCCATACACGGCGCAGGGCACACTTTTATCAGTCATGTTTTCCCCGCACCTGCGGGGGTGATCCTATATTGTATTGCCGCCCAAAAACGAACACGAAGTTTTCCCCGCACCTGCGGGGGTGATCCCCGAGCTTGCGCGGCACGACAGGCACGTTAAGCGTTTTCCCCGCACCTGCGGGGGTGATCCTAGGCGGTGCTTGCGCAGCCGCGTAAAGCTTTGGTTTTCCCCGCACCTGCGGGGGTGATCCTATTGTGAGGGGGCAGGATATGAGGACGACCGCGTTTTCCCCGCACCTGCGGGGGTGATCCTGTTCCGGCGGGCTTTTTATCCTCCGCTGTATTGTTTTCCCCGCACCTGCGGGGGTGATCCTATTGTGAGGAGGCAGGATATGAGGACGACCGCGTTTTCCCCGCACCTGCGG
>ULRD01060460.1_pt1 | contig 23634 bp, 16 predicted proteins | sample 1955181 | NCBI WGS metagenome assembly ULRD01 (sample SAMEA4835675, study PRJEB28245) | human gut metagenome | biome: gut microbiome; material: fecal sample | place: Denmark | collected 2008
TATGTAGAAAAATGCAAAGTGGGCGGTTTCCAGCACCGCCTCGGAAGATACTTTTTCTTCTGCACTTGCAAAGTCAAAAATACAGACCGCAAAGCTGCCGACACATGCCCAGATGACGTATTTCATAATGGAAAAGGAATGCCGGAACCGGTATAGTTCTACCTTCAACAAATTTTTCATCGCTGCACCATCCTTTCCAGATAATACTCTTCCAACTCAATATTCTCCTTCAGAAGTCTTGTTATGGTAAAACCCTGCCCGATAATTTCACCGGACAATAAAGCAACATCCGCATCCGGCAGCTTAATTCTGTAAAAATTGCCTTTATCCTCTATTGCATTTTCCTCTGATATTTTCCGCAAATAAGGAAGCAGTCTGTCGTTTTCGGTTGTTCCAATCTGCACATATCCATTTTCTTTATTCAGCAAATCTTCCTTTCGGAACTGGTCTAAAATCCGCCCTTCCTTTATAAAAATGAAATCCGTGGACAGTTGACTCAGTTCCCCTAAAATATGGCTGGATATCAGCATAGTGATATGTTTTTCTTCACAAAGTTTTTTCAGAATATGCCGCAGTTCCGCAATGCCCTCCGGTGCCACGCCGTTCATGGGCTCGTCCAATACCAGCACTTCCGGCTCTGTAATCAGTGCTCCTGCTATCCCCAGCCTCTGTTTCATTCCCAGTGAAAACTGAGCGACTTTCTTTTTTCCGGTATTGCCGATATTTAAAAGCTCCAAAATTTCCTGCAGCTTCTTTTCATCCGTTTCCCCTTTAATGCCGCCTATAATTTTCATGTTTTCCATGGCTGTCATGCCATGATACAAATAGGGGGCTTCAATCATAAAGCTCATCTTCTGCCGGTATTCTTCTATGGTTCTGTTCCCGGAAACTGTAATTTCTCCCGCGGTAGGCTGTGCCAGACCAGCCAGCATTTTGAAAAAAGTTGATTTTCCGGCTCCGTTGGGACCTATTATTCCGTATATATGCCCCTCTTCCATAGAAATGGAAAAAGAGTCAACCGCCTTTACATTATGGTATTCCTTGGAAAGGTTTTTCGTTTCTAACAGTATTGCCATCCTTGCCTCCGTTTGGGTTGTAAAACCATTTGAACTATCGTCTGTTTGGAGTGTTATAACTTATGCATTTTCCAATCTCTGTGCTTTTGATTTGTGGGATTGATAAAGATAATATTTTAATATCTTGTTTATATCAATATTACCCTACCGCAGAAGGAATTTCAACCAATGAATTCCTTTCCCATTTTAACCATAAAAATACCCTCCTTACTGGTTGTCCAGTAAAGAGGGTACATATCAATGTTTTCATCGGCGCCGGGTTTCTTAAACGGGTACTTGCTGCCCGTTTGTTACTTTATTTGAATATTTCTACCCAGTATGCAGTGTAAACGTACTGGCCGGTTTCCTTCCCGTCCTTGTAAACAGGGCATTTTTTATAGAATACACTGATTCCGGTTAAACCATAATTATCTCTTGGAGCGTCCAGATTTGCCTTATGTCCTTCAGAAGCTAACCAGGCATTAAAAATTCGTTCCACGCTGGGTGTTTCTCCCTTAATATCAGGGTTACCCTGGGCAATATTTTCCGAATAGCTTGTTCTTCCGCCGTTTGGTCTTGCATGGTCCCATAAATAGGATGTTTCCGCTGCTCTCATGTCAACATAATCATTCATGGTTTCACTTGTCATTTTCAAGGTAGACTGGTTAATGGAAGCACGGTATTCATTCACAAAGTTCAGCATTTCCTGTGCTTCTTCTCTGTTGTAATGACCCACTACCATTTCTTTGCGCAAGGTGCCGTCAGCATCTTGCACATCAATATAGTACACACTGTCCACGCCATCCGTGGTCAGCATCTCTATTTCTTCGGTGGCAAGCACATAGCCGCACTTGGTACAACGCAGTTCCTTAAGACCTGCCACACCGACATCCGGCTGTTTGGCAACAACCCATTCGCCGTCGTCATGTGCGCCGGTAGGGTCTACATAGGAGTCCACATAAGTATCCTGACAACGTTTGCAGGTGTGCGTGGTGTAACCCTGCTCACCGCAGGTAGGCTCTGTTACGACATCTTCGTAATCGTGGCCAAGGGCAGCGGTTTCACTGTCGGTACAGGTATAACCGCAACGCTTACAGGTATGAGTGGTGCTGCCTTTTTCCGTACAGGTAGGCTCTGTTACGACATCCTCATAATCATGGCCGAGAGCATCCGTGTAAGTATCCACGTAGCTATTGCCGCACTTACAGGTATGGGTGGTATAACCCTTTTCCGTACAAGTGGGCGCCGTTACCGTGTCGGTATACTGATGCACATGGTCTAACGCCGGAATCATCTTGGTTTCCGTTTTCTCACAACGGATACACTGTCTCTTCATCAGACCCATGCTGTCTTCCGTAGGTTCTGTAACGGTCTCCCATTCCCCGAATTCGTGGCCGAGGGCATCGGTATAATTATCTTTAATTTGGTGACCGCAGTTAATACAGGTACGGGTAGTGTAGCCTTTTTTCTCACAGGTAGGCGGTGTTACTACCTCTTCTCCGAAAACATGGTCCAGCGGATCCAGCTGCTCTGTATAACTGTCACCGCAGCGGCTGCAGGTATAAAGAACTTCTCCCAAGTCATCACAGGTTGCTTCTTTTACCACCTTTGCCACATAGTCGTGACCAAGGGCAGCAGGTACGTAATCGATATATTTATGTCCACAGGAGGTGCAGGTATAAGTGGTGATTCCGGGCTGTTCGCAGGTAGGCTCCGTGGTTACCACTGCTGTATACTGATGCACATGGATTTTTACGGGAATTTCTTCCGTCTGCTCTTTATTGCAGCGCTTGCAGGTTCTTACCTGTTCACCGGTTTCGGTTTCCGTTGCTTCTTTTGTTACCTTCCATTCTCCCCAATCGTGTCCCAGGGCATCCACATAATTGTCCCTATATTCCGTTCCGCAGACACTGCAGATGCGAAGGGTATAACCCTGATCCTCACAAGTCGGTTCTACCGTTGAATCTACAAAGCTATGTTCCACCGGTTCCGTGATATTATCCATATAACCATATCCGCAGCGCCTGCAGATATGGGACGTGTAACCGCCATTTTGGCAGGTAGGGGGATATACTCTTTCCTGATAATCATGACCCAGAGCGTCGGTTTCTGTGTCAACATAACTGTCACCGCAGGCACAGGTATGGGTCGTATAGCCTTTTTCCGTACAGGTAGGCGCCGTTACGGTTTCTGTGTATACATGCTCATGTTCCTTCTTGGGAATTTCACGGGTTTCTTCTTCACCGCAGCGTTTGCAGCTTCTCTTTTCCAGTCCTGTTTCCGTTTCCGTTGCTTCCTTCACCGTTTCCCATTCGCCAAAGTCATGGCCGAGGGCATCGGTATAATTGCCAACGTAGCTGTTGCCACACTTACAGGTAAACGTGGTATAACCCTTTTCCGTACAGGTAGGCGCCGTTACGGTTTCTGTGTATACATGCTCATGTTCCTTCCTCGGGATTTCACGGGTTTCTTCTTCATCACAGCGTACGCAAGTTCTCTTCTCCAGACCTGCTTCGTCTTCCGTTGCTTCCTTCACCGTTTCCCATTCGCCGAATTCATGACCGAGAGGTTCCGTATAATCACCGGTATAACTGTCGCCACACTTCTTACAGGTATAGGTCGTATAGCCTTTTTCCGTACAGGTGGGGTCTGTAACAACCTTGTCATATTCATGGTTGCAGACAGCTACCTTTACGTGACAGAGGGAAGTCACGCCGTTTGCGGTTACCTTAATGTCTGCTTCGCCGTAATTCTTCGCCGTCAGCACACCGTTTCTTACGGTTACTACCTTGGTATTGGTAGAAGCATAGCTTAAGCTCTGGCTGTAGCCTACGACATCCGCCGCAAGCTGGGCGGTTGCTCCCTTGTCCATGGTAATGTTTTCCGTTTCAAGAATAACTTTGCTTTCTTTTACGGTAATGCGGCACTCTGCCACAACGTCATTTGCCGTTGCGGTAATAATGGTTTCACCTTCGCCGACTGCAGTTACTTTACCGTTTACAACCGTTGCCACTTCCGGACAGGAACTTTCCCATACGGCTTTCTTCACAGGGCCGTCAATGGTTGCCCGAAGGGTATAGGTATTGCCTTTTTTCGTATATAAAGTGTACTCGTTCTGGCTGAGTGTAATGGTCGGTTCATAGGCGCTGACCGTTACTTTCACGGTGTCGGATACGCCGTTTGCCGTTGCAGTAACGGTTGCGGTTCCCACGCTCTTAGCGGTCAGCTTGCCGCCGCTTACGCTTACCACTTTGCTGTTGGAGGTCGTCCACTTTATGGTATTCTTTCTGCCTGTTACCTGATAAGAAAGAGTACAGGTTTTGTCTGTTCCTTTGGTTTTCAGAGAAACTTCTTCATTATAAATTTCCATGCGGCTGTCTTTTACCGTTACTTCGCAGGTATCCGTGGTATCACGGGAAACCGTTCCTGCTGCCGCATTGCTTAAGGAAATCCGGATGGTTGCCGTACCTTCGCCTACGGCGGTCAGCTTGCCTTTTTCATCCACGGTAACCACATTGTCGTTGGAGCTTTCCCATACGACAACTTCCTTGCCCGTGGCATTGGAACGAATCTGCTTGGTTTCACCGGTATACAAAAGAACTTTTTCTTCGCTGATGGAAAGAGAGTCCTTGATAACCGTTACTTCACAGGTTGCGGACACACCGTTTGCCGTTGCCGTAATGATAGCGGTACCTGTATTTTTACCGGTTACCCTGCCGCCGCTTACGGTTGCAACCGTCTTATCGGAGGTGGTCCATTTTACGGATTTTCCGGTACCCACAATGGTGGGGGTGAGCTTGATAGCGCTGCCGTTTCCCTTGGTGCCGAGCTGCATGGTATCCATATTCAGGGAAATGCTGTTTTTTAACACCTTTACCACGCAGGCATCGGTTTTGCCGTTTGCCGTTGCCATAATCACTGCCTGACCGTCGGAAACAGAGGTTACTTTTCCTTTTTCATCCACCGTGGCAACTGCCGGATTTAAGCTTGTCCATGTCACTGCCTTGGATGCACCCTTTACGGTCGCCCGAAGCTGTACCGTCTGTGTGGAGGTGCCGCCGGTGTAAATAACTGCCGTCGGTTTGTTCACCTTGATACTGCTGTCCACGACCGTTACCGTACATTTCTTATAGGTAAGGCCTATTCTGGCGCTGATGGTGGTGCTGCCCTTCCGGACCGCGGTCACCTTACCGCTCTGGTCGACGGTTGCGATATTCACATTGTAAGAAGCCCATTTTGCAAGTTCTTCGCTTCCCACAACGCTGAGCTCCGCAGAGTCGCCGATGTTTAATGTTACTCTTGTCTGACTTAAGGAAAATGTGGCAGCACTGACTGTCATACTTCCCACAAACAAAAGACAGATAAGGGTACATAATAACCAAATCTTCTTTTTCATCTTTTGTCCTCCTTTGCCTTGTATCTTAAAATGATTCATTTATCTTAGAAAGACCACCACAAAAACTTCTTTGCGTTAATCTTAAAGGTAACTTTTTTCGTACCGCCGTAGTTATCTTTTCCGCGGATAATGATGGTGGCGGTTCCTTTGGCTACGTTGTTCCGGTAGCTTACGATTTCAAACTGGTCAGGGTCCACAACCTTGCCCTTTACTTTTACCGTAATCTGTTTCGGGTCGGTTTTGTCAAGCGTAATGGGCTTGCCGGTGTAAATTTGTGCCGGTATGGTAACCGCCGCTCCCGAAATATCGTAGGTTTTGATGGCGTATTCTCCGGTCAAGGGCTCGCCTGTGTAGCTGCCCTTGGGCGTAACGGTCACACAGATAACGGTTCCCGCAGGAATAATGTCCTTCTTGTCGATAACCGTTCCCGCCTTACGCACGGTGCCGTCGTCGAGAGTCGTGTCCTCTTTGTAAGTATAAAGCAGAGTCTTCTCGTATTCCGTTCCCGCGTTCAGTACCTTGCCGTTCAAATCGGTTACGGTAACCTTGGTTGCATAGATATTTCCTTTGTTCCGGTACACCTTGTCCGCCGCCGTCAGGGTCAGCCTGCCAATATCCTGCGCCACGATGGTGAACGGCAGAATCTCCTTATAGGTGCCTGTAAAATTGCCCTTTCCTTTAATGGTTACGGAAGGAAGCTTCTTTTCGTTGCTGCCGTCGTTTAAGGCTTTGTTGTTCTTGTAGGTTACGGTGTAGTCAACGCCCTCTTTCAGCTGCAGGACATCGCCGTTTTCTGTCTTGAAGGTAACGGACAGCTCCGGCTTTGCGCCGCCCTTGGCATAAGGCACTTCTGTGGATACAAGCTTTGCCTCCAGCCTGCCGTCCGCATTGGCTGCCATATTAAATGCCTGGATGCGGAAGGTTTTTTTCATGGTTCCGGTGTAGCCGTTTATGCCGGTGAACACAACGGTTGCGGTTCCGGCATTCTGGTTTTTCTGCCATTGTACCGTGTAGTCCTTGTTTTCCGTCAGGGGCTTTTCTTCCCCGTTTAACTTCATGGTAAGCGTAAGCTCCGGCGTATGGAATTCGCCATTGTATACAAAGGTCTGCCCGGTAAGTCCCGTTACCTTGGCTTTGCTGATAGCCGTACCGGTAATCCGGAACGCTACGCGCCTTGAGCCGCTGTAGCCCGCTTCTTCAATGCCTTCGATAATGGCAAATGCAGTGCCTACCCGGTTGTTATTGCTGTAGCTTACCGTGTAGTGAACGCCCTCTTCCAGTACGGTTTTGCCGTCTTTTACGGTGATTTCCGGTGTCACAACGCCGTTTTTATTTGCCGTTACATAAACCTGTGACGGTATTCTTGCCACGGTAACCTTACTGATAAGCTTGACTGCCGGGTTGTCTTTCACAGACGGCAGCACTGTCAGTTTTACGGTTCTGCTGCCGGTAAAGTTGCCGTTACCGGTAAGCTCCACGTAGTAGGTACCCACATCTGTTACGGAGTCAAGTTTTTCCGCACCGTCCGCAGGAGCTGTGTTGTCTGTGCCTGCGGCATGGAGTGCAGGTGCTGCGCTGTCCGTGTTGAGTTCATTGGCTGCATTGTCCGCGGCGGTTGTTTCATCTGTCTTGTAGTAGCTGTATGTAAACTCGGTCTTGTTCTTTAACTGTCGGCTGCCAAAGTACAGGGTGGGCACAGGTTTCTGTGCCTTTCCTGTGGAGGCAATGGAAATATTCTCAGCCCCAAACAACGGTGAGCTGATATCCAAGGGCAGTATCTTAAAGGTCTTGGTATCTTTTCCGGTATAGTTGCCCTTGCCGGTCACGGTCAGGGTGGGCGCCTTGGCAACCATCGTTGCATCGTTGGCATTGATGTTGTTCTTATAGGAAACAGTGTAATCCACCTGCTCCTTCAAAAGGACATTCTTGTCATAAACACGCATTTCGGGCTTTATTGCCGTGCCGGTATAGTCATAACCGCCCTCACGGATGCCTGCCACCCAGAGTCCTTCCGGTATGATGCCGTCCTCCGGAGTATCCTCCATGAGAATGTCTCCTCGGTCTGCCACGGAATAGGAGACCGCTTTTTCTCCTTCGTATATGCCGATACCTTTTACGGTAAGCTCGTAATTACCGACTTCCGTAACCTGTTCCTCATAATACACAACATAATCCTTATCCGGAACAAGGGTTTTCCCTTCGCAGATAACGGTTACTTGCGGGATATGCGGCATGCCGTCGTAAATAATACCCTCTACCTGCACCTCTGCTTCCGACAGGTCGGTACGGCTGTATGCCACGCAGAAAATATCCGGAGTTTCGCAACTTTCTTTCAGGGCAAGTTTTGCCTGCAGGGTGCCTTCCGCCGTGGACGTTTCCTGACCGATGTAAAGCAGGTTGTCAGAGCCCAGCACATTTTCCGCCTCTCTGGATTTCACCGCATAAATATTGTAAATCTCATTCGGAAGCAGACCGTCAAAATTCTTTTCCCAATCTGAGAAATCGCCTGCCGGTGCGGCATCTTTGCTGTCGCTGTCATCTGCGGCATCATTCACATTTTCCGGGCTCTCGGTAGCCACCGCGGCGTCATTCACATTTTCCGGGCTTTCGGCAGCATTTACCGCATCGGTCATTCCTTCCATGCTCCGGACTGCCATCGCCGCCTGGCTCGCGGTGCTGCTCTTAAGTTCCTTAGTAACTACTTTGTCGCCGAACAGATACTGTTCGGTTACCCCCGTCTTTTCTCCAAATAAGGGATTGCCGTAGGTATACAAACCACCCTTACTGTCAACGGCGATGTGCTGCCGGTATACCGAACCATCCACTACATAAGTAGCACAGACTACCGCTCCGGCTGTTTCCGTAAAGTCTTCCCTTTGTTTTCCTTCCTTGGTGCCCAGCCACTCCCAGAGAGTTCCGTCCTTTTTCACAACCGCAAACTGGGTAAATAAAGTACTGCTGGTTGACAAATAAGTATATTCCACATCGGGATATACAAGAAAGCTCTTTATATTTTCCGCCTGAAGCGTGGGTTCCAAATCTGTTTCGTCCGCATAGAACACACCACCGGTAGAACTGCCCTTATAGCTTCCCCATGTATACAGGTCCTTGCTCACTCCGGAAGCTGTGCCCTGCACAATAGCCGCACAAAGCTTTCCGCCGAATAAGAACTGAAATTCCGTCACTTTTTTATCCGTCAGAACAGTCGTAGGCAGGTAACTGTAGCCGCCGGTGCTGCCATTACCAAGCTGACCTGCCTGATTGCGTCCCCACAGATACAGTTTTCCTTCCTTAGTCAGCGCAGCACAGGTTCCGTTCTGCACCGTAAACTCTTTTATTCCGCTGATGCTTATCTTTGCCGGTGTATTATTTTTTGTCGAGGTTCCCGCATTTGCGCTTATGCCAAGCTGACCGTATGCATTGGACCCCCAGGCATACAGCTCTCCGCCTGCAGTCAGTGCATACTTGGAACCGTAATTTTCATCTTCATAAAATCCGGCAATTTCTTCCTCCGGTAAAATCTGCTGCTGGGGAATCCACTGTTCGTTGTCCCCTTCTCCTGCCATCTGTCCGTAGCCATAACCCCATATCCAGAGCGTGCCGTTTTTCCGGACAGCCACGCCGTTTTCATAATTGATGTGTACTTCTTTCACGCCGTCCAGGATATGCACCGCCTCTTCCGGCGAGACAACGGACTGCGTACGGATTTTTCCGGCAATACCGTAAGTATTGTTTCCCCACAGCCAGAGTGCGCCGGATTTCTCTATCGCCGCACAGGTGCCCCGGTAAACGGTAAAGCTTTCCACATTGGTAAGAAGTCTGGTGGGAACTGTCACATACATGGAATTACTGCTGTTAATTTCATTGTAGCTGTTGGTTCCCCACAGGTACAATTCGCCGTCGGTAGTGATTGCCACACCGTTTTTGCTGACGCCGTCTGACGGGAAATACACGTTTGCCACCTTGGTATCTTTCCTGTCAAATTCCACCTGGTAGGGGGTAAGCTGCTTGCTTCCGAGCTGTCCGTTCGCCAGTCTGCCATAGGAGTCCGAACCCCACATATACAGGCTGCCATCCTTGGTAACGGCAGCACACAGCGGATTTCTGTCGTCCGGGAACCGGAATTCTTTTACATTTTCCAGCACCTTGACCGGTTTGTCCTGATTGTCCGTACTGCCGATACCAACCTGACCGTAGTCATTTCCGCCCCACATATACAGGCTGCCGTCCGCCGTCAGCGCCGCATAGGTTACATTTTTATCGTAGGAGCCTCTGTTGTAAACCATTGCGTACACTTGCTCTACATATGCCGAATCTGAAAGCTTCTTTGCGGCATTCGGGTTAATCGTTAAGGTAACGGTTCCCGTTATTTTGTCCACGCCGTCCGGCAGCTTGACTTCTGCCGAATAAAGTGCGCCGTCCTTTTTCACATAGATATTCTGTTTGCCGACATTTAAGTTTAACCGGGTTTCGCCCTTAGAATTTGTCACATTGTTGCCGGTTGCCGCGATAACAGCAGCTCCCGCTACCGGATTGCCTGCTTTGTCCAAAACCCGAACATTGCCCTGATACTGCACATGGGGGCAGTCTCCCCAGCCGAAGTGGGGCGCATAATCCAGAGAAAAATATGCCGAACCCCAGGAAACGTTTTTCTCTATTAACGGCCATTTTTTCGTGAAAATTTTCAAAGTTTCCACTTTTACATCGGCTTCAAAATAAGGCCCTATGTTCACAGTGAAGCAGGTATTGCAAAGGTGTCTGTTGGAAGAACTGTCCAGTACCTTGGCTTTGGCCTTTATTTTCAGCTTTAAGCCGCCCTCCGCTTCTGCTGCCAGGCTTGCAATTTTATCATCAATAAGTTCCAAACCCATCGATATTTTAAGTCCTACCTTAAAGGTCACTTCCACCGTTTTGGTAAGTGTAAGCTCCGGCGTCTTGGAAATATTTTCCACCCCGGTGTTTTTGTTACAACGGAAACCAACAGAACCTGTCAGCGTACCTTCCGCACTGACATTTCCCTCTACGGATAATACAAACTGTACTTTAGCGGAAAATACCAGGCCGGTAAGTCCCAGCGGCTCTTTTATTTCGCCCAGCAGAATATCCTTAGTCCATTCTTTCTCGTCAATCTTTACTTCTGCTTTTATGGTGACACCGTAACTGACACCGGCTTCAATGGTATTGATGTCATTTGCTGTATCCACGTAAATCTTAACAGAAACCGCTCCGCCTATATCACTGAGTTCAATTTTAGCGTTGCTCTCAGGCGGCTTAACCTCAAGGTTTGCCATCTTCCATGGAAAACTCACACCGCCGTACGCAGTGCCGGCTCTGTTGGCCTGCGTTGCAATGCTGTCCGCTTCTGCCGCATAGGTTGCAGTGTTGTCTGCTTCTGCCGCATAGGTTGCAGTGTTGTCTGCTCCTGCAGCTTCTGTTGTGCTTACGGCTGTCTCCACTGCGTAGGTTGCTGCGGTGCCACTGTCGTCATCGGCGGGATCGGCCGCTCCGTATTTAATAAAGGAAATAACATCCTCGTATTCCGGGTCCGCGCCCTGAATGGTAAGAACGGTATTTTCCGCCTCGCCCTCTGTACTCAGGGATGTAACACGGGTAATGATAACATCTTCATCCGTGTAATAATAGGTAAAAATGTCGCCCTCTTTCAGCGCCAGAAAATCCTCACCGGGATTTTTAATTTTCCAGACAAGATTTTCTTCGTCCGCTTCCGAAACCACATTTACCGAAGCATCCGTGCTCTTAGGAATGACCGTTACAGAGTCCGCAAAAACAAGGAAGTTGTTGGTTTCATCCGCATCTAAATTGAGCACCTGGCTCTCCGTGAAATCACTCGTTGTCTTGGCGAAAAATTCCTGCATTTTCCGGGTATAATCATCAGTTTCAAATACCTTGCTTCAGGGACGCAGACTTACATTATCCACCAGAAAGGCTTTTACATGATAATAAGCAGGCAGGGTATCCGCTTCTATGCTGACTGTGACATCCGTGTCACCTGCGGTGACGTCCGCCGTTCCCGTTGCAATCAGGCGGATGCCGTCTTCTTCATAAATGCCCACTACCAGTGTGCAGTCCTCCAGTGCCTGTATGGAAGCCGTTGCCTTGGTGCCGTCCATCACGACTGAATAAACACCACAGCCGGTCTGCTCTGTTTCCACTTCCGTTTCGGACATGATATCCTTAAAAAGACGTCCCAGGGAATTCTGCGCTTCCAGGGAAGCATCGCCCATATCCAATTTGGCATCGCCATCGGAAACAGAAGCATCATCTCCACTGACATCTGCGTCATTTCCAGGCTTATCCTTATCTCCGTTTCCTGCATCGCTGTCGCCGGGCTTGTTCGCATTTCCGCTGCTGGCATCGCTGTCGCCGGGCTTATCCGCATTTCCGCTGCTGGAATCACCGGCTCCCTCAATATCGCTGTTGTCTGCCTGACCGGCTTCCGTGACCATGGTCCCGTTCTGTGCCGCAGCCGCATATGCAGTCAAGTCTACACTTGAAAAAGAAAGAAGTGCCGCCAGAAACATACTTAATACTCTCGCGCCACTTCTCTTTGTAAATACCTTATGCATATTGCCCTCCTCATGTACGTTCCGGTTGTCCGGAACCCTTGATTTTATCCTGATTTTCATATGTATACATTTATAGTACATGGTACTCCGAATACTATATCTCGTCAAGAAACGAAGAGCAATTCTACCTGTTTTTATGAAACAAAAAGCAATTATTCCTGCTTTACAAGGACGAATTTTAATCAAACCGAAAGGCAGATTGCATTTATTGTGTCTTCGCCAGTCCGGCACAGCAATGATTTTATCCGCAATGACTTGAAGTTCCGCTTCTTCTCTGGTTTCCTTCACGGTATTGGATGCCACGGACTGGTTCACATCGCACCAGCCGCCCGGAAGCGACCAGGTTCCGTTTTTCTCAAGCACCAACAGAATTTTTCCATCCTCAAGCATCGCAAATTCTGTCCATTTATTCATATTATGTAGTTCTCTCTGTTGGTTGTTTTTTCCTGTAGGCATCTTGCTTTAGTTTTCCTTCTTGCGTGCCTACTGTTTTTTCCGGCTATAGGCACTCTGCTTCAGTTTTCCTTCTTGCGTGCCTACTGCTTTTTCCGGCTGTAGGCACTCTGCTTCAGTTTTCCTTCTTGCGTGCCTACTTTTCTTTTTCCCGTAGGCACTTTGCATCGATTTTCCCTCATTCGTGCCTACTTTTCTTTTTCCCGTAGGCACTTTGCACCGATTTTCCCTCATTCGTGCCTACTTTTCTTTTTCCTGTAGGCACTTTACACCGATTTTCCCTCATTCGTGCCTATTCCCCGTATCTTCCTCATTATACACAGATAAGCTTCCTCATGAAAAGTCCAAATGGGAAGTTTTAAAAGATGTTGACATCTCAACTTCTTTTCTGTATGATGTGAGATGTTGAGAGTTCAACATTTAAGAGCTTCACACAACATAAAACATGTAGGAACTTCGCTTCCGGAAAGGATATGTATGGTAGACCGTTTTGAAAAATTTTCCCTTGCCATTTCGGAAATATACCGCTATTGGCACAAAATTGCCGCAGATGAGCTGAGTGAGTATCACCTGAAAAGCTCCCATGCCGTATATCTTACAACCCTGTATCGCTATCCCGACGGGCTGACAGCGCCCCGGCTTGCCGAACTGTGCGGCAAGGATAAAGCCGATGTTTCCCGCATGGTTTCCATTATGGAAGCGAAGGGGCTTGTCACCAAGGAAGGCAGCAACCAGAACCGTTACCGCGGAACTTTGAAGCTGACGGAAGAAGGTCTGCATGTGGCTGAACAAATCAGCAAGCGTGCCGCCCTCGCAGTAGAAAAAGCAAACGAAGGCATCACCGAAGAAAAAAGAGTCATTTTTACGGAGTGCCTGGACATTATAACCAGAAATTTACAGAGGGTTTCCGAAGAAGGACTGTAACCAACATCGGACAACGAATTTCATAAGAAAATTGTAACCAATATCACGCATGAATTTCGGAAGAAAATATAACTGATATTCAATGTCCATTTCCCTTGAGGGAAATCTGAGAAAGGAATAGATATGAATATTTTGAAGAAAGCTTACTGCCGTATATATCAGGCGGCATTTCGGGCAGCGATTCCCCTGCTTCCCTATCGGGAGCCGCAAATTCTGCATTCCTGCAGGGAACTGCCGGAGGCACTTTCAGGGAACAGCATCAACAACCTTATGATTGTGACGGACAATGGCATTGTAAAGTTCGGACTTGCCGCAAAGGTTACGGCTGTGTTGGACGAAGCCGGTATTTCTTACTGCGTCTATGACAAAACCTGCCCCAATCCGACCGTGAAAAATGTGGAGGCCGCCTTAAAACTTTACAAAGAACACGGCTGTCAGGCACTGATTGCCATCGGCGGCGGTTCTGCCATGGACTGTGCCAAAGCAGTCGGCGCAAGAGTGGCATACCCCGGCAAAACCCTGAACCAGTTGAAGGGCACGCTGCATGTACTGCGGAAAATTCCCCTGTTAATTGCTATTCCCACAACTGCCGGTACCGGCAGCGAAAATACACTTGCCGCCGTTATCACCGACCCCGACCAAAAGTATAAATATGTGCTGAATGATTTCGTTTTAATTCCGAGGTATGCCGTTCTGGATGCTTCCATGACATACTCCCTGCCGCCTTCCCTCACCGCAACCACCGGGATGGATGCGCTGACCCACGCGGTGGAAGCCTACATCGGACGCTCCACCACAAAGGAAACCCGCCAAATGGCGCTTTCCGCAACGAAACTTATTTTTGCCAATATTGAAAGAGCCTACGAAAACGGCTCCGATGAAGAAGCCCGTTCCAATATGCTGCTTGCCTCTTACCGGGCAGGATTTGCTTTTTCCCGGTCCTATGTGGGATACATCCATGCCGTAGCGCATTCTCTCGGCGGGCAATACAATGTGCCCCACGGACTTGCAAACGCGGTTATCATGCCTTATGTGCTGGATGCTTACGGCTCCAGCGTGTATAAAAAATTGCAGCAGATGGGCTGCGCCGCAGGTGTATGCACGGAGGAAGACTCTCCCGAAGAAGGTGCTAAAAAGTTTATCGCCGCTATCCGTTCCCTAAATGAGAGGATGCAGATACCCACTTATATAGAAGGGATTCAGGAAAGTGACATTCCTGTCATGGCGGCTCATGCCGAGAAGGAAGCCAATCCTCTCTATCCCGTTCCGAAGTTAATGACCGAAAAAGAGTTGCAAAACTTTTACCGGGTTTTACAACCGGCAAAAAATATCTGAATTTAAGGAGTTATCATGGACAGCACACAAATCGACGACATCTTACAGTTACAACGTGATTTTTACGACAATGGTGCCACCATTCCCGTCAGTTTTCGTGAGAAGCAATTAAAGAAGCTATATCAGGCGGTTCAAAAATACCGGCCGCAGATAGAAGAAGCCCTGAAAAAGGACCTTGGGAAAAGCAGTTATGAGAGCTTTATGTGCGAAATCGGGCTGGTATTGTCCGAAATCAGCTACATGATGCGTCATGTAAAGAAATTTTCCAAAAGAAAAGCCGTCTACACCCCGCTTGCACAATTTGCTTCCCATAGTTATGTGCAGCCGGTGCCTTACGGCAACACCCTCATCATGAGTCCGTGGAACTATCCTTTTCTGCTCTCCATAGACCCTTTAGTTGATGCCATTGCGGCGGGAAACACCGCTATTATAAAACCCAGTGCTTACTCTCCCGCCACTTCAAAGGTTATTGAGATGCTGGTAAAGGAATGTTTTTCTCCCGCCCATGTGTCGGTGGTAACCGGCGGCAGAGCCGAAAATGCGGCTCTTTTAGAAAAGAAATTTGATTTCATCTTTTTTACCGGCTCCCAGAACGTTGGCAGGGAAGTCATGCGCCACGCAGCCGCTAATCTGACACCTGTTGTGTTAGAGCTTGGCGGCAAGAGCCCCTGCATTGTGGAGGAAAGCGCCGATATCCGTCTGGCTGCCAGACGCATTGTTTTCGGCAAATACTTAAACTGTGGGCAGACCTGCGTAGCTCCCGACTTTATCCTCTGTCACAAAAGCATTCAGAACAAGCTGCTGCAGGAACTGAAATTACAGGTAGAAAAACAGTTTGGCAGTGATCCCCTGGCAGATAACGATTACGGAAAAATTATCAATCAGAAGCACTTTGACAGACTGTGCCGCCTATTACAATCCGGGGAACTATACCTTGGCGGGGAAACCGATGCAGAGGCTCTCCGCATTGCGCCTGCTATTATGACACATGTGACTTTTGATGATCCCGTCATGCAGGAAGAAATTTTCGGTCCTGTTTTACCGGTCCTTACCTATGAGAATTTTGATGAGCTGATGCTTCTTCTGAAAAAACGTCCCAAGCCGCTGGCGCAGTATCTTTTCAGCAGCAATAAAGCACACATCCGCCGGGTAAACGAAGAACTTTCCTATGGCGGCGGCTGCATCAACGACACCATCATCCACCTTGCCACTTCCGAAATGGGCTTCGGTGGCGTGGGAGAAAGCGGTATGGGCGCTTATCATGGAAAAGCCGGTTTTGATGCTTTTTCCCATCAGAAAAGTATTGTGGACAAAAAGACCTGGCTGGATTTACCCATGCGTTACCAGCCGTATACCAGTAAGCTTTACCGTAAACTTTTGCAGATTTTCCTGCAGTAAACCTGACCTAAAAATCACGGAAACTATTTACATATCAATATTGTCCTCGCGGATTTTCGCCCGGAACCAGAGAAAGGAAACCCTATGAGCATTAAAATTATTGTAGACTCAACAACCGATTTAACCAGCAGCACCAGAAACCGTGTAGCGGTAGTACCTCTTACCGTCTGCTTCGGTGCGGACGAATACATAGACGGTGTCAATCTGACACACAAGGAATTTTATGAGAAGCTGATTGAAAGTGACACTCTTCCCACCACCAGCCAAGCGGCGCCTGCTGCTTTTATAAAGGTGCTGGATGAGGTCCTGAAACCGGATGACAGCGCTGTCATTATCACACTTTCGTCCAAGCTTTCCGGCACTTATCAGAGTGCAGTGATTGCTGCCTCCGACTATGAAAATGTCTACGTGGTGGACAGCAGCTCCGTTGCCATCGGCACTTCCATTTTGACCGAATTTGCTCTTCAGTGTCTGGAGGAGGGCATGTCTGCCGCAGAAATTGCCGAAACATTGGAAAAGAAAAAAGAGGATGTCTGCCTGATTGCCATGCTTGATACCCTCGAATACCTGAAAAAAGGCGGCCGGATTTCTCCGACCGTAGCCTTTGCCGGCGGACTGTTAAACATCAAGCCGGTTGTGAATATTGAAAACGGAGTCATTAATATTTTAGGAAAAGCCCGCGGCTCCAAGCAGGGCAACAATCTCCTGGTTCAGGAAATCCAGAAAGCCGGCGGCATTGATTTTTCCCTGCCCATTCTTTTAGGCTACACCGGTCTTACGGATGTGCTGCTCAAAAAATACATCGAAGACAGCAAGGCTCTTTGGGAAAACGGCACGGAAAATCTGCGTTACACCTCCATTGGCAGTGTAATCGGAACCCATACCGGTCCGGGTGTCATCGCTGCCGCATTTTTCCGGAAGTAAGTTTTACAAATTGCAAACCGCATATAACGGAATGTTTTTCATCCATCCCTGGTCTGTGTATTTCCTTACAGAGAAGCGCACTGCTTCCCGGGGATGGAATTTGTCACAATAAGCTTTCAGGCTTTGTGAACGAAGGTTGGTTTCCGCTTTTACTTCAATCGGAACAATGTCTTTTTCCTTCTGTATCAGGAAATCCTGCTCAAAGTTTGCATTCTCCGTTCCGTAATAATAGGGAGTGTATGGGGTATCCGCTATCAACTGCTGCAGAACATACTGCTCTGTAAGCGCTCCCTTAAACTCTACAAAAATGTCATTGCCCTCTAAAATAGACTCTGCAGGCAGTTCACTCAGTGCTCCCAGAAGCCCCACATCAAGCACAAATAATTTATAGGCACTCATACTTTTGTACGCTTTCAAAGGCATATGGGGCTCATTCACACGGCTCACTTTATAGACAAGTCCGCAGTCAATAAGCCACTGAATGGCGATTTCATAGTCGCTGCTGCGTGCTCCCTTTTTTATCTGTCCGAAGAAAAATTTCTTATTTTCCTTTGCAAGCTGCATGGGGATGGAGTCCCAGACCATCCGTATCCTCGGCAGTGTTTTCGTGTCCACATGTTTGCCGAAATCGCCTTCATACTGCCTTACAATGTCACTCTGTATCCGGCGGACCTCCTGATAATCTTTCTGCACACTGAAAGCTTTTACTACTTCCGGCATACCGCCCGTGTAATAATAATTTTTCAGCCAGAACAAATATTTATCGGAAAAATTATCGATTACTGTGTAATCTTTGGTCGCAAGGGCATCCGCTAAAGGCTTTTCTCCCATAGCGCATAAGAATTCGCGGAAATTCAGCGGATACAGGTCCAGTATATCCACCTTGCCAACCGGATAGGAAACACCTTCATGAATAGCAACCCCCAAAAGAGAACCCGCTGCTATGACATGGTACTCCAGCGCTTCTTCACAAAAATATTTCAACGACTCCAGAACCTTGGGAGTGTCCTGAATTTCATCCAGAATAATAAGGGTATCTCCGGGAGTAATTGTTACACCCGACTCAATGTTCAGGTTCATAATAATTCTCTGTATATCAAAGTCCACCTGAAAAACATCATCCATACGCTTATTATTATAGAAAGAAATATACGCCACCTTCTCGTAACAGGTTGTGCCGAACTCCTTCATCAGCCAGGTTTTTCCTACCTGTCTGGCTCCCATAATAATCAGAGGCTTTCGGTCTTTTTTTTCTTTCCATGCCTGAAGTTTTTCCATCGCAAATCTGAGCATAATGACAACCACCTTCCCTATAAAGCAGTATATCACATTTTTGGGCGGCTATTCAATGGCAATTTCGCATTTTTTGTTACCTGATTTATGCCATTATTAACACTTTTTGGCACCTAAATTCCATGTAACTCAACATTTTTTCGCACCTCATTTATGCTGTGCTCAACACTTTTCGTTACCTGATAAGACGCAGGTATTTCTTTGCTCCTTCATCATAATTTCACTGTGTAAGAAGCAAAGTCTGAGGATATACTACCTCAGTAACCTCCATGCAGTCTCCTCAGACTCTGCATGGAGCTAATGCAATACAAAGACGCATTGAAATCCTCCCCTTTTTATCACATATCCCTCATATGGTATGTGGCTGCGGACTTGGTTAGCCCTTTAATCCTCTTGCCTGTCTGTCCATATCTTCTACAACGATGTCGTAGATTTCGCCGAGGGATGCGCAGTACTCCAGCACCTTCCAGGGTTCGTTGGTATGGAAATGAATTTTAATCAGTTCGTCGTCGCCAACGGCTAAAAGGCAGTCGCCCTTGAAATTCTCTGTGAAGTAATCGCTGATGACATCTTCGTCTAAGTCGTGTCCTTCAATCAGTAACTGTGTATCATATCTGAATTCTATCATGGAAAATCCTCCTGAAAATTTATTTTACCTCTGTATTATAAAGGCTGGTGATGTTGTTTGCAAGCGCTAACCTATGCAATACTATAGCGGTTTACATGGCGTCCAAGGGTTCGCAATACCCGGCGGCTTTCATGTCCCGCCCGGTCTGTATATAATGCTGCGCGCTTTCTTCAAGTCCCGCTATTTCCTCCGGTGTAAGCGCCCGGGTAACTTTGGCGGGTCTGCCCATGACCATAGAGCCGTCCGGAATATTCTGGCGCTCCAGAACGAGACTCCCCGCCGCCACCAGACAATTTTTCCCAATGACGCTGCCGTTCATGACGGTAGCTCCCATGCCAATCAGGGTATTGTCCCCTATTTTACAGCCGTGAACAATGGCATTGTGTCCCACTGTGACGTGGTTTCCGATAATCGCCGGGTCCACGGGTGAAGTGTGGATGGTGCAGTTGTCCTGGATGTTGGTGCCGTTTCCGATTACAATTTTATTGTCATTTCCCCTGAGTACCGCATAGAATAAAACAGTACTGTCCTCGCCAATCGTCACGTCCCCGATAACTACCGAGTCTTTGACAATGTTGGCGGATTTTGCTATGGTGCCGGTTACATTTATCATAAGATATCCCTCCGTAATGTATATCCTTTCCTTTTCGCTCCGATATCGAATTCCGTTCAGCCGTTTAACAGCTTCTTCCGCTCCTTGTAGTCCGGCATGATTTCCGCCACCAGCGCCCAGAACGCCTTTGAATGGTCGGGATGGGCAAAATGGGCAAATTCATGCACCACTACATATTCAATGGCTTCTTTCGGATAAAAAATCAATTTGCTGTTCAGTGTGATTTTGCCGGTCTGCGGCTGGCAGGAACCCCATCTGGATGTCATAGCGCGGACGGTCCAGACCGGATACGGCGCTCCGTAAGGAACAAACTGCGGATATGCCCAGTCGATGATTTCCGAAAAAGTCTTCCGGGTGAAGAAACGCATCCATTTTTCCATCATATTCTTCTTATGGGGATAATGGTCGGGCCATTTTGTCCACAGCACAAGGCTGTCACCCCGGAAGAAAATCTCTTCCCGCCCGGTCTGAGAAAGCGTTTCCCCCGCTGCACCGGCTTCTTCCACTACCAGGGTATAATCGCGCCCCAGCAGGCGGAAGATTTCCCCAGTTTCATAATTGTGGGGCCGGTCGCCTGTTTCCTCCCGGCGCTTTTCCACACGTTCAAGCGCTTCTAAGATAAACGGCGCTTTGCTTTCCACAAACTTGTCCACGTAGGTTGCCGGAACCCGCCGATGTGCAGACACCGCTACCTCCCCGTTGCTCTTGATGCGCAGATTGATGTATTTTACCTGTTTTCGGGTGAGCACATAAGAAATGGTATAGGCTGCATCTTCTGTTTTGTAATAAATATGTCTGATTTCCATGTATGTTATTATACTCCTTTTTCTCCGGATTGACATTCCCAAAATGCAGTTCTATAATGCCAGCAGAAAGGATTTTTTATTTAAATGAAAGAGGTAAACGAAAAAGAAGCACAGTACCGGAAAATGACGGAGACGCCGGTAGTAAAGCTGATTTTGGAGCTGAGTCTTCCCACCACCGTCAGCATGCTGGTTACAAATTTATATAATATGGTGGATACTTATTTTGTCAGCGGTATCAGCTTAAGCGCCTCCGGCGCGGTGGGCATCGTTTTCGGGCTGATGGCAATTATTCAGGCGTTTGGTTTTATGTTCGGACACGGTTCCGGCAGCATTATCAGCCGTCTGCTGGGTGCCAGAGATACCGAACGGGCAAGACATTTTTCCGCAAACGGCTTTTATCTTTCTCTTGCCAGCGGTCTGTTTATTATGATAATGGGGCTGGTTCTTTTAACGCCTCTCTGCCGGCTGCTCGGCAGCACCGACACCATTCTGCCCTATGCACGCACCTACGCCTTTTACATCCTGCTGTCCGCTCCCGCCATGACCACGAGCTGCGTGATGAACAATATTCTGCGTTACGAGGGGCATGCCTCCTTTGCCATGGTGGGGCTGATTTCCGGCAGCATCATTAACATGGGCGGCGATGCGCTTTTTGTGTCAGGTCTTTCCATGGGAATTGCGGGTGCGGGACTTTCCACCATGATTTCCCAGTACATTTCCTTCTTCATCCTGCTCTGGTTCTTCTTACAGGGAAAGGTGCAAAGCAGCTTTGCACCGCGCTACATCAATCTGAACGCAAAGGATATCTGGGACATTGTTTTCACCGGTTTTCCCAGTATGCTGCGGCAGGGCATGGGCAGTATTTCCACCATGGCTCTTAACCGGCTCGCCGCTCCTTACAGGGATGCCGCCATTGCCGCTTTGAGCGTCGTTGCCCGCATTTTTAACTTCCTTTACAGCGTGGCGCTTGGCATTGCTCAAGGCTTCCAGCCTGTTTCTTCCTTTAATTACGGCGCAAAAAAATATCCCAGGGTACGGAAAGCATTTCTGTTTACCCTGGGACTTGGTACCTGTATTATGTTATGCTTCGGCGTGTTGGGATTTATTTTCGATAAAGAACTGATTGCCATGTTTTTACAAGACGCGCAGGCTGCGGACATCGCTGTCTACACCCTGCGCCTGCAGTGCGTCACCCTTGCCTTCGTGCCGGTGTGCATCTGCGGAAATATGCTCTTCCAGTCCATCGGTCTTGCCGGAAGAGCCTCCTTTTTATCCTCACTGCGGAGTGGACTGATTTTCATTCCCACCCTGTTCCTTTTAACACCGTTCTTTCACCTGAAAGGCATCGAATGGTCGCAGCCCGTTGCGGATGTGCTTTCCGCCGCCATTTCTCTTCCTTTTATTTGGAAGATTTTGCAGCAGCTAAACGTTTCGACGGACGATAAATCATCAGTGCAATAAAAATCAACAATGCCGTTATGGAAAGGCTTAAGGGATATGCCAGCATAATGGTCGTAAAGGTGCGATGACTTGGGAACACCACATAAATCCAGAAAATTCTCACGGCGCACACCCCGATTACCGTCAGAATGGCCGGCACTAAGGAAATGCCGAAGCCTCGCAGATAACCGGACATGTTTTCATACAACATACTGAACGTGTAAGCTGCAAAGATAAGCACCAGCCGGATGTAGCCCGTTTCCACAACCTGCGGGTCATTGTTGAACAGCGACAGCAGGAATTTGCCGGACAAAAGTACTATGAGGATAGTGGTGGCAGAAGCAATGGCATCTTCTAAAATGCAGAGAAGCAGTGTCTTTTTGCAGCGCTTCAGATTGCCCGCCCCGTAGTTTTGCCCTACAAAGGTTGTGCACGCCTGGCTGAAGGAGTTCATCACATCGTAAGCAAAAATCTCAATATTGAATGCCGCACTGGAGGCCGCCATAACAACGGTTCCCAGACTGTTGATTGCGGATTGGATAATAATGTTTGCCACCGCAAAGACCGCACTCTGAATACCCGCGGGTAGACCAATCTTCATAATTCTTCCCAGAATATCCCCATCCACGCGCAAATCCTGTATATTCACATGAATAACCTTGTCCGAATGCATCAGCTTGATAAACAGAAACACCGAGCTTATCACATTGGACAGCACCGTGGCAATCGCCACGCCGTTTACCGTCATTTTCAGCACAATAACAAAGAATAAGTTGAGCAGCACGTTCAAAACACCAGACACAGCCAGCGCTGCCAGCGGCATCCTGGTATCACCCACACTTCTGAAAATCGCCGCTTCAAAGTTATACAAAAGGATGGCGGGCATACCTAAAAGGTAAATCCGTATGTAAAGCAGCGCATAGGGGTAAACCTCATCCGGCACGTTTATCAGCCGCAGAAGGTTTCCGATAAACAGTTGCCCTACCAGTGCTACCAGTACACCGCCGATGAGCGCCATTAAAATAGAAGTATGTACTGCCTTGTGAATGGTCTTTTCATCGTTTTTTCCCACTGCATTGGCAATGACCACGTTGGCACCCAGTGCAATGCCGATAAACAAATTTAAGATAAGACCAATAATGGGACTGTTGGCGCCGACTGCTGCTACCGCCACCGTCTTGATATCCCCGGTAAAGTTTCCGACAATCGCAATATCCGAGGCATTAAAAAGCTGCTCCAGGATGCCTGTTGCAGCGACGGGTAATGCATACATGGGAAGTTTGTTCCAGATAGACCCGTGCAGCATGTCAATTTTTTGTTTTTGTACTTCTGTTTCCAATTTTCTCACCTGATTTTATGATTGATTTTTACTATTTTATGCTTTCCTTATTACCGTTTACAGGGGTAATATGGTATAGTAGAATATTAGATAAAGAAGTTTTTCTTGTCAAGAGATTTATCAAAGGACACCCTGCTAATGAAAAATATATTTTACAAACAACGGGAGGATTTTCTTAAGACTCTTCCCGAAAGAGATAAAAAATTTACTTTCCCGGATGATGTGGAAGAAATAAAAAATGTTCCCTATGCCTCAGACGGACTGCCTGCCCACAGGCTGGATATTTACCGTCCCCGCAAGGCCGGCGGGCAAAAGCTTCCCGTGATTGTGAATGTGCACGGCGGCGGCCTTATTATCGGCTGCAAGGAATTTAACCGTTATTTCTGTGCCAATCTTTGTAAAAAGGGATATCTTGTTTTCAGCGTGGAGTACCGGCTGGGGCC
>ULRD01013077.1_pt1 | contig 23625 bp, 17 predicted proteins | sample 1955181 | NCBI WGS metagenome assembly ULRD01 (sample SAMEA4835675, study PRJEB28245) | human gut metagenome | biome: gut microbiome; material: fecal sample | place: Denmark | collected 2008
TGCTCTTACCTGGGTTATATGGGTGTGCAGATTGACGAGGAGCTGAACCAAGCCACCGTGAAGGGCGCCGAGGCGGAATTGACCGATCCCAGTGCCAAGGTGCGTGTGTTTATCCTGGCTACCGACGAGGAGCTGGTGATCGCGCAGGAGACCCAAAAGGTTGTAGAAAGCCTGCAAAAATAAGCGCTTGTAAATTCTGTTTTTACATACAATATTATCAGCAAAGGAGGAGCGAATATGCCGGAAATTAAGTATGAGATTACGGAGCACCTGGGTGTGATCTCTGAGACAGCACGGGGCTGGACCCGAGAGGTAAATATGATCTCTTGGAACGGCCGCGAGCCGAAGATCGATGTGAGAGACTGGTCACCCGACCACACCAAGATGAGCAAAGGTCTGACCTTTACCAAGGAAGAGATCGTTGAGCTGAAAAATCTGGTTGAAAAACTCTAAGCAAGGTGAGAGGGCACCCGGTGGGTGCCCTTTGCCCTTTTGTAACAAATCTATTCAAAGGTGAATTTTAGATATGGAATGGACATCATTAAACGACTTGAGAGAGAAGTACCTGTCTTTCTTTGAGAGCAAGGGCCACCTGCGGCTGCCCAGCTTTTCGCTGGTGCCCCAGGGGGATAACAGCCTGCTGCTGATCAACTCCGGTATGGCTCCTATGAAAAAGTACTTTACCGGCGAGGTCACACCCCCCAGAACCCGGGTGACCACTTGCCAAAAGTGCATTCGCACCCCGGATATTGAGCAGGTGGGTAAAACGGACCGTCACGGCACCTTCTTTGAAATGCTGGGCAACTTCTCCTTTGGCGATTATTTTAAGAAAGAGGCCACCGCTTGGGCCTGGGAGTTCTGCACCAAGGTGTTGGAAATGCCGGAGGACAAGCTGTATGTGACCATTTATCAGGACGACGACGAGGCTTTCGAGATTTGGACAAAGCAAAACGGTGTTGATCCCAGCCACATTGTGCGTCTGGGTAAGGAAGACAACTTTTGGGAGCACGGCTCCGGCCCCTGCGGCCCCTGCTCGGAGATTTATTTTGACCGTGGCGAAAAGTATGGCTGCGGCTCTCCGGATTGCGGCCCCGGCTGTGAGTGCGACCGGTATGTTGAGTTTTGGAACAACGTGTTTAGCCAGTTCAATAACGACGGCAACGGCAATTACACGGAGCTGAAGCAGAAGAATATTGATACCGGTATGGGTCTGGAGCGTCTGGCCTGTATTCTCCAGGGTGTGGACAATATTTTTGAAGTGGACACCGTGCAGAACATTATGAAGAAGATCAGCGAGATCTCCGGTGCCAAATATCATGAGGACGCGCAAAAGGATGTGTCCCTGCGCGTCATTACCGACCATGTGCGCTCCGCCACCTTTATGATTGGCGACGGCGTAATTCCGTCTAACAACGGCCGGGGCTATGTGCTGCGCCGCCTGATCCGCCGGGCTTGCCGCCACGGCAGATTGCTGGGCGTGAACGAACCGTTCCTGTATAAAGTGTGCGACACGGTGATCCATGAGAACCATGTGGCGTACCCGGAACTGGCCGACAAGGCAGAGCTGATCAAAAAGATCATTCTGTCTGAGGAGGAGTCCTTTGGCAAGACCATTGACGCCGGTTTGGCTATGCTGGACGAATATATCAGCAAGTTGGATGGCAATGTGTTCTCCGGCGAGGACGCCTTTAAGCTGAACGACACCTTCGGCTTCCCCCTGGACCTGACCAAGGATATTTTGGAGGAAAAGGGCATTACCGTGGATGAAGATAAGTTCAACGCCTTGCTGGCTGCCCAAAAAGCAACCGCCCGTGCCGCCCGTAAGGACGCCGGTGCAGACGCTTGGAAGGGCAATAGCGTGAAAATTAACGCATCGGCCACGGACTTTCTGGGCTATACAGACTTTGCCTGCGATGCCAAGGTGCTGGCTATTGTAAACGCAGACGGCGAACTGGTCGATATGCTGGGCGCCGGGGATAGCGGTACGCTGGTGCTGGATAAGACCCCGTTCTATGCCCAGTCCGGCGGCCAGGTAGGCGACAGCGGCGTGATCAAGAACGGTGCGGACAATGCCTTTATCGTGGCGGATACTGCCAAGAATGCAGACAAGATCTTTCTGCACCGCGGCGAAGTGACCCGCGGCATTGTCAGCGTGGGTGATACTGTACAGGCGGATATCAATGCCGAGCGCCGCCGCAGCATTATGCGCAACCACACGGCTGCGCACCTATTGCAGGCAGCCCTGCGCCAGGTGCTTGGCACCCATGTGGAGCAGGCCGGTCAGCTGGTGGATGAGCGAGAAGTGCGCTTTGACTTTACCCACTTTAACGCCATGACCCGGGATGAGCTGCTGAAAGTGGAGCACCTGGTTAACGCCTTTATTATGGGCGCCCACCCGGTAGAGAGCATGGAAATGCCCATTGATGAGGCCAAGAAGCTGGGGGCGATGATGCTCTTTGGCGAGAAGTACGGCAACATTGTGCGGGTGGTCAAGGCCGGCGATTTCTCCACCGAGTTCTGCGGTGGTACCCATGTAAGCAACAGTGGCCAGATCGGCCTGTTCCATATTGTCAGCGAGGCCTCTGTGGCCTCCGGCGTGCGCCGCATTACGGCACTCACCGGCAGCAATGTACTGGCGCATATTTATCAGGCGGACGGTATGCTGTCCGGCGCTGCGGCAATTCTCAAGAGCGCCGTTCACGACCTGCCGGAAAAGCTGGCCGCCTTGGCAGACAGCGATAAGGCCAAAGATAAGGAGATCAAGAGCCTGAAAGAGGAATTGGCGCACTTAAAGAGCGCAGACCTGTTTGCCGCACCTGTGGATTTGGATGGTCTGGCATTCTATACCGCCACTTTGACGGATGTGGCTCCGGACGCGCTGCGTTCTATGGGCGATGAATTAAAGAACAAAGGCGACAATGTGGTGGCCGTTGTGGCCGGTGTTAACGGCGAAAAAGCCAATATCGTTGCCGTTTGCGGCAAGGAAGCCATTGCTCGAGGCGTAAAGGCCGGCGATGTGGTGCGTGAGATTGCCAAGCTGGCCGGCGGTGGCGGCGGCGGTCGCCCGGACAGCGCCATGGCCGGTTGTAAGAATGTAGACAAATTGCCGGATGCAATGGCTCAGGCTGCTGCGCTGGTACGGGATATGATCCAGTAAGGAGCAATGCAAATGTGTGTGTTTTGTGAGATCGTCAACGGCAATATTCCCTCCACCAAGGTGTATGAGGATGATCAAATTCTGGCCTTTAAGGATCTGAACCCGGTGGCACCGGTGCACTTTCTTGTGGTGCCTAAAGCACATATTGAGAATGTGAACGCCATCACGGCAGACAACAGTGCCGTGGTTGCCCATATTTTTGAAACGATTCCGCAGATTGCAGCGTCCCAGGGGATTACCTCTTACCGGGTGATCTCCAACTGTGGGGCGGATGCAGGGCAGAGTGTGATGCACTTGCATTTTCATGTGATCGGCGGTACGGAACTGGGGGAGAAGATTTTATGAGTGACGCGTATTATACCTTACATATTGCCGGGCTGGAGCGGCAGTTAAAGCGCTTCCCCGTGTCTGACAATATGGACATTGCGGCCTTTATCTTTTTTGGTGATGTGGAGTTAACCAAGGCTTGCGCTGAAGAGTTGCTGAAAAAGGTACCGGAATTTGACTATATTGTGACGCCGGAGGCCAAGAGTATTCCGCTGGCTTACGAAATGAGCCGCCAAAGCGGCAAAAAGTACATTGTGGCGCGCAAGGGCGTTAAGGTGTATATGGACCGACCGGAGAAGGTAACCGTCCATTCCATCACCACCCAAAAGGAGCAGACCCTGTACCTGGGTCATGAGGACGGCGATCTGCTGGACGGCAAGCGCGTGTTACTGGTGGACGATGTGATCTCCACCGGAGACAGCTTAAAGGCTCTGCAGCAACTGGTGGCTCTGTTCGGTGCAAATATCGTGGCCAGCGCCGCGCCCTTGGCTGAGGGCGACGCTGCCGATCGGAAAGACATTATTTTCCTGGAAAAATTACCTTTGTTCTTCAAATAATAGAGCAGAGGTGGTCCTTTGGGAGGCATTCAAATGTTGTCAGATAAGAAAAAAGTGGCTATTGTAGGCGTTGGTATGGTAGGTATGAGCTTTGCTTATGCGCTGCTGAACCAGAATATTTGCGATGAGTTGGTACTCATCGACATCAACAAGGAACGTGCTTGGGGCGAGGCTGCGGATCTGTCTCACGGCCTGCCCTTTGCGCCCAGTTCCATGAAGATCAAGGCAGGGGAGTACAGCGACTGCAGCGACGCAGATCTGGTTGTGATCTGTGCCGGTGCACCCCAGCTGCCCGGTGAGAGTCGCCGGGATCTGCTGCAAAAGAACTACAAGGTTTTCAGCTCCATTGTGCAGCCCATTATTGCCAGCGGCTTTAACGGCGTTTTCCTGGTGGCCTCTAACCCGGTGGATATTATGACCCAGGTGGTCTATACCTTGTCCGGCTTTCCGGCCAATCGAGTGGTTGGCTCCGGCACTTCGTTGGACAGCGCCCGCCTGCGCCATATGATGAGCGATTATTTCCATGTGAACCCCCGCAATGTGCACGCCTATGTGATTGGCGAGCATGGGGACTCGGAGTTTGTGCCCTGGAGCCAGGCGCTGATCAGCGTAAAACCTTTGGACGACTTTAAGGCCACGCATCCTGCTCTGGATGAGGATATGAAGCAGATTGCTGTGGATGTAAAGGAGTCCGCTTATGCCATCATCAAGGCCAAAAAGGCCACTTATTACGGTATCGGTATGGTGCTGGCACGATTGACCCGTGCCATCCTTTTTGATGAGAATTCTATCTTTACCGTGTCTGCGTACCTGAAAGGGGAGTATGGTCAGCGGGGCATTTATATCGGCGTGCCTGCGGTGGTGAATCGCAACGGTGTGCGTGAGGTGCTCCAAATGGACTTGAATGAGGAAGAAAAAGCCAAGTTTGCCGCCTCTGCCGATGTGATCCACGAGATGATCGAGGAGATCGGTATGGACAGAGGGTAAAGCTGTAATGAAATAAGATAGCCGCAGGCATTGCCTGCGGCTTTTTTGCGCCCCAAATGGCATAAAAACAAGGCATACACCTGCGGGCATATGCCTTGTTCTTATGTAAGGGTCATTCTTTGGATTCGTCCACCAGGTAGGTGCCGCTTTCCAGCACCACCAGGGCGTACTGGCCGAATTTGTGATACCGTTTGACCTGCTGGGAAAAGGTGCGGTAGTCAGACACGGTATAGTCCATACCGTCGATCTTACGGATCTTGTTGCCGCCGCAGGCCACATACAGGTCGCCGTTGTACTGGCAGATATGCCGGGGGTTAACAAAGGTTTGGGCATCCTTGCCGCCGATGCGCAGGTCTACCTTCATATTTTGGCAGGCGTAGCGAATCACCGCATTCTCGCCGGGACAAACGCTCCAAAAATATTTCTCCTCCAGCGCCAGGTGCTTCACCGGGGCGTCGTGGTACTGGAACATACCGTTCCATTCCAGCGTGCCCTCTCGGTCAAAAATACCGGCCTCGCCGTTGGGGTAGATCACCAGTACCCGCCGGTCATAGAGCACCGCCGCGTCGCACTGAACAAAGTTTGGAATCTCGGTACTGATTTTTTGGAATGCAGAGCCAAATTTGCGCAGCAGGTAGGCGCTTTTGGTGATCACTTCCTGCTCGCCTGTGGCAAAGTTCACCACCGAGTAGTTCACCTTGTATTGGGCGTTGCCGGGCAGGGGGCGTTTCTCTACCAAAACCGCAGAGTCCTTGTTGTAGGCAAACAGATCTACGATCTCTTTTGTGCTAATCTGTTTCACTGTGTTACCTCGCTTCGTCCTCTGCCAAAGAGGTGTTGGTCAGGTAGCCCAGGGTCATCAGACTGTCGTTCAGGTGCACATTCTCCACCAGCACCTCCGGGTGGGCCATGGCAATGTCGTAATTGCTAAAGTTCCAAAAGGCCCGCACGCCCAGGCGCACCAGCATATCCGTGATCTCCTGCATATCGCTGCCGGGAATACAGATTACAGCGCACACCGGCTGGTTATCAATACAGAAGTTCTCCAAATAATTGATGTGGCGCACAGGAATGCCCTTGATCATGTTGCCGCAGATGGCTTCGTTCTTGTCAAAAATGCCAATGAGCTTAAAGCCGCTCTGCCGGATAAAGATCTTGTTGGATACCGCCTTACCCAGGTTGCCGGCACCGATCAAAATGGTTTTTAATTCCTTATCCACACACAGAATTTCACCAATGCGCTTTTGCAGCTCCGGCACATTGTAGCCGTAACCCTGCTGGCCAAATCCCCCAAAGCTGTTAAAGTCGTGGCGAATTTGGGAGGCAGTCAGGCCCATACGGTCCGCCAGCTCCTTGGAGCTGATGCGCACAATGCCATTGTCCTTCAAACTCTGCAAAAATCGATAGTATCGGGGCAGACGCTTGATGATGGACATGGATATATTTTCTCTTTTTTCCATAGGGTTCATCCCTCTCAAAAGAACGATTTTATTTGGTCATCCGGGTGATGGTGTCCATCACATAGTCGCCAAATTCGCTGCAGGTGCAGCCGTCCGCACGGCCGGTGATTACCAGCTTCTTTTCTTCAAACATGCACTTGTCCAGCGCAGCCTCCAGAGCGTCCGCCTGCTTTTGGTACCCAATGTGGGACAGTAGCATAACGGTGGCACGCAGCATGGAGCAGGGGTCAGCGTACTGGCCGCGGCCCTCTTTGATCATGCGGGGTGCGGAGCCGTGAATGGCCTCAAACATCGCATACTTCTTACCGATGTTTGCAGAACCGGCAGTGCCGACGCCGCCCTGGAACTCGGCAGCCTCGTCCGTGATAATGTCGCCGTACAGGTTGGGCAGCACAAAGACCTTAAAGTCCTTGCGGCGCATGGGGTCGATCAGCTTGGCGGTGGTAATATCTATATACCAGTCGTCGGTGACGATCTCCGGGTACTCCTGGCCGATCATCTGGGCAGTCTTTAAGAATTTGCCGTCGGTAGTCTTGATGATGTTGGCTTTGGTAATGATGGATACCTTACCCTTGTGGTTCTTTTGGGCGTAGTCGTAGGCCAAGCGGGCAATACGCTCGCAGCCTTCCCGCGTGGCCACAGTGAAGTCCACGGCCAGGTCGTCAGTGATGTTCACGCCGTAAGAGCCGATGGCATAGCCGCCCTCGGTGTTCTCACGGAAGAAGGTCCAGTCAATGCCCTGCTCCGGCACCTTAACCGGGCGCATATTGGCAAACAGGTCCAGCTCTTTACGCATTGCCACATTGGCAGACTCCACATTGGGCCACGGATCCCCGGCGCGGGGCGTGGTGGTGGGGCCTTTCAAAATTACATTGCAGGCTTTCAGCTGGGCCAGCACATCGTCCGGAATGGCCTTGTTGCAGGCTGCACGGTTCTCAATGGTCAGGCCGTCGATCTCCTTAAACCGGATCTTGCCGCTGGCCACTTCGTCCTTCAGCAGGAAAGACAGCACGCGCTCGCTCTCCTTGGTAATGACGGGGCCGATACCGTCGCCGCCGCAAATACCGATCACAATGGTGTCCAGCGCGTCAAAGTCGGTAAATTCCTTATCCTCACGAATTCTCTTGGCGCGGGCCAGCTGGCTCTCCATCAGGGAGCGGAACTGTTCTACTGCCGCGTCAATGGCTTGTTTCTCATCAGTCATAACGGTTCTCCAATCTGTAAAATTGCTTATTTATTGCTCTCTCTGGTGTAGTCCAGCAGACCGCCGCACAGCAGCATGGCGCGCTGACGGGCAGACAGGTGGCTGGCGTCCAGGGGGTATTCCTCATTCTTGGTCAGGTTCTTCAGTACCACCGGGGTGTTGTTCTCCATAGCGGTGCGAATGCCTGCCAGTTCCAGCTGATCCATCTGGTCAATGCGATCATAATCTGCCTCATTGGCAAAGGTGAAAGGCAGAATACCGGCGTTTACCAGGTTGGCCACATGGATACGGGCGAAGGACTTGGTGATGACCGCTTTTACACCCAGATAAAGGGGCACCAGTGCCGCGTGCTCACGAGAGGAGCCCTGGCCGTAGTTGGCGCCGCCGATGATGATGCCTTTGCCCTCGGCTTTAATGCGCTCCGGGAAGCTCTCATCGCACACGCCGAAGCAGAACTGACTCAGGTGCGGAATGTTGGAACGGTAGGGCAGGATCTTGGCGCCTGCGGGCATAATGTGGTCAGTGGTGATATTGTCGCCCACTTTCAGCACAGCCTTAGCGGTAATGCTCTCCGGCAGCGGTTCGGTTTTGGGGAAGGGCTTGATGTTGGGCCCACGCAGTACCTCTATGCTGGCGGCTTCCTCCGGACTGGCCGGGGGCTCAATCATATTATCGTTAATGGTAAAGTGCTCCGGCATTTCCACCGTGGGAGCCTCGCCCAGATCTCGGGGATCGGTCAGATAACCGGTGAGGGCGGAGGCTGCCGCCACTTCCGGAGATACCAGGTAGATACCGGCGTCTTTTGTGCCGCTGCGGCCCTCAAAGTTCCGGTTAAAGGTACGCAGGGAGATGCCACCGCTGTTGGGGGATTGACCCATACCAATGCACGGACCGCAGGCAGACTCCAGAATGCGGGCGCCGGCGCCGATCATATCGCCCAGTGCGCCGTTCATAGCCAGCATATTCAGAACCTGCTTGGAGCCGGGGGCAATGCAAAGGGAAACGGTGGGGCACACGGTTTTGCCTTTCAAGATCTTGGCAACTTTCATCATATCCACAAAAGAGGAGTTGGTGCAGGAGCCGATGGCTACCTGATCCACCTTGATCTTGCCGATCTCCTCGGTGGTCTTGACTTTATCGGGCATGTGCGGGCAGGCAGCCATGGGCTCCAGTGCGCACAGGTCAATATCGATCACTTCGTCATACTGCGCGTCCGGATCCGGCAGAATCTCCGTCCAGTCGTCTGCGCGGTCCTGGGCTTTCAGAAACGCCAGGGTGATCTCGTCAGAGGGAAAGATGGAGGTGGTAGCGCCCAGCTCCGCACCCATGTTGGTGATGGTGGCGCGCTCCGGTACGGACAGGGTCTTTACGCCCTCGCCGCCGTACTCAATGATCTTGCCAACGCCGCCTTTAACAGTCATACGGCGCAGCACTTCCAGGATCACATCCTTGGCAGAGACCCAGGGCTTTAAGTAGCCGGTCAGATTGATGCGGGTCATGGTGGGCATGGGGATATAGTAGGTGCCGCCGCCCATGGCTACGGCCACATCCATACCACCTGCGCCCATAGCCAGCATACCGATACCGCCGCCGGTGGGGGTGTGGCTGTCAGAGCCGATCAAGGTCTTGCCCGGAATGCCAAAGCGCTCCAGGTGCACCTGGTGGCAAATGCCGTTGCCCGGGCGGGAGAAGTAAATGCCATGCTTCTTCGTCACGGTCTGAATGTATCTGTGGTCGTCGGCGTTCTCAAAGCCGGTTTGCAGGGTGTTGTGGTCGATGTACGCCACGGAGCGCTCGGTTTTAACCCGATCGACCCCCATAGCCTCGAATTCCAGGTACGCCATGGTACCAGTTGCGTCCTGCGTAAGGGTTTGGTCAATTTTCAGCCCAATTTCCTGTCCGGGGATCATCTCACCCTCGACCAGGTGGGATTTGATCAATTTTTGTGCAAGTGTAAGACCCATTGTTCAAAAAACCTCCTGAGTTGTTCAAAGAATTGTCAAACCCCATTTTATAATAAATCGGCGGCAATGTCAATTAGAATAAAGATTTAATAATTAGATTTCATTATATTGTTGAATTTCTGCCCGCCTTATGCTAAAATTATCGTTGAATGTGGAGAAACGGGCATACTAATTCCGGGAGGAATGGTATGCCGCACACAAACGAGGATACAGAAAAGGAAATAGAGAACGAAGAAGCGCAGACGGAAGATCTGCAACCCAATTTGCAGACCGGCTCCATCACGGTACAGAAGGACGGCCATTTTATTCACTGCTTAACGGTGATCGGCCAGATCGAGGGCCACTATATTTTGCCCAGTCAAAATAAGACCACCAAGTACGAGCATGTAATCCCGCAGCTGGTGGCCATTGAGGAAAGCGACGATGTAGAGGGCCTGCTGATTATTCTCAACACCGTGGGCGGCGATGTGGAGGCAGGGCTGGCCATTGCAGAGCTGCTGTCCACCATGCAAACGCCCACCGCCTCTCTGGTGCTGGGTGGCGGCCACTCCATCGGCGTGCCCCTGGCGGTGTCCTGTCGGCGCAGTTTTATTGTGCCCAGCGCCACCATGACGGTGCACCCGGTGCGTATGAACGGCCTGGTACTGGGCGTGCCCCAGACCCTGTCTTATTTTGAGAAAATGCAGGATCGGATCGTGCGCTTTATTGCGCATAATGCCAAGATCAGCGCAGACGATTTCCGTGCCCTGATGATGAAGACCGGGGAACTGGTGATGGATGTAGGCACGGTGCTGGACGGTGCCGGTGCTGTGGACTGCGGGCTCATTGACCAAATGGGCGGTCTTAGTGACGCACTTGCGTTTCTCAACCGCACCATTGAGGAGGAGCACCATGCTGTGGACGGTCATTAGCCAGGCGGATGTGTTCTACCAGGCGGCGCAGGGCAGCCGGGCGCCCCGCTCCAGTAACCCTTTTGACTACCTGAACAACGGGTACAGTCTGGAGGGCGCTTCTTTGTTCGGAGGGCAGGATCATGTGGTTTTTAACTGCGATATTTCAAGCCGTCGCACAGGCAGTCACCTGGGTACTCCCGGTGTCTGAAAGTGGGCATTCGGCGATTTTTCACGATTTTTCCGGTCGGTTCAGCGGCAATGGCAGCGAGCTGACCGGGCTGGTACATATTGGTATTGCACTGGGTATCTTCTTGGTGTTCATTAAGCTGTTTGTGCGGCTGTTTGGCGAGTTTATCGCCTTTTTCAAAGATGCGTTTGCAAAGCAAAATCCCTTTGTAAACCCCGGCGGTGTACGCCGGTTTATGTTCGGCACGGTGCTGGGCTTTTTGCCGATGGTTTTGCTGTTGGTGCCGGCAGGCAAGTACGGCAATGTGTACGGCCTGTTTCGCAGCATGGGTTATAACGGCACACTGCTGGACGAGGGTGCGTTTTTTGCCCTCACAGGCGGGCTTATTCTGCTGGCGCTGCTGCAAATGAAAAAGCACGGTCCCCAAAAGAATGTGGACTGGTACGCCGCTTTAATCTTGGGGTTTGCCGCCGCCTTTTCTCTGCCCATTGCCGGGCTGTCCTATATGGGCGTGCTATTCTGCCTGGGTGTTATGATGGGCGTGGCGCGCAAAATCTCTTACCGCTTTGCGGCGGTGTCCAGCGTGCTGACCCTGTTGGTGCTGGGCGTGGTGGAAATTTGCACCTGCGTGACTTATGTAAATATCATTGCCGGTATTTTGGCGGTGGTGCTCAGCGCGGCGGTGACCTATTTTATGGTGAAGCTGATGCTGTGGATCCTGCACGGGGGCAAGCTTAAGGCGTTTGCCTATTACGATTTTGCCCTGGCCGGTGTGTGTGTCGTGGTGGGCATTTTTGAACTGATTTTACGATAATTTTAGCTTTTAAGGACAGATAAGATGGCGAATGTACAAAAGAAGAATGCCCGGGGTCATCGCCGGGAAGAAAAGAAAGCTGCGGCCCGCGGGACTGCTCCGGCGCCAAAAAAGCGCACCAAGGCGGAACAGGCTCGTTGGGAGCAAATGGAGCTGGAAGCCCAAGCGGCTGCCGCCAAGCGTCAGGAGAACATCAGCCGTATTGTCGGCGTGGCAATTTTTGCCTTGTCGGTGATTTTTTTCTTCGTTGCGGTGATCGGCGGCGACGGCGCATGGAAAGTGGTACATAATGTGTACTTAGGGCTGTTTGGCATGTTGGCGGCCGTGTTGTTTCCCATACTGGCGGTGGCGATCATTCTCCTTTATTCCTACAAGGAGAACAAGGCCAAAAAACGCGCGATGGAAGAGGGGACAGCGGCACAAAAGTCCCCGGTGTCTCCTCGAGAGCTGATCGCCAAGGGTGTGGAGAGCGTGATTATCGTGCTGCTGATTGCAGCACTGATCCATATTATTGAGAACCCTACCGGGTTGAAATTTGCAGATAGCGTGAAGTTGGGCTACATCCAGGCGCCTTATGAATTTAACGGCGGCTTTTTCGGTGCGCTTATCGGTTGGGCACTGCTGACCTTTGGCAAGGCACCGGCCGTTATCGTGGATTTGGTGCTGCTGGTGGTGGACTTTATGCTGCTGGCACGGCTGACGGTGATGCAGTTCTTAAACGGCGCGGCACAACCCGCAAAGAAAGCCTATGAAAAGGCAGGGGATGCCATTGAAGTGTACCGGGAGCGCCGCCAGGCCAATATTGATGTGCCCCTGGACGCGCACGCCCCCGGCGAACAGGAGACGGAGGAGGAGCCGCCTGCACAAAAAGGCAAAAAGAAGAATACGGACGCTGTGGATACAGACAGTATTGTAAAAGAACTGAACCAGAAGCACAGCAAAAAAATAGCAGAGAAAAAACAGTCTGCCCCGGAAAAGGCCAAGTCCTTGGATGAGATTGTGGACAAGGCCACCGAGGAGGCCGATCCGAAGAAAACGGATCCGTCGGAAGTCTTTACCGTCACGGATGCCCAAATGGAAGCGGGTGTGGCAGATTATAAGCTGCCGCCGGTATCCCTGCTGACCCCTGCCCAGCATAAGTCTGTAAAAGATGTGAGCGGGGAGCTGAAATCCAATGCGGAGCGGCTGATTGACACCCTCCATTCCTTTAATGTGGACGCTACGATTACGGACATTAGCCGCGGTCCCACGGTGACCCGGTATGAGCTGAAACCGGCTGCCGGTGTGCGTATTTCTAAAATCACCAATTTGTCCGACGATATTGCTCTGAATTTGGCGGCCACCCATGTGCGTATTGAGGCCCCCATTCCCGGCAAAGCGGCAGTGGGTATCGAGGTGCCCAATTCCGTAAAAAGCGGCGTATCTATGCGTGAGCTGATCGACACGCCGGAGTTTGGCAAGCAGCGGTCGATGCTGTCTGTGGGCCTTGGACGGGATATTTCCGGCGATGCGGTGTACTGCGATGTGGCAAAGATGCCCCATCTGCTGATCGCCGGTACCACCGGTTCCGGTAAGTCCGTGTGTATGAACAGCATTATTGTGTCTATTTTGTATCGTGCCAAGCCGGATGAGGTGAAGTTGGTACTGATTGACCCTAAAAAAGTGGAGTTTAGCAAGTATTCCGGCATTCCCCATTTGTTGGTGCCGGTGGTGACCGATCCCCGCAAGGCGGCAGGTGCGCTGGGTTGGGCTGTGTCTGAGATGCTCAAGCGTTACCAGACCTTTAGTGACACCGGCGTACGGGATATTGAGGGCTATAACAAATATGTGAAGAAGCATGAGGATATGCAGCCCATGCCTAAGATCGTCATTTGCATTGATGAGTTATCCGACCTGATGATGGCGGCGCCTAAGGAGATCGAGGACTCTATCTGCCGTTTGGCACAGATGGCACGTGCAGCGGGTATGCACCTGGTGATCGCCACCCAGCGCCCCTCCGTAGATGTAATTACCGGTCTGATCAAGGCCAACATTTCGTCTCGAATTGCGCTGACCGTCAGCTCGCAGATTGACTCCCGTACCATTTTGGACGCCTCCGGCGCCGAGAAGCTGCTGGGCTACGGCGATATGCTGTATGCGCCCATCGGCTCCTCCAAGCCCATTCGTGTGCAGGGCTGCTATATCAGCGATGAAGAAGTGGAGTCTCTGTGCGATTTTGTAAAGAGCCAGGGCGAGAGTCAGTACAGCGACGAAATTCAAAAAGAGATTGAGGCCAAGGCCGTGCAGGATAAAAAAAGTCCCTTTGAGGGCGACGAGAGTTCGGAACAGCTGGATCCCCGCTTTGAGGAAGCGGTAGAGATCGTGCTGGAGACCGGTACCGCGTCCACCTCTTTTTTGCAGCGCAAGTTGTCCGTAGGGTATGCCCGCGGGGCAAAAATTATGGACCAGCTGGAAGAGAAGGGGATCATCGGTCCCCAGGACGGCGCTAAAAAGCGTGAAGTGCGGATCAACAAACAGCAGTGGCTGGAAATGCAGAACCAAGGCCCGGCGCCGAAAATGAATGCAGAGACCGCTGAGCAAATGCGCTTTGAGGAAGCGGAGCCAGACGAGGACCAAACCGATGCAGAATGATTTTTTACCCATTACTCCGGCAGAAATGCGCGAGCGAGGGTGGAAACAACCGGATTTTGTGTATGTGACGGGTGACGCCTATGTGGATCACCCGTCCTTTGGCGCTGCCATCATTACCCGCTTGCTGGAGAGCCAGGGGTTCAAGGTGGTGGTGCTCAGCCAGCCGGACTGGCACAGCGTGCGGGACTTTCAGAAATTCGGGCGGCCCAAGTATGCTTTTTTGATCACTGCCGGGAATATTGACTCTATGGTGGCCCACTATACCGCCGCTAAGAAGCTGCGCCACGACGACGCATATACTGCCGGTGGCAAGCACGGCAAGCGCCCGGATCGGGCGGTGAATGTGTATACCCGCCTGGCAAAAGAGGCCTACTCGGACTGTCCGGTGATTTTAGGCGGGCTGGAGGCGTCCCTGCGCCGCTTTGCCCATTACGATTACTGGGACGACGCCATTCGACCCTCTGCGCTGGTGGACTCCGGCGCTGATCTGCTGATCTACGGTATGGGAGAGAAGCAGATAACGGAGATTGCCCGCCGCCTGCGAGCGGGTGAGCCGGTGGGCAGTATGCATGACATTCGGGGCACCATGTATGCGGTGCCCACCAAAGACACACCCTTTGGCGGGGTAGAGTGTCCCTCCTTTGAGAATGTGTGTGCCTCTAAAAAGGAATATGCCCGCTCTTGCCGACTGGAGCAGGATGAGCAGGATCATGTGCGGGGCAAACTGCTCAAGCAGCGCCATGGCAAGGTGATGGTGGTGCAAAATCCGCCTATGGAGCCGCTGACCACCTCGGAGCTGGACCGGGTATACAGTCTGCCGTATATGCGGGCGTACCATCCCAGTTATGAGAAGTTGGGCGGTGTGCCGGGTATTGAAGAAGTGCGCTTTTCCATTACCCACAATCGGGGATGTTTCGGCGCTTGCAATTTCTGTTCCATTGCATTCCACCAAGGGCGTTATGTGACCTCTCGCAGCAAAAAAAGCTTGCTGATTGAAGCGCAAAAGATTACCCAAATGCCGGACTTCAAGGGCTATATTCATGATGTGGGCGGCCCCACCGCCAACTTCCGCCACCCCAGCTGCGCCTTGCAGGAGCAGCACGGCCTGTGCAAGGGCAAAAAATGCTTGGCGCCGAAACCATGCCCTAATTTGCAGGCGGATCACCGAGAATATTTGGACATTCTTCGGGCGCTGCGGCAGGTGGATGGAGTCAAGAAAGTGTTTATCCGCAGCGGTATTCGCTATGATTATCTGCTTTGCGACCCGGATGACAGCTTCTTTCGGGAGTTGGTGCAGCACCATGTGAGCGGCCAGCTGAAAGTGGCACCGGAGCACTGCTCCGCTGCGGTGCTGGACAAAATGGGCAAGCCCCATATTGAAGCGTATATTGAGTTTTCCCGCCGGTATTTTACTTACACCGGCCAAATCCAAAAGGAGCAGTACCTGGTGCCGTATCTGATGAGCTCGCACCCCGGCTCCCGGTTGGACGATGCCATTGAACTGGCGTGTTTCTTAAAGAAAAATCATATTCGCCCGGAGCAGGTGCAGGACTTTTATCCCACCCCGGGCACCATCTCCACCTGTATGTTCTATACGGAGCTGGATCCGTACACCATGGAACCGGTCTATGTGGCCAAGAGCTCCCATGACAAGGCACTTCAGCGGGCGCTGCTTCAGTATTATAATCCTAAGAACTACGCGTTGTGCGCGCAGGCTCTGCGTCGAGCCCATCGTACAGATCTGATCGGCAATGGCCCTAAGTGTCTGCTCCCGGCAGCACCGCCCGGCGGACGACCGGATGACCGTTCCGGTGGTAAAGCAAAGGGGAGTGTGCGCGGCTACGGAAAGCCGGTTGGCGGAAACAATCGCTTTAACGGAAAGTCCGCCAAGCGTAAACCCTATGGCAACCGATCCGGGAAAAAGAAATAGAAATGCAAAAAGCACGACAGCTGAAACTGTCGTGCTTTTTGGTGCGGGTAACAGGGGTCGAACCTGCACGGTTGCCCACAGGAACCTAAATCCTGCGTGTCTGCCAATTCCACCATACCCGCATAACGGCTCTTATTTTAGCATTTTGTGCCAAAAAAATCAAGTATAAAAAAAGCGAAGCCGCAAAGCTCCGCTCTTTATTCCGCCCAGCCGCCGTGTGACGAGAATAACCTGCATCTCAAGCAGGTGGGTGACCGCCGTTCGGTTTTGTGCTTCCATCGTCCCCGCAGGGGAGGCCTGCATACCTGCCGACCGAGCAGGAAACCCTTGTAAAAAATTGTTCGGGTTATTAAATCACACGGTTGTCGAGAAGGGCAGAACAGATGTTCTGTTCTTTATTCTTACTGCTCCGGCTCAAAATATTCTACATCATATTTCTTTTCTACCATAGCCATCAGAATATCGGAGACCTGCTCAAATTCCATCTCATCCTCGATCTCGGCCAGATATTCCTCGCCGTTTTCCTCCAGCACTTTCAGAATAATGACCTCGTTGTCTGCCTCTACGATTTCTTCCGCCTCATCGTGGTACTCGGTGATGGCCACATACACATCGTCGTCCGTCTCGTACCGCTCCAGCAGTTCAAATACAATCTCGTTGCCGTCGTCGTCGGTCACGGAGATCAGGTCCGGTTCGTACAGTTCATTATTATCGCTCATAGTTCTCACGCCTTTCTTTTTGCATTATACTCTATTTGCCCATTGCCGTCAATGGCTATTTTGTGGTTGGCAGGGAACAAACCCCATATTTTGCGTAATGTGGAAAATCATTATCAGTAATGCACAAAAAAATCAAAAAAATATGCAAAAACCTATTGACAACTGCCAACTTTGGTGCTACTATGTAGTTGAACACAGGAGATAAGCCTTAGGAAGTAGTTAAGGCGTGTTCAATCTAATAAGGAGGTCGGTCCAATGGAGAGTGAACCCTTTCAGCAGACCGCCTGTACCGCTCGTCAATAGAGTATAACGGATTTGTGTATGGACAGAGTGCAAATCGGAATTGCACGGCGCACACAAGCTCAAGTGAGCAAAGTAAGAGTTATCATGCAGGATTGATTGGAACGGCAGGCGCTGATTCAACTGAATAGTAAAGGTATATATCGGTCATCTACCTGCAAGTGACCTGGGAGTACCGCCAGGCGGTGCTTTCATAGATGATGTATTTTACGACCAGGTGAATTCCAATGGAGAAGTAAATTTCGTTTTTTCAACTTTAATATTTGTCAAAATCTAAAAAACGAGGTACGGTCCAATGGGCTAAACAGTGTGTACGTTATGTGCCGAAAATAAAAACTAAATAATAAGTGGACATACGCTCCGGGTGTTGCAAGGCATCCGGAGTTGTTTTTTGTTTGCGGCTGTTGTTGTTTTATCCGTGTTATGTGATTCCTTTAACCGATTTGCATACTTTTGTGGGTGCAAAATCCCGGCTGCCGCTTGACAAGGGGCGGCGGTTTTGGTACTATAATACCGATAGAAACGGCTAGGAACGGAAGGAGTACCCCATGACGGCGGCATAGAGAGCTTGTGGTCGGTGCAAACAGGCGCGCCCAGTGCGGGAAGGTAGTCCGGGAGCCGGTGCGGTGAAAGGCAGTAGTCGCACCCGTGTGCCGCGTTAAGGCAAGAGCGGCGCGCTTTGGCGCGCAATTTGAGTGGTACCGCGGAAGTTCAGTTCCGTCTCATTATGAGACGGGGCTTTTTTATTTTTGTAAGGAGCAAAAAAATATGGCAAAAGAGTTGGACAAACAGTACAGCCCCCAAAATGTGGAGGACCGCACCTATAAATTCTGGTGCGATCACAAGTATTTTCACGCTGAGGTGAACCCGGACAAGAAACCCTACACCATCGTGATTCCACCGCCGAACATTACCGGCCAGCTGCACATGGGTCACGCGTTGGACGAGACTTTGCAGGATATTCTCATCCGCTGGCGCCGTATGGAGGGTTACGAGACCCTGTGGCTGCCTGGCACGGACCACGCGTCCATTGCAACGGAGGCCAAGATCGTAGAGGCCATGCGCAAAGAGGGCATCACCAAAGAGGAGATCGGCCGGGAGAAGTTCTTGGAGCGTGCCTGGGAGTGGAAAGCCCAGTACGGCGGCCGCATTGTGGAGCAGCTAAAAAAGCTTGGCTCCTCCTGCGACTGGGATCGGGAGCGTTTTACTCTGGACGAAGGATGCAGCAAGGCCGTGCGCGAGGTCTTTTGCAAGCTGTACGATAAGGGCCTGATTTACCGGGGTGAGCGCATCATTAACTGGTGCCCCCACTGCCTGACCTCGATCTCTGACGCAGAGGTGGAGTACGAGGATCAGGCCGGTCACTTCTGGCACCTGCGCTATCCCTTTAAGGACGGCAGCGACTACCTGGAGCTGGCCACCACTCGACCGGAGACCCTGCTGGGCGATACAGCCGTGGCGGTGAACCCCAATGACGAGCGTTATAAAGATATGGTCGGCAAGACCCTGATCCTGCCCATCGTGCATAGAGAGATTCCCGTGATTGCCGATGATTATGTGGATATTGAGTTCGGTACAGGTGTTGTGAAGATCACCCCGGCCCATGACCCCAACGACTTTGAGGTGGGGCTGCGCCACAATTTAGAGGTCATCAATGTTCTGACCCCGGACGCCAAGATCGTGGATGACTATCCCAAGTACGCCGGTATGGATCGCTACGAGGCTCGTAAGGCCATTGTCGAGGACCTGCAAGCCGAGGGCGCTTTGGTGGAGATTGAGGATTACAGCCACAATGTAGGCACATGCTACCGCTGTGGCACCACCGTGGAGCCGCGGGTTAGCAAGCAGTGGTTCGTGAAGATGGAGCCGCTGGCCAAACCGGCTGTGGAGGTGGTCAGAAACGGGGAAGTGAAGTTTGTTCCCGAGCGGTTTGACAAGACCTACTTCCACTGGATGGAGAATATTAAGGACTGGTGTATCTCTCGCCAGCTGTGGTGGGGTCATCGTATTCCCGCCTATTACTGCGACGATTGCGGTGAGGTGATGGTGTCTGCCCAGGAAGTGCATGCTTGCTCTAAGTGCGGTGGCAACCATGTGCACCAGGATCCGGACACCCTGGATACCTGGTTCTCCTCCGCCTTGTGGCCGTTTTCTACCCTTGGTTATCCGGACGATACCAAGGAACTGGAGTATTTCTATCCCACGGATACGCTGGTCACCGGCTACGACATTATCTTCTTCTGGGTGGCCAGAATGATCTTCTCCGGCGTGGAGCACATGGGCCAGGTGCCCTTCCACACGGTGCTGATCCACGGCCTGGTGCGTGACGCACAGGGTCGCAAGATGAGTAAGTCCCTGGGCAACGGTATTGATCCGCTGCTGGTGATCGACCAGTACGGCGCCGATGCCTTGCGCTTTACGCTGGCTACCGGCAATGCGCCGGGCAACGATATGCGCTTCTCCGACGAGAAGGTAAAGGCCTCCCGCAACTTTGCAAACAAGCTGTGGAACGCCGCCCGCTTTGTGCTGATGTATCTGGGCAATGATTACAGCTATCCGGGCCTACCGAAGGATCTGGCGATTGAGGACAAGTGGATCCTCTCCAAAGTCAATACCCTGGCTAAGGAAGTGACGGACAACCTGGAGCGGTTTGAACTGGGTATCGCCGTTGCCAAGCTGTATGATTTTATTTGGGATGTGTTCTGCGACTGGTATATTGAGATCGCCAAGATCCGTTTGCAGTCCGGCGAGGGCGCCGATACCGCCAAGGCGGTGCTGGTGTATGTGTTGACGGATATTCTGAAGCTGCTGCACCCCTTTATGCCCTTTATTACAGAAGAAATTTATCAGGCTATTCCGCACGATACGGAGTCCATTATGATCTCCAAGTGGCCGGAATATGACCCGACGCTGTCCTTTGCGGATGAGGAAGCCCAGATGGAAAAGATTATGGACGCCATTCGGGCCATCCGTAACCGCCGGGCGGAGATGAATATTCCCCCCAGCAAAAAGTCCAAGGTCTATGTGGAGACCGTCTTTGCCGATGTGTTTGCCGTAGGCAGTGAGTTTATCAAGCGGTTGGCCTATGCTTCCGATGTGGAGATCGCAGACGCCTTTGGTGATCTGGGCAACACGGTGACCATTGTTACCAACGACGCCAAGATTTATATTCCCCTGGGTGACCTGGTGGACTTTGAGGCAGAGGCCAAGCGCCTGCAAAAGGAACTGGCTGCTGCCGAGGAAAAGCTGGCCTTTATCAACAAGAAGCTGGACAACCCGGGCTTTGTGAACAAAGCACCGGAGAAAGTGGTTCAGCAGAACCGGGACGAGGCTGCCAAGTTGACGGAAAAGATCGCTAACTTGCGCTCCTCCCTGGAAAATTTGGGCAAGTAAAATGACCTACGAAGCAGCAATTCAATTGATCAAACAAAAGCAAAGCCTCGGCGTGCAGCCGGGGCTTTCCCGCATGTTGGCGGCTATGGAAAAGACCGGCAGTGTGCAAAACAAATTGCAGGTGATCCATGTGGCGGGCACCAACGGCAAGGGCACCGTTTGCGCTGCCGTGGCCGACGGTCTGCGCCGTGCCGGGTACCGGGTGGGCGTGTTCAGCTCCCCCTGGGTCACGGACTTTCGCGAGCAGATCACCGTGGACGGCCGGATGATTCCCAAGCAGGACTTTGCGGACTGTGTAGAGGTCTTTGCGAAGGAACCGCTGACGGAGTTTGAACTGATTACGGCAGTGATGTATCTGTATTTCTACCGCAGCGGGGTAGATTACGCTGTGGTAGAGTGCGGTATGGGCGGTGCCGGGGATTGCACCAATGTGCTGGCTCACCCGGCAGTGTGTGCCTTTGCCAAGGTAGCGCTGGACCATACGGCGTTTTTGGGTGATACGGTAGAGGCCATTGCCCGGGAAAAGAGCGGCATTATCAAGCCCGGTTGCCCGGTGGTGCTGTACCCCCATATTGCCGCCAAAGATGTATTTTTAGAGCAGTGTCGTGCGCTGCATTGCCCTGTGACGGAAGCTGCCCAGCAGGGCGACCCGATTGCGGATGACTTGGCGGTGGCCGGGGAAGTGCTGTGCCTGCTGGGCGTGGATACCGCGCCGGGGCTGCCTATGTTGCCCGCCCGGCGGGAGCACTTTGGCGAAAATTTGTTACTGGACGGGGCGCACAATCCGGACGGTGCAGCGGCACTGCTGCTCCATTTGCCTACGGATCGTCCCATTGCTGCCGTACTGGCGATGATGGAGGATAAGGACATTGACGGTTATCTCTGTCAGGTGCTGCCCCGGTGTCGTCGAGTGATTGCCACCACCGTGCCCGGTATGGGGCGTGCATTGTCTGCGGAAGATTTGGCGGCGGCGGCGCGAAAGTATTGCCCCGATGTGACCGCAGAGCCGAATCCACACCGGGCGCTGGCGGCAGCCAAGGCGGACGGCGACTTTGTTTTGGTCTGCGGTTCTTTTTATTTAGCACGGGAGATCAGAAAAGATTTGATCTAAAACACAATACGGCAAATTCTGCAAAACCGGTCTGTTACAGTGTAAACAGACCGGTATTTTTTTGGAGTGATGGTATGAATGTAACTTTAGAGAGCAGTGGCAATTTGCTCATTGCCTATCTGTTTGGTGAGATCGACCACCATACCGCCGTTGCGGTGCGCAGCCAGATTGACAGCGCTATACAGGACAAGCTGCCCAGCCACCTGATCCTGGATTTTAAGAATGTCACATTTATGGATTCCAGCGGCATTGGGCTGGTGATGGGTCGCTATCGGCTGGTGCACAGCTATCAAGGCACGGTGGAGATCAAAAATGTGACCGCCCGCACCAAAAAGATTATGGAGCTGGCGGGGCTGGGGAGCATTGCACTGATAAAGGAGAACGAAGATGAAAAAGACCAATGAATTTCGCTTGACTTTGGACGCTCGTAGTGTCAATGAGGGCTTTGCACGGGTGGCGGTGTCTGCCTTTGCAGCACCGCTGGATCCCACCTTGGAGGAGCTGGCGGACTTGAAAACCGCCGTGTCAGAGGCGGTGACCAACTGCATTGTCCACGGCTATAAGGATTGCTGCGGCAAGATCTATATACATACGGTGCTGCTGGATCCGCCGGCGGTGCGGGTAACCGTGCGGGACAAGGGCTGTGGTATCGCCGATGTGCCGCAAGCCATGACCCCGCTTTATACCACCGGGGAGGGAGAGCGCGCCGGGCTGGGCTTTACGGTGATGGAGAGCTTTTGCGACAAGCTGCGAGTCACTTCTAAGCCGGGCAAGGGCACCACCGTGGTGCTGGAAAAACGCATTACCGGCAAGCAAAAATGGTAACTGCGGAGCGGGAGCGGCAAATCCGAGAGAACCTGGGGCTGGTGCATACCGTTGCCAATCGCTTTCGCGGGCGGGGCATTGAGTACGACGATCTGTTCCAGTCCGGCTGTGTGGGGCTGATCAAGGCGGTGGATCGGTTTGACCCGACCCTGGGGTATGCGTTCTCAACCTATGCAGTGCCGGTGATCATCGGCGAGATCAAGCGCCTGTTTCGGGACGGCGGCGCTGTGAAGGTCAGCCGGGTGCTTAAGGAAAAGGCGCTCCACGCCACGCGACTGCGGGAGGACTTTCTGCGCCGGGAGGGGCGGGAGCCGACCATTGGCGAACTGGCGGAGCTGCTGTCTTGCGACCCGGCAGAGGCGGCGGAGATCGTGGGTGTTATGCAGCCTACGGTGTCCATCAATAGTGCCGGTGAGGACGGCGATGCCACACTGGATATTCCGGTGGATGACAGCGAACAACTGTTCGATCGGCTGACCGTTTTGCAAGCCATGGACGGTCTGGAAAAAAGCGAGCAAATGCTAGTGGAGCTGCGCTATTATAAGGGCCTGACCCAGTGCAAAACGGCGGAAATTCTGGGCCTGTCCCAAGTACAAGTCTCCCGTAAAGAAAAAGCCGTCCTGCAAAAAATGCGTCGTGTCATGGACGGATAAAGCAAAAAGCCATAAAGAAAAAAGGCACAGCGTAATGCTGTGCCTTTTGGTGTATATCCATTAGTTTTTCAGGCTATGGAGCGGTGCAGGGATCTTGCCGCCGCGGTTGATGAACTTGGCGGGGGAGCCGGTGTTCACTTTCATTACAGGGCCGGCGCCCAGCAGGCCGCCGAACTCCAGCTCGTCGCCTACCTGCTTGCCGATGGCGGGGATCACGCGCACGGCGGTGGTCTTGCAGTTGACCATACCGATGGCGGCCTCGTCGGCGATAATGCCGCTGATCACCTCCGGCGTGGTGTCGCCGGGAATGACAATCATATCCAGACCCACGGAGCAAACAGCGGTCATGGCTTCCAGCTTCTCAATGGTCAGCGCGCCACAGCGGGCTGCGTCGATCATACCTGCGTCCTCAGATACCGGGATAAAGGCTCCGGACAGGCCGCCTACGCTGGAGGAGGCCATCACGCCGCCTTTCTTGACAGCATCGTTGAGCATAGCCAGGCAAGCTGTGGT
>ULRD01052008.1_pt1 | contig 23567 bp, 10 predicted proteins | sample 1955181 | NCBI WGS metagenome assembly ULRD01 (sample SAMEA4835675, study PRJEB28245) | human gut metagenome | biome: gut microbiome; material: fecal sample | place: Denmark | collected 2008
CGGACTGGGGCGCGCAGGACACCCCCTCGGTCACCACGCCGTTGTCGGCGGCGAACACCGCCACACGGCACTTTCCAATCGCCGGGCAGACCTGGCCCGTGACGCCCGCCATGCGGACGGCCATCTCCTCCAATCTGCCAAGACTTCCCGGCGGCTTGGCCAGCTCTGCCTGACGGCGGCGGGCGGCGGCCATGGCGGCCTCGTCCGCCGGTCGGATGGATGCGATATATGCGTACAGTTCCTGCTCGGTCATAGTGTGATTCCTCCCAGATAGCCATGCGCCGCCAGCCAGTCAAGGGACGGGGCGCAGTTCATATTTTCGATGGTATAGGTGGCGGCGGGACAGGCGGTCAGCAGCTGATCCAGCACCTGCGCCATGGGGATATTGCCCTCCCCCAGCGGGTTGTGCAGATCCCATTCACCAAAATTGTTGTGGATATGGACATGCCGCAGCCACGGGGACAGGGGGGCGATCCAGTCCATGGGCGGCGTCTTGCTGACGGTGGTGTTGGCGTGGCCCACGTCAAGGCACACCCCCAGCCGGGGATCGTCCACGCCCTTCATGATGGCCGCCAGCATGTCGGGGCCGTCGTCCATGACGTTTTCCAGGGCGATGGTCATATCCTCCGGCACCTCCGGCAGGAAGCCCCGCCAGAAGGCGACAGACTGCTCCACAAACCACTCCGGGAAGTAGACGAAGGGCACATACCCGTCGTGGATGACGATGCGCTTCACGTTCAGGCGGCGGGCCATGGCAATGGTCTGGCGGTAGCGCCGCGCCGCGATCTCCCGCACCAGCGGGTCGATGGCGCAGGGGTGCAGCTCGGCAAAGGGGGCGTGGAGCCACAGGCGGTCAAGGTCCGCCGTCTCTGCTTCTGCGGCGGATGCGGCGGCGCTGTCCTCCAGGGCGGACGCCATGCAGAAGGCGGTGATCTCGAAGCCCAGGCCGTATCGGCGGGCCAGGGACGCGGCGGCACTGTCGATGCCGGACAGATGGAGTTTTTCGCGCAGTGGGGCGCGGTTCATGGGCAACACCTCTTTTCTGACAGTATAGCATGTTCACAGGAAAAAAGAAAGCGGTACGTTTTGGCGTACCGTTTTCTGTCGCTTATTCGCCGGAGGCGGCGGACCCGCCGCCCACATCCTCGCCCAGGTCGCAGGTATAGACCCAGCAGATCACGTCGCCGTCCTGTAGGGCATAGGCGGAGCAGCCGTAGTTGGGGAATTCCCCGTTGACGCTGTACATCCAGCCGGACAGCTTGCCGCAGTCGAACTCATAGAGGTTGGCGATGCCCTCGATATACGCGCTTTTATACAGGGGCGACCAACTGGATTCCATGGGGATATTGTTCTCCCGGCACACCCGCTGGAGCAGGTCAAAGGCGGTCTCTCCCGCGGTGAAGGTGACCTCCGTGGTGGGAAGGATCACGCCGTCGTCGGGGACGTAGTCGGCCTTGGCGGCGTTGAGATGGCCGCGGTTATCCAGAATGGTGGCGCAGGAGATGGACACGGTGCAGGCGCCCGCCGTCTCTGTTTCGGCAGAGGAGCCGCCACAGGCGGTCAGCAGAGACAGGCACAGCGCCAGCGCACACAGCAGGGCGGCCAGATGTGGGATAGGGTGTTTCATAGAAGCCTCCGGGGGCAGGGGCGGCTCATGCCGCCCCTGCGGGGATTTTTGTAGGGTCGCTTACGCGTCCTGACGGCGCTTCTTGGCCAGCAGGAGCAGCGCGGCGGCGGACAGCAGCACACCGCTCAGCCACAGGGTCATCTGGGTGTTGTCGCCGGTGTTCTGGGACTTGACGCCCTTGCCGTCGGTCTTGGTGTTGGTCTTGTCGGACGGGCGGGGACGGGGCGCCGTCAGATCCTTGTAAGTACTCTCGGCATCCGTGAGCTTCTTCAGGATCTCGTCGGGTACCAGCTTCTTCTGGTCATCAGTCAGCTTGTCGTAGGCGTCGCGGGCGTCCTTGATGGCGTCACCGCTGTCCTTGGTGACATTACCGATGGCGTTGATCTTGTCAATGACGGCATTGGCAGCGACCTTATCGGCGGCAGCCTTGTCGGCCAGGCTCTTGTACTCGTTCTCGGCATCGGTCAGGGTCTTCAGATTGCTGACCAGGGCCTTCTGCTCGTCGGACAGGGCGGTGTAAGCCTCGCGGGCGGCGTCGATCTTGGCCTTGCAGTCGGCGGTCAGTTCCACTTTGCCGATGGCGCTGATCTTGGCGATCACGGCATCAGCAGCGGCCTTGTCGGCGGCCAGCTTTTCGTACTGGGCTTCGGCGGCAGTCAGGGTCTCGTAGTTGCTGACCAGGGCCTTCTGCTCGTCGGACAGGGCGTTGTAAGCCTTGCGGGCGGCGTCGATCTTGGCCTTGCAGGCATCGGTCAGCTCCACAGTGCCGATGGCGTCGATCTTGCTCTCTGTGTCGGCAATGGCGGCCTTCAGCTCAGTCAGCTGCTTCTCGGCCTTTTCCAGCTTGTTGAGGTTCGTGACCAGCGCCTTCTGGGCGTCGGTCAGGCTGTCATAGCGCTTGCGGATGTTCTGCACGCCCTGCTCTTCCGCCAGCGTGATGGGATCGTTCAGGCCGTTGATCCAGCCGATCACTGCGTCGGCCTGTTCCTTGTCCGCCTTCAGCTGCTTCAGCGTCGCTTCGGCGGCTTCCAGCGTGGTGAGCGCACCGTCGTTCTTCACCAGATTCTTCTGGACGGTGGTCAGGGCGTCATAGGCGGCGCGGGCCTCCTTGATGGCGGTCTCCTTCTCCAGCGTTACCTCGCCGATGGCGTTGATCTTGGCGATGACCGCGTCGGCGGCAGCCTTATCGGCAGCGGCCTGCTCGGCTTCCAGCCGATCCAGCTCGGCACGGGCGGCCCGCAGGATATCGGCGTTCGTCACCTTCTCCTTCTGGGTGGCGGTCAGCGCGTTATACAGCTTCTCGGCCGTGATGATCTTCGCCTTACTGCTCAGGGCGACAGGCTGGGGGATGGCTTCGATGGCGTCGATGACGGCCTTTACCTCCGCGTCAGCGGCGGCGGTGACCTGGCCTGCCCACTTGTTGAAGAGGGCGGTCTGCAGGGTGTCGCCCTCAGCGGCGCCCAGCAGGGTCAGCAGCTCGGTCTCGGTCTTGGCAGTGCCCTTGCCGTAGTTGGTGGCCGTGATGCAGGTATTCAGATAGCACAGGTTCGCGCCGAAGCAGCTGGCCTTGTTGATGCTGGCGATGCCGCCAACGAAGGAAGTGCCGCGCACGGAGCCGATGTTGCAGCAGTTATCCAGCTTGGGGCCATTGGTAAAGCCCACTGCGGCGCAGGAGACGATGCCGCCCACGCGTGCGCCGGAGGTCGTTACATCACCGGCGTTGTAGCAATAGCTGATGGTGGTGTTGGCATGGCCGCCGCCCACGATGCCGCCGGCGTTCTGGGCAGCGGAGATGGTCACAGCGCTGTAGCAGTTCTCGACCTTACCGCTGGACAGATAGCCCACGATACCGCCGACGAACTTACCGGTGGTGGTAATGGAGCCGGTAACGCCCAGGTTCCGGATCGTACCGCCAACATAGCTGAACAGACCCTGCTTGTTGTCGGTGTTGTTGATGTACAGGTTCTTGACCACATGACCCTGGCCATTGAACACACCCTTATACATGACCTCTCCGGTGGTGGTAGCGGCGGTGTTGTTGCCGATGGGCGTCCAGGGCTCGTTCTCCAGGTCGATGTCGGCGGTCAGAACGGCGTTCAGGGCATACTGGCCCTCGTTGACGGCCTGGGCGAACCAGGCCAGCTCGGCGGCGGTGCCGATCATATAGGCACCGTCAGCATCCTTGGCGGGCTCGGTGGTGGTAACGCCGTCCCAGGACTTCATGTCAGCCAGCATCTGAGCCTTGAAGGGGTGTTCGTTGGCCTCGACGGCGGCCTTCATCTCGGCAGCGGTCTTGGCGGTGCCCAGACCGGTGACGCCGTACTTGGAGCTTTCCTTGGTAACGGTGTTCTCCAGATAGAAGCAGCTGCCAACGTAGTTCGCGGTGTTCGTGCTGGGGGTCAGGCCTCCCAGATAAGAAGCGTTACCACTGGTGCCGGTGACGGTGGCGATGCTGTAGCAGTCGGTCAGCGTCGCGCCGTCAGAACGGGCATAGTAGCTGGCCGCGATACCGCCCAGGAAGCACTCGTTGGCAGAGGTGGTGGTGATATCACCGCTGGCATAGCAGTTGGTGATGACCGCACCGCTGGCGGTGTAGCCCGCGATGCCGCCGGCATGCTTCTTGGAGTTGACGTTGACGGAGCTATAGCAGTTCTTGATGGAAGAGCCGCTGTTCATGTAGCCCGCGATACCACCGGCCTGCGCGTTGCTGCTGGCGGTGCAGGTCACATTGCCGGTAACACCCAGATCCAGCACCTTGGCGCCGTTCTGCAGATAGCCGAAGATACCCAGAGGATAGCTGGCGCTGTTGATGTACAGGTTCTTCACCATGTGGCCATCGCCATCGAAAGTGCCGTAGAGCTTGTTCATGGGCGTCCAGTCGTAACCGGCCAGGTCGATGTCGGCGGTCAGCTTGGCGCTGGCGCTGCCGCCGTTGGCGGCAAACCAGGCCAGCTCGGCGGCGGTAGAAATCTGATAGACGCCGCTTTCATCCTTTGCAGGCTCAGCCTTAGCGGTACCGTCCCAAGCCTTGGCACCGGCGACAGGCATGACGGCGGTCTTGACGGTCAGGACATCGTCCTGCACCTTGCCGGCGTCAGCGCTGCCCAGAGAGAAGGAGCCGCGGGTCAGGACATAGCCGTTTTTGGACAGGGTATAGGTGTAGGTGCCATAACCCAGGGTGTAGGTGCCGTCCTCGTTGGGGGTGACGGTCTTACCGTCGCGGCCCAGCAGGGTGACGGTCACGCCGTCCACGGCATTGCCGCTGTCATCGGTGATGTTCAGCTTGACGGTGTAGGTGGCCTTCTGATAGACCGTGACCACCGCGTCGGCATAGTGGCTCAGGTAGTACGTGACGGTAACGGCGTTGAAGTTGGTGCCCACACCGGCATCGGTCATGTTGTACAGGAACGCGAAGGGGTTGGCGGCGGAGTACATGGAGCCGAAGGTGTAACCGTTGGTAAAGGTGTACTCCGTGGTGGCAGCGCCGTCGGCAAAGGTCACATCCTCGGGGATGGTGACGGTGACGGCGGAGCTATCCATTTGCTGATACTGACCGGTCGTACCCTCAAACTTGTCGTCACCGGCGTAATAGGTGGGCTTGAAGGTGGTGGGGTTGAACACGCCGGAGATCTTGTTGACAGAACGGTACATGCCGTCAAAGGTCAGCTTCACCTGGTCACCGGGCATGATGGGCTCGCCGGGGTTGGAGACGTTCTCGGTGTGGATCGTGACCTTGGCCACGCGCACCAGACGGTAGCTGACACCGGTCTCATCGGTCATCCGGATGATGACGGTACCGCCCATGCCGTTGCCGGACTTGTTGAAGGCGGCCAGAGGCACCACATACTTACCGCTTCCATCGGGGGAAACGCTGGTGAAGTCGGTGGAGATATTGGTGGTCATGCTATTGTCGGTGGTGACAAAAGCGTATTCCACATCGACGCGGCCAGTAGCCGTGACAGTGAAGTCCAGAGCGGGGTTCGTCTCGCTGGCCTCATAGAACCAGGTATCGTAGTTATAATCCCAGTCCATGGAGCGGGTGGTGGTGGCGCCGGAAGCCATGTTGAACTTCACCTTGGCGTCGGCGGTGCCGTGGATCACGCCGGTGCCGCCTACCACGATGACGCCCACGCGCTCAGGGTTGGTGGCGGGGAACAGGCCGCCGTGGGTGCCGTGATTGCTGGGATCCACATCCACGCTGTCATAGTGGACAGTGATGATGGAGTCCTGTGTACCGGCGGTGATATCCGCCCAGTTGGCACCAGCATTGCCGCCGTTGACAGGGCTGATCGTGGCGTCGCCGGTCAGCTTATTCCAGTGGAAGTCAGGCTCCACCATGATGTTGCCGGCGTCGGAGTTGATGAGCTGCCAGTGACGGTAGGCGCGGACACGGGTGGTGCCGGTGAAGCTCTTGTAGCCGCTGGGATCCAGATTGACCTGCAGGTCGGCCTCGTCGCGCTTGCTGGTCTGGGTACCCAGCTTGCTGAAATCGTGAGAAATGCGGTTGGTGGCCGCGTCCTTGGCAAAGGAGAAGGTCAGCTCGCTGTCCTTGCTCTGGCTGGCCAGCCAGCCCGCCTGGGTCACATGGGTATCATCGCTGAGACGCCAGGTGTAGTTGCCGTTGCCCTTGGAGATGAAATACTGAGCGGTCTTGGTGCCGTCGCCGTTATCCGACCAGCGGTCGGCATAGGGCAGGTATTCGTCCGCGCAGACAGGCGCGACTTCCGTGGTGTTGAAGTTGTTCCACTGGAAGTACAGGCCGAAGGTAGCGTCGGAGGGAACCGTGACATCCAGCGTGATGCCGGTATTGATCGTCAACGACTTGGTAGCCGCGCCATAGCTGGGCTGGAACGTCTGGTTGATGTTCTGGGTGAAGATATAGCCTTCGATATCAGGATAGGCGTAGGAATTGTACAGGCAGGCGTTGCCTCCCGCGTACAGCATGGTGGGATAGTAGGTATAATTGCCCTTGACATAGGCATCGCCCATGGCGGTGCTGCAGCCCATGATGGGGCAGTCCACGCGGACATGATACTCATCTGCGGTGAAATAGGTATTGTCCGTCTTTCTGCTGGTGGTATAGAAGGAGACGCACTGCAGGTAGACGCTGCCGCCGCCGCCTGCGCCGCCGTCCACGTTCTTATCGGTGGGCAGGTTCAGGGTCATGCCGCCCAGCGCCACATCATAGTCGCCGGTATCGGTGTTCTTGGCAAAGGCACGGTAGGCATAGCGTCCGGCCTCCAGCTTGGCGTAGAACATCTGGTAGTTGCTGACCAGCTTGCCCATGGCGGGATCGTACTCGTCCTCACCCTCGGGCAGAGTGCTGGTGAAGTTGCTGTACAGGAACACGTTTTCGATCTCATCGCCCAGCACTTCATTGCCGTCGGCGTCCTTTTCCACATTGTACAGCTTGATGATGGGATAGAGATTGGTGGTGCTATAGTTGTAGTCTCTGCCAACATAGAAGCTGAATTCCAGCGTGGGAGTGTCCTCCACGGTCAGGGTCAGCGTCCAGGTGTCCTCAGAGAAGTTCACACCGTCGTGGGAGGCATAAAAGCGGTACACATAGGTACCGGCCGTCAGCTCGGTGATCTGGATGGTGGTCATACCGAAGATGGCCTCGGAGAAATCGGCCCTGGGGCCCCAGGTCTCGCCGCCATCGGTGGAGCGCTGATAGTAGTAGTTCTGGTAGTTCAGCTTCTGGCCCTCGGCAGGCTCAAAGATCTTGCCGGATTGCAGATCGCTCAGCAGATAGGCCGTGCCGGTCTGGACGGTGGCGCTGGTCTCGGCGGGATAGCCGGCCTTGCGGGTGGGAACGGTCACGGTCTCGGTCTCGGCAGGGGTCTCGTCGCCGTTGGCAGGGGTCTCGTCGCCGCTGGTGCTGGCATCATCGGTGGTAGCCTTGTCGGCATCGGCATCGCCGGTGCTGCCGCCTTTATTGGCATCGCCGGTACCGCCGTTGTCGGGGGGATCGGTGTTCTTGTCGGGGTCGGAGGGGGCATTCTCTCCGTTGTCGGAGGCGACGGTCTCCGGGGACTGCGGTACGTCATCCGCCCAGGCGGCTACCGCCGCGTTTCCCACCAGGGAGAACGCCATGGTCAGCGCCAGCAGAAGCGAAAGCAGTCGTTTGCTTTTTTTCATGCTTTGTGGTTCCTTTCGTGATTTTTTCTCTATATAAAGCCTTTCGGCAGAAAGCACTCCGAAGAAAGCTCCCGCCGAAATCGTTTCATAAGCCGGTTTGGCAGCGTCCCGGTACAGGCAGGAGCTTTTCCGGACGGCCCTGGGCGTATCTGACTGATCCCAAATGGGCTTCACAGTGACCTGTTCGCGGGGATTTGCACCCCATTCCGCCTCCGGCGCAGCGTGCGCCGGGCGGGCCGTCCGGTATTCAGTTGTCAGGGATCTCAGCCTGCCGCGCTTACATGGACGCGGGCGGTGGCCGGTGCATAGCAGGCACTGCTGGTGCCCGCGTTGGGGTCGACAGCCAGCAGATAGTAGTCGCCGGGCTTGTCGAACACATACTGGTACGCATTGCCGTCCTCCGGCGGAAGCAGCTTCAGCCGGTTCCAATTCGTGTCACAGAGATATACGGCCAGGCCCTCGACGGGCTGGACGCTCTCGCTGCCGCCATCGGCCACGGAGCGGGTATCGTACTTCTGGGTCTTGAAGGTCAGCGCTTCTCCGGGCTTGAGGCTGTACGCATCCGCGTCAAAGCAGGCGAACGCGCCGTAGTTCCAGAATTCCCAGTTGCTGAACATGGCCAGGTCGATGATATCGCCGTCCTTCAGCAGGATGTAATCCGCCGTACTGCCCCAGCCCGGCCCCATCAGGGGATACACATGGTTGCGGAAGTACATCAGATTCTCGTCGTGGCCCCAGAACTGCTGCATGTACAGGCTGGTGGGGCCTCCGGTGATGTTCAGCGTCAGGAACTCGCCGATGTCGTTCCACGGCTCTTTTCCCAGAATATCCCGATAGCAGTCCGCCGTGTAATTGCTTTCGCTGCCCAGAACCTGCTGGTAGCCTTCGGTCACATCCTCCGGATCCCAGCCCTGGCAGTATACGCCCAGCAGGTACAGGTACAGGTGCAGCAGAGTGGGCCGCTCCACCTCCTCCACGTCGATATAGGCGCCCTGGCCGTTTTCGGTGTGGCAGCGGTAGAAGTCCGCAAGGCCCTGCTTGGCCAGATCGAAGTAGGGCACCTCCACTTCCAGATGAGAGAGGGCCGTGCCGTCGATGCCGTAGATGGGCGCGCCGTCGTTGGAGATGGTCACATAGACGGTGACGCTGTCGGCGGGCGTCTCGTCATAGCCGTACTGGCGCTCGTCTCCGGCGTCGCCCGGAGTGACCGTAACGGTGATGGTGTGGCTGGCCGTTACCTTGCCGTCATTGCCGCACACGGCGGTGATGGTCAGCCGGTATTCGCCGGTATCACGATTGGTGAAGGCCAGGTAATCCGTCCCGTCCGTGTCCTGCGCCAGCTTCGTCTGGCTGCCCGCATCGTCACCGCTGAGACGATAGCTGACGGTGTGGCCGCATGCGGCAAACACGTCGCTCAAGTTCAGCCGGTACAGTTGGCCCTGCTGTACCTCAGCCGTTTTGGGGGCGTCGTCCTTTACCTTGATGACATGGGTCTCGCTGGGGACATCCCACCGGCCGGAGGTCAGGAAGCCGTAAAGGGCCTGCATATCCGTGGCGTTCAGGCGGCCGTCCTGGTTGCAGTCCAGCCGGCCCAGCTGGATATAGTCCTCGATCTTGTTGATGCCGCTGAAATGCTCATACATGTATTGCAGGTCATACACATCCACCGCGCCGTCGCCGTTCACGTCGCCCCGCTGATATGTCTGGGGCGCGACCGTAATGCCTGTGACAAAGACATCGACAGCCTTATCCACAGGCTCGCCGCTTCCGTCACTCTGATACATGACGGGGGCGAAGGACAGGGCGAAGCCCTCCTTGCCGTCCTCCTCGCTGACCGTGGAATTATAGGTGAAGTAGGTGACGGTGACGCCGTTGACGGTAGTGCTGACCGGCAGGGTGCGGCTGGTGCCGTTGTCATAGTAGACCGTCAGCTCCATGCCGGTGGGGTCAAAGGGCTCTCCGGCGGTATAGCTGGTCTTAGTGGGGCCCTTTGTCACCTCGATCCGCTGAACCGTGCTGGTCAGCGCCATCAGATGCGCGGAGTCGTTCTTGAAGAACAGGGTGCCATTGCCATCGGTGATGGGGGAGCAGATGGCGTATTGTGCCTGATCGTTGGCCGGGGTAAACAGCGCGTAGGCCGCGTCCACGGTATAGGTGTTTTCGCCCACCTGATAGGTTTCCGCGGTGGTCCTGCTGGCTGCGCTCTGGCCGGTCTTGTCCTCCAGCATGCGCAGGATGCCGGGGGTAAAGTTGTCAAAGAAGTAAACGTAGGCCGTGCCGTCGCCCTGGTCATAGGCGGTGGTCAGCAGACCGGAGGTCTGGGGATAGCCCTTGGTGGGCACGCTGTAAAGCACGCTGAGGGAATCCAGATCCACCACGGTGATGTTGTGGCCGGAGTATGCGCCGAACTGGGACGTGCCGGACACGCCGATATAGGCCCGGCCATTGTACAGAACCGGCGTGCAGGTGCTCATGGGCGGTGTGCTGTCATTATTGCTGCCGTTGCTCAGGCGGCAGGTGCGCCGCTGGGTGATGGCCCAGCCGTCCGCCCCCTCTTCCACAGCGGCGGAGTAGAGGTACCCGCCCTTGGAGGTGAAGTAGAACAGCCCCGTGCTCTTGTCCCGCGCAATGGAGCAGCGCACGTCGCCTGCCAGGTCGTCCCAGCGGGCCAGCACCGCGCCGGTGGAGGGATCCAGGCACAGCAGCGAGGCGGTATTGCTGAAATACTGATCCTTGCCGTCGTCGGTTCCCACCAGCAGGTAGTCGTCGCAGACGTAAGCGCCCGCCCAGTAGAAGCCGCCCTTGGAGGTGTAGGTCCAGCGGGCCAGCTTCTCCTCGCTGCCGCTGTCGGTCTTTTCATCGGTGGCGGACAGGCAGACGTAGTTGGCGTCCAAGTCCTCCTGATTCCAGAAGCCGGTGTAAACATAGCCCTTGTAATATGTCAGGGGGCAGTTGGGCTGACCGCCCAGAGGATCATGGTAGATCCACAGCGACTGGAGCGTCGCCGCGTCGAAGGCCTGCACGACGCCGTTGCTGAGGGCCACGAACAGCATGCCGTCCTCCTCGCCGTAGGTGGCGGAGTTGATGGCAAAGCTGGAGGTATCGCACATGGTGCCGGTGGCCACCACCGTACCGGTGACGGATTCCACCCTATAGAGCTTGGTGCCGCTGTAGACGATCAGGAACTCCAGGCCGCCCTCTTTGATGAGAATGGGGCCGCTTACCGCGTTGGAGCCATAGCCGTCGCCCAGCTTGTTGGCCCAGCTGAGCACCGTGTTCTCCCGGGAGATGGGCGTCTTGACGTCCACCACGCCGTTGGAGTTGTCATTGCCCCGGAAGGAGGGCCAGTCCGAGGTCACGCCCACTCCGTAATGGGTATCGGGCGCCGCCTCCAGCTGAATGGAGAGGGACTTGTTCTTCGTTCCGGCGACGATGTCCAGCGACTGGCCCACATATCCGGAGCAGGTGGCCACGCAGGTGTAGGAGAGGCCCTCCACCAGCTGGAACGTACCGTCCGCTTCGGGCCAGACACGGGCGCTGCTGCGCTTGTCATAGACGGCGGCCAGCGCACCTGTGATGGCCTTGCCGCTGAGATCCGTCACGGTGATCGTGGTGGCGATGGGCTCGCCCTTTTTCAGCGTCAGGGTATAGGTATGCGCCTTCTTCCCGCTTTCCGTGCAGGCGGAGAAGGTGACGGTCTGCTCCTTCTTGTTATCCAGTGCCAGAGAGACGGTGACGGTATCCGGTACGACCCCGGTATCCGGGTCGGCCTCCGGCGTATAGCGCACGCCGTCAACGGTCACGCTGTAGCCATCGAACGGAACCTCAAGTGTCAGCGCCGCCGTCTTTGCCGTGCCGAGGATCGTGGCGTGATAGTCATAGACCTCGTCATCGAAGATGCTCTTCGCCGTGATCTCGCCGGCCTTCATCTGATAGATAGCGGTGTCCGTGCCGTCCACGGACAGGGCGGCGTCGCTCAGCGTCAGCACCTTGGTCAGATCGACCCGATACTCCTGATAGAAGGTAACGCCCCGGCCTTCATCCTGGCGAGAGACATTTACCGTAAGGGGGGAGGTCTCTGGGCCATCGGTTATACATTTGGGGATATAGGAAACATCCTCTTTGCCGTTCTCCAGCACGGTTTCCTTGCCGTCGGTACGCTGCACCGCGATGGTCTGCCCTTCAGTTGCGGCGGCAGCCGCGAACAGTACTCTGTGCACATCGTCGATCTCGGCGGTATACAGGTGCTGTGCCGTTTTGAAGTCCGCGGCGTCCAGATAGATGTCGCTCTCGTTCGTGGTGCCGGAGGTCAGCTTCAGACTGGTCAGATGATCCTCCGTTTCCGGCGTGACAGCCGCGATGGTCAGCGCTGTGTCGCCGTCCGTGGGAGCGGCAAAGGTGCCCTTTGTGTGGTAGTATGTATTTTTTGTGGCGATATAGGTATAGCTGTCGTCGCCGGGGGTCAGGGGATAGGTGCCGTTGTCATCCTTGCCGATCTCCGCACCGGCAGAATTATAGATCTGTACGCTTACGCCCGTGTCATGGGTGACGGTAAGGGGGACGGCCTCCTTCCGCGTCACGGTCAGCGTATAGACGGTGCTGCGTCCGCTGTCCATGGTAACGGTGATCTCGGCGGCGGTGGTGTCTGTATCCAGGGCGAGGGTATAGGTGCCGTCACTGGCCAGGGGCTTGCCGTTGACCGTAATGGTATAGTTCCCAGTGCAGGCCGGGCGCAGCACGACGTTCTGGGTCGTAACGGTGCAGGCGTAGTCCGTTTTGGTGCTGGCAAAGCCGATGCTCTGGTCCACGCTGCCGGCGCTGACGTCCAGGCCGGAGAGGGTGGGTGTGCGCTCCAGTGTCAACTCCCACGCCTGACGCATGGTATAGCCGTCCACAGCGGCGCGTGCCTCGATCCGCACCTGACCGTCCTGGGTACCGCTGTTCACCACGTCTGTCAGCGCCTGCTGGGTGGATACCCATTTGCGGACAAGCTCGGTCTGGCGGCCGTTGATGTCGGTATATACCGCCCAGACACGCACCTGGCTGCCCTCCCACTGGTATTGCTGATCCAGACTCGTACCGGGCACGGCGTAGAGATACAGGCCCACCTTGCCGCCCACGGTGTCGGGCAGCAGGACGGTGTGGCCGTTATCTTCCGTGGGGTAGGCGTTCTCTTCTGCGCTGCCGCCGCTGACGGAACGCAGCACCGGCTGGCTGATCCAGCTGACGCCCTGGGGCACCCGCAGGGCATCCAGCGTCTGTCCCGCCACGGAGACAGCGCCGTCCTCCGCCACCGCCAGAGTGCCGGAGGCGCCGTTATCACCGGAGGTCAGGGTAAAGGTATAATCACCCGGCGCCAAGGCCACGGTATCATCCGTGGTAAAGCGCTTCTGGTTGCCGTAGGGATCCTCTGCCGTAAAGCAGTAGTTCGTCAGGGGCTGGCCGTCCAAGCCCAGAAGGGCGATGTTCAGCTGCACCACGCCTGCGGTTTCATACTGCGCATAGGCGTCCATCCGGTCCGTCAGAGCCTTGGTCAGGGCATCCAGCTCCTCGACGGTCTTTTTCGCCGTCAGGGCCTGCGCGGCGGCGTCGTACTCCTGCTGGGCGAACCTTTGCAGCTGGGGCTTTTCCGCCTCCTGCCACGCCAGCATGGCGCGGCCCAGCGCGTACAGCGCCGACGCGGTATCCTCGTTCAGATTGTCGTAAGCGGTCAGGAACAGGAACGCGTTCACATTCCCGGCGCTCTGATCCAAATCGTGGCTGCCTTTATCGTCGCTGCGGAGATAGCCGGCCGTAATGCCGTCAATGGCGGAAACATAGTCGCGCTCCGCCAAGCCGGAAAAGGTATGGGTACCTTTTGCCTCCAGCGCCAGCAGCGCGTCCTTCACGGTCTGTCCCGCCGTATAGGGCACGCGCTCCGGGGCGATGATGACCTTGGCGTTATTGGCGGCCAGCAGCAGGAAGCTGTTGTCCTCGGTCAGCTCCGTGTCAGTGCTCTGCTCCTCCGGGATGCTCTGCTCCGCGGGAGACGTTATATCCTCCGCCGGTCGAACCAGCTCTGCGGCCCATGCGGTGGGCAGCAGGGACAGGGTCATGACCAGCGCCATGAAAAGCGATACAATCCGTTTTTTCATCCGCTTTTCCTCCTTAATACATGCATTGGATCCATTTCTGGTACAGCTTCTGCCAGGGCTTCAGCCTCCGGCGGAAGCTTTGCAGCGTGTCGTCGGCAAAGTACCGCATCTGGGCACGCTGGGTCTCGGTGATGGGGTGGGCGCTGTAGCGAGCCTCGGCGTTCAGCCAGGCCAGGGATCGGAAATCCACCGGCTTTCCCGCCCAGGCTGACACGGCCTCGTCCTGCTGAAGCAGGGAGCCGTTTTCGTGGGGCAGGCCGCCGCGCCACATCAGCTCCATGGCGTAGGCGAACAGGGCGGCGGTGCCGTGAGCGCAGTCGGCGCTGTCAAAGTCCGTCTGGCGGCGGCGGCACACCCTGCGGCGGCGCAGGATCACCAGCAGCACCAGTACGGCCAGGGCCAGCAGCAGCAACAGCAGCAGCCAGCGGCCCGCGTGTACGGCGGACAGACCCTGCAGCGTGGAGGTGAGCTCCTTCCAGATGGTGACGGTCTCCAGCTGATCCGTGGGCTCGTCCAGGGTCTCCACCGTGCTGTGGCGGACGGTGCGGTTCTGGCTGGTGCCGCCCTCCTGGGCCTGGGAGCCGGTCAGGTCGGATTTGTCATCCGGCTGGAACCAGCGCCAGTCAGACTGGGGCATGACGCCCAGATAGGGCGCGGCGGTCTCGAAGGGGATCCAGCCCACGCCGTCCTCATAGTACTCCGCCCAGGCGTGGGCGTCGTTGCCGGTGAGGGCCAACGTGGTCTTGCCGCTCTTGCCGGACACCATGTCCGGCGTGATGAGATAGCCCTCCACATACCGGGCGGGGATGCCGTAGTAGCGCAGCATCATGACAGCCGCCGTGGCGTACTGCACGGCGCTGCCCCGGCCCGTCTCCTGCAGAAAGCTGCTGACGGGGTCGGCGTCCGACGGCAGCTCCACGGGGCCTTCGTCATATTCCACCGTATCCGCCAGACAGGTCAGGATCCGGGTCTTGGCCTCGTAGGAGGTGATGGATGCCGGGGCCTTGCCCAGAAACGCCGCCAGCGTTTTCTGGGTATCCTCGGGGATGGTCAGGTAATTCTCATAAACCAGCTGACGGTAGGCCGTCTCCTGGGTCAGATACGTTTTCAGGGCCGGGTCATCCAGATGCTGGCTCAATACATCCAGCAGCTCATAGGCCCGGGCGGTCAGGTTGCCTGCGGAGGTATAGGCGTCGTGCCGCCTGCCGCCGGGCAGGGTATCCCGCAGCTGGGCGGCAGCGCACCGCTCACTGCCGGACAGCTCATAGGGCAGGATGGCATAGCGGCGGCAGGCGCCGGACACATCCACCTGCACATCAATGGCGGGGGTATCTAAATTCAGCAGGGACGCCAGGCGGCTCAACTGGGTCTGGGCAAAGAAGTCGTTGCTCTGCAGCCAATAGACGTCTCCGGCCTGCTGGGACAGGCTCTCGGCGCTCAGATCCTCCCAGCCCTGGCGGGTATAGCGCTGGCCGATAAAGCCGCGGAGATACAGGGCTTCCGGCCGGGACAGGGTGACCTTCAGCATGGGGGTATCGGAGAAATCCACACCGGCGGCAAAGTCGCCCTCCGGCATGGCCTGGTGGGCGCTCTCATAGCGCAGGGCGTGAAGGGTCTGACGAAGGGAATCGTTGGCGCGCTCCGGGTTCAATGTTGTATTCAGGCCCGTCAGGGCCACGACGCCCGCTGTCAGCGCACCGAGGATCAGCAGCAGCGCCGCCGTCCACAACGATACGGCGGGGGCGGGGCGGCAGCTCTTTCTCCGGCCCAGGTACAGCAGCGCCGCACCCAGGCACAGAATGGCCAGCCACAGGCCGCTGCCTTCGCCCTTCACCATGGCCGGCACCACGCAGCCCAGCGCCAGCACAGGCCCCAGTACCGGGGCATAGACTGCCAGAGAGCCCAGCAGGGCGCCCAGCACTATGCAGGCGGGGATGGCGGCCCAGAGGGCTGCGGTCTCCTCGCAGGCCAGGGGCAGATGGATGCGGCCCGTCAGGGCCTGGACATAGGCCAGCACGCTGTTGAAAAGCCCCGCGGCGCTGTCCCTTGCCTGGGGCAGCAGCAGGCACCACGCGGCGGCCAGCAGCGCCAGTCCCACAGGGAGCCACTGCCGCCAGCCGCGGCCCATGGCGCACCATACGGCCAGCAGCAGCGCTGCCCCGCCCAGTGCCATGGCCGCCCACGCGGGCTGCCAGCCGAAGGCGGCACACATGGCGCCCAGCAGTCCGGCGTACACCAGCAGCGCCCCGAGACCGCGCTCCGCGACAGCCAGGGGCAGAGATGAAATTGTCTCCCGGACAGGCGTCAGGGTCAGGGCGTTTTCGTTCTTCAAAGGGGTACCTCTCGATAAATGGATCCTTTTTATGATGGATGTAGGGGGCGGCGTCCCCGACGCCCCGCACGGTATAAGGCAGCTTTCCCGGTAAGCGGCGGGCCGTCGAGGACGCCGGCCCCTACGAAGCGTCTTGCGTCATTGCAGTGCTTCCGGTCAATACAGGTCGATCTCGTACAGCGCGTCCTCCGCGGCGGGATCGAAGCAATAGCTGCGGCCGGGGAAATCCCGGGGCGCTTCGGCGGCACAGAACAGGCCCACCAGCTCCGCCGGGTCGCACAGCCGCTCCAGGGCGGGACAGTCTCCGGCGGAGATATACACGGTCTTGCCGTTGGGACGGCCATACTGGCGAAGGTAAAGCTCCGCCGCGCTCTCCAGTCCGGGGCTTGCGGCGGCACTGAGCAGCTTGGGCAGCATGTCGTACAGGGCGGTCTCGTCCTCCAGTTCATACAGGGCGCAATCCTGTCCAGCGGCATCGTTCCACGCCGCCTGGCAGCGGACGCCCTGCCGCAGCAGCTCCCGGGCCAGGGAGACCACCAGCTCCGCCATGGCGCTGGCCTGACGGGGCGTCTCGCTCTCCGCCCGGCGCTCCCACAGCAGCAGGACGCTGCGCTCCAGCGGCAGGCCGGGGTCGCGCACCACCAGACGGTTCAGCTTACTGCTGAGCTTCCAGTGGATCTGCTTGGCGCTGTCGCCGGGGACATACTCCCGCAGCTGGAAGGTATCGGCAAAGTCGTAGCCGGGGCGCTCCTGGGAATAGCTGTCGCTGTCGTCGCTGACGCCGGTGCGCAGAGGCAGGTTCAGCCGCAGCGCCAGCAGGTCGGGCTCCCCCGGGAACTCCCGCCGCTCCATGGCGGGCAGGGCGAAGCCGACCAGCCCCAGCAGGTCATAGACCCGGGCCTTTTCCACACCCAGGCGGTAGACACCGCACAGGGGATCCTCCAGCGTCACCCGGCGCTCTCCGGCACGGCGGGGCGGGGCGGACAGGGGCAGGGTCATGGCGGTCGTCTGGCCCGTCAGCAGGTTTTCTGCCCGCAGCCAGACACGGATACAGGGCAGAGGCAGGGCCGAGCCGTTGACGGCCCGCACCGTCAGGGTACAGGGCTGATGGGCCACGCCGGTCTGGGGCGTCTCCCACTCCACCGTCACGCGGCGGCGGGCCGCCAGCGCCAGGATGACGCCCGACAGGGCGGCCAGCACCAGGGCGGCAGCCGCCGTCAGGGCCGCGGCGGAGGCGGTCAGCACATACCACAGCGCGGCACAGACAAGACACACCAGCCACACAAGCAAAGCCGTCATGGTCACTTCTCCTGCACCTGGGGCATTTTCACGGTCTTCACGATCTCCGCCGTGATATCCGCAGCACTCAGCCGGTGCAGCCGCGCCTTGGCACTGAGCACCAGACGGTGGCAGCACACGTCGTCAAACACCGCCGCCACGTCCTCCGGGATCACATAGTCACGGCCCCGGACAAAGGCGCAGGACTTGGCCATACGGCACAAAGCCAGCGCGCCGCGGGGACTGACGCCCAGCTCGATATACTCATTTTCGCGGGTGGCCGTCACCAGCTCCACCACATAGGCGTACACGGGGTCGGCGATATGCACCTGACGGGCGTCGTTCATCAGGGAGAGCAGCTGCTCACGGCTCACCGCCGCCGTCAGCTTGTCCAGGGGGTTCTCGTGGTGGCGCTCCTTCAGGATGTCGATCTGGCTTTGGGCGTCGGGATAGCCCATGGAGGTACGGATCAGGAAGCGGTCCAGCTGTGCCGCCGGCAGCAGCTGCGTACCGGCGGAGCCCACCGGGTTCTGGGTGGCCAGCACCACAAAGGGCTCCGGCAGGGGATAGGTCTGGCCGTCCACGGTGACGTGGTACTCCTCCATGGCCTCCAGCAGCGCCGACTGGGTCTTGCTGGAGGTGCGGTTGATCTCGTCGGCCAGCAGCAGGTTGGTCATCACCGCGCCGGGCTTATAGTCGAAATTGCCGGTGTCCCGGTTATAGACGGAAAAGCCCAGAATGTCCGAGGGCATGGTGTCCGACGTGAACTGCACGCGGCGGGTGTCCAGTCCCAGGGTGCGGGCAAAGCTGATGGCCAGGGTGGTCTTACCCACGCCGGGCACATCCTCCAGCAGCACATGGCCGCCGGACAAAATCGCCATCAGCACCTTTTCCACCACCGCTTCCTTACCGGCGATGACGCTGTTGATGGACTTTAAGATGGTGATCGTGATCTCATTCATGCTTTCTTCTCTCTTTTCTTCAATATCAGCACCAGTGCCACCGCCGCAATGGCGATGACGATCAATACAACAGGCAGGACGGGGAAGGATCCGCCGCTCTCAGCGGGGGTCTCCGTGGTGGTATCCGGAGTCGTTTCCAGCTGGACAGGATGAACGGCGGTCAGATCGAAGAACCGGCCATGGCCCTGCTGCCGCAGGGCCATGGCGGCCAGCGCCTGCATGGCCTGTTCGCCGGCCATGGCGTCCGCCGCTCCATCCGACTGGTGGGCGAAGCTGCCGTCGTTCAGCCGGAAGGCCAGCAGCGCGTCGATCACATTGCCGTCCGCTTTCTGGAAGCGCTCGTCCGTCTCGGGGTCGATATCCAGCGCGGTCAACGCCAGAAGCACCTGGGCGCAGCTCTCGCTGCTCTGGGCGCCCCAGCTCTCAAAGCCGCCGTCCGGCAGCTGCGCCGCCGACAGGGCGTTCAGCGCCGCGTCGATGACCTCCGGATACTGCGCCTGATAGGGGGCCAGCGCCTGCAGGGCCATGGCGGTGATATCCACATCCATATCGCTGCCGCCCAGGGCAAAGCCGCCCTCGGGCAGCTGGGCGGAGACGATGGTATCCACGATACTCTCCCGGCTGTACCGGGCATCGGCAGGGGCTTCCGCACCTACCGCGTCCATGGCCAGCAGAGCGAAAATCCAGCCGTTGAGACCCTGTGCGCCCAGCTCATTCTCTCCCTGCCAGTTGTAGGTGCCGTCGGCCACCAGGTCGATGGCGGTACCGTCCGGCTTCGTGCCGAAGGCGGTGGGATCGCCGCCCAGGGCCGCCGCGGTCAGGGCGATCCGGTGGTATTCGGTGGCCTTTACCTCATGCAGGCCGCCGTTCTCCGCATACTTCTGCTCCACATAGGATTGCAGGCGGGACAGGTAGCCTTCGTAGTCGTCGGCAACACCGGCGCGGGCCATGGCAAGGGCTGTCCAGTCGGACACAGAGCTTCCCGCGGGAAGGTTTTCCTCCGCCAGCAGCGGGTCGGTCTCGGCGATGCCCAGCTGGATTTTCTGGGCCGACGCAATGGCCGCGGCCATGTCGTCATAGGACGCGCTGTCGCCGAACGCGGTGACGCACAGCGTCACCGCCAGCACCAGTGCGGCGGCACCGGCTATGATATTATGCAGTCGTTTCATTTTGTGTCTCCTCTCCGCCGGGGTTGGGGTCGGGTGTCGGCTCCGGGTCCGTACCGGGCTCGGGCTTCGGATCAGGGCCGGGGTCAGGCTCCGGGGTCGGCTCCGGCTTGGCGTCGGGGTCACTCTGTCCGCAGACGGTGCAGACGCCGTTTTCGTAGTGATGGCCCGCGGCGGGGATGGCCTCGGTACGGTTCTCGCCGCAGATGGAGCAGGTATAGGTCTTTTCGCCGGGCTCGGTGCAGGTGGCGGCCTTTGTGACCGTTTCCGTCTCCGTATGTTGGTGGTTGGGATCGACGGCGCCGCAGACGGCGCATACGCCGTCCTTGTAGGTGTGGTTGGGAATATAGCGGCCGTCGATCCATGTGCCGCAGTATTTCTGCAGCGCGCCGGTGTTGCCGCCGGTGCTGCCGCCGATATCTTTGCCTTTGGCCAAGGTAAATCGAAGGGTCAGGGTATCGCCGTCGCTGAGGAAGTATTCCGACATTCCCCTGCCCGGGTAGGCCCCGTTGACGCAGTACATCCAGCCGGAACCCATGGTGTAGTCAAATTCTCCCACGCTGTTCTTTCCGTCGTCAGGCAGCCTTATGGACAGGCCGTCCAGCTCCAGCAGGCGGCGCAGCTCCTCCGGGATTTCCGCGCCCTTGAAGGAGCGGGAGCGGGTGATGCGGGTCAGATAGAAGCCCGTATCCAGCGATCCGTCAAAGTCCACGTCATAGCCCAGGTATTCCAGGGCCGCCACCACCGCGTGGGAGGCGGGAACATCCTGAAAGATATCCTGACTGACCGGCACATCCACCAGGCCAAGGCCCAGCACCGTCAGGTCCAGCCGGATCGTGGCGGTGCCGATCTTTTCGCCGGTATCCCGCACCTTGTAGATGATCTTATAGGACTTATAGGTGGAATTGCCCTTGTCATCCCAGGCCACGATGGTCACGGTGTGCTCCGTCTCGTCACCGGCGATGCCGGTATCCAGGAACAGGTTGTACTCCAGTCCGTTGACGGCGTCGCCGGTGCTGTGCTTCACCACCTTGCCATCCATCATGACGGTCACATGGTTCTGGTTGATGGGGTTTTCATCGCCGTCGGTGGCCCACACGGTAAAGGTCAGGTTGCGATTGGTCAGGGTGACCACATCACCGCCCAGATTGGTGCGGATCTTGGGGGGGTTCAGTCCCTTCTCCGGTTCGTCCGCATTGGCCATGGCAGCCCGGTAGTTGATGACATAGGTGACCTGACCGATGATCTCCGAGCCACGCTTGAGCAAAAGCGTGATCTCGTTGCGGCCCAGCGCCAGCCTGGTGGTATAGTCCTCGCCGGAGGCGGTGATCCATCTGCCGTTGGTCTCACTGTTCTTGATACGCGCCCGGAGGTAGGTGTCGTCCTGGCCGTTGAGCACCTTGGCCATGAAGGAGAACATGCCGTCCTTCAGCTCCTCCTGGGTGATGGTCTGATCCCGGAGACTGGAGGCAATCTGGGGCTCGGCCTGCTGGTCGTCCTTCTTGTCCTCGTCAGCGGGGCCGTCGCCGGGGGTATCGTCATCGGTCTTGTCCTGATCGGGCTGCGGATCCTCTCCGGGATCCGGCTCGTCCACGGTGATTTGGTCAGGCTTTGGGACCTCCTGGGGCGGGGCGTCGTCTTGGGGCTGCGTATCGTCCTGCTGGGCCGGGCCGTCGCCCGCTCCGTTACCGGCCGCGCCGTCCTGGGTCTGGGACTGCTGATCGTAGCGCAGACCGATCTGGTCGATGTTCAATCCGGGATACTCTTGTGCCTTGGGGGCGTCAGGCTGCGTGCGGTCGGCGGACAGGGCCGCCCAGCTGCCCGCTGCCAGCGCCAGGGCCAGCACCAGACATACCGCGCCGGAAACCAGCACCTTCTGATATTTTTGCATGAATCGTTTCATTGTTTCGTTTTCTCCTCAGTGGGTGCGCCCTTTCCGCGGCTTACGAGATGAAAAAACGCCGGACATCCGCGGATGCCGGCGCTTTTGACACAACAAAAAGCTGACCTTCCCACGGAGGTGGAAAAATCAGCGTGCTTCTGTGCTCGTCCTGCATACGGAGAGTGCGCCCGCTGCAATGGCCCTGGACGATGCAATTCTCCTGACTCGCGCCACGGAGCAATCATGCTCCCCGTTCGTATCCTACCTTCTCACAGAAGCCAGTTCTGCAATGGCGGAGTTTCCTCCCTGCGGCGGATGCCGCTTCAGATACGTTCTTGCGCTCACAGTGCCGGTCGCGCGGGGTTTGTCCCCATTTCTTTTGCACCGCTGCCTGACCCTCAAAAGGGCTTGCGGCAAGCGGCTACACCGGATCAACAGGCCATATTTATATTCCATTTTATTATAGGGATTCAAGGCAATAAAGTCAACCCCCGCAGCGGCTTATTTCCACGGGAAACGACGATTGCATACCGTTTCAGACAAAAGAGGCTGCTCCGCCATCTGACGAAGCAGCCTCTTTCTACAGTTTCGTGCCGTTTATTATCCTTAATCCTGTAGGATCTCCAGCTCCTTCTCGTCCACATGGCGGAGCTTCTTTTTACTGACGATCTCATACATGCAGGGCACCACGAACAGGGTCATCAGCGTGGCGTACAGCAGGCCGCCGATGCACACCAGCGCCACCGGCTGGATCAGGGACGTACCGGCGTTCTTCGCCAGTGCCGTAACGATCAGGCCCAGGATAGTGGTCAGGGAGGTCATCAGGATGGGCCGCAGACGGGTGATGCCCGCGTCGATGATGGCCTCACGCCGCTCCATGCCCGCCAGGCGCTGCTGGTTGATGTAGTCCACCAGCACGATGCCGTTGTTGACGATGATGCCCACCAGCATCACGAAGCCGATGAGGGAGATAACACTGAGCTCTGTGCCGCTGAGCAGCAGGGCCAGGAAGCCGCCGGTGAAGGCCAGGGGGATGGTGAACATGATGATGAAGGGCTCACGCAGGGACTGGAACTGGGCCACCATGACGAAGTACACCAGCACGATGCCCAGCAGCAGCATCAGCAGCACCTGGCCCATGGCCTCCATGATCTGCTCATTTTCACCGTTGAACTCGATGGTCGCGCCCTCCGGCAGCTCCATGGCCTCCACGGCCTTGGTCACCTGGTCGGACACCAGGGTGACATTCTTACCGTCGGCGATGCCAGCGGTGACGGTGACGCAGCGGCGCTGCTGGTCACGGCTGATGGTGTTCAGGCTGACGGTCTTTTCCACCGTGGCCACGTCCTTCAGCAGGAAGCTGTTGTCGGTGTCCTCGTCCTCCGTGCCGGACATGGCGGACAGGGAAGAGGAGGACGAGCCGGAGGATGTGCCGCCGCTCATGGCGGAGGACATGGCGCTGTCGGGGTCGATTTTCAGCTCCGGTAGGGTCTCCACGGTCATTTTGCTGCTCTCATCCTGCTGGATGATGAGCTGCATGGAGGTATCGTCCAGCACCATGTCGGTGCCGGTGGAGGTGGTGTTCAGGGCGGCAGCCACCTGCATATAGATTTGGGCCACAGTCATGCCGTGCTCCATGGCCTTGGTGCGGTCCACTGTCACATGCAGGGCCTGTGCCGCGTCCTCCAGGCCGTCGGACACGTCCACGGTACCCTCTACCTGCTCAATGCGGGCGGCGATGGTCCTGGCGGTGGACTGCAGGGTCTCCATATCCTCGCTGTAGACCTTCAGGGACACACCGTTGCCGGTGACGTAGCTCATCATGCCGGACATGACGTTCTCCGCCGTTACCTTGCAGTCCATATCGGCGCACAGGGCCTCGATCTCCTTGCCCACGCTGTTGCCGGAGTAGTCATCCGGCAGAGTGATGTAAATGGTGGCGTCATATTCGCCGCTGCCGGTGGTGGTCATCATGGTCAGGGCCGTATCGGCCTGGATCATGGCGCCCACGGCGTCCACGCCCTCCACCGTCATGCAGCGGCGGG
>ULRD01009164.1_pt1 | contig 23487 bp, 22 predicted proteins | sample 1955181 | NCBI WGS metagenome assembly ULRD01 (sample SAMEA4835675, study PRJEB28245) | human gut metagenome | biome: gut microbiome; material: fecal sample | place: Denmark | collected 2008
TATCTAATAATTAATATGTACATACACATGAAGGGGATTGGAAAATGAAAGATGCAAAGATAGACTATTTCCGCATTAAGGAGCAAAATGCAACTGCAGAAGCATGGCTTGTTGAGTATACGGACAAGAATGTACTGTACATACCATTGCATAGCCTCTTAATTGAACTAACAACAAAAGGCCGCAACGATATACGCACTTATATCGATAGCCAGGCAATGTCTGGCACTATGTCTGAGGTTATCGCGCAGATCCAGCAATCTGCAGTAGCCGATACCCGCGATCGTGCCGAAGAGGAATATGCTCCGACCGTAATTGGCTTAGGACTTACAGACATTTGCCAGTTAAAATGCGTCTACTGCCATTCGGATTCAGGACAGGAAAGCCAGTGTTCTACCATGCCATTTGCTGTGGCGAAAAAGGCAATTGATTTTGCTGCGCAGAATGCAAAAAAACTTAACCGCCCTTTGGATGTTGGATTTATTGGCCCAGGTGAGCAAACGACAGTATGGGAACTCTTTACAAAAGTCATTCGTTATATCTATGCAGTTGCCGAAGAAACCGGTATTCAAACGAACCTGACTTTGGCAACAAATGGATGTTATGGAGAGGAAAAGCGCGCGTTCATTGTTGAACATTTTGATGGAGTATCGCTGTCGTTTGATGGGTATCAAAAAATACAAAACATGCAGCGCCCAAGAAAAGATGGCTCGCCATCCTTTGAGTTGACTTATGGGACAGCAAAGTATTTTTATCAGCATAGAGGCGAAGGGAGGAAAGGATTCCGTTTTGTTCTCCGCCCGACTGTTTCTCAGTATGGACTTGATCATATCGAAGAGTTGCTGTCGTTCTATAAAATGGAGTTTCCGGGGATTCCTGTAGGGTTTGAGGCAATCAATCCTCTTGGACGAGCATCCAATGAAATGTGTGGTGGAAAAGTGCTTGTTCCAAATCATGAGCAATTTGCGAAAAAAATAACAGAACTACTTGAACGCGAGGGGTCGGAAAAGATATTGAATTCTGGTGCATCTAGACTTGGCGAACTACGTAAGTCTTTCTGCAAAGCTCTTTCCATGCCGGGATTCAACATTACTCCTTGGGGCGAGATTTCCGCATGTCAGCGAGACGGTGCGCCAGATTTCTTCAAATACGGATACTATGATCCGCAACGCGAGGAATTTGTATTGGACGAGGAACGAATTAAGTATTTTAGAAGTCTGTCTGTGGATAGTTACCCAGAATGTGCAGAGTGTATAGCAAAGTATCACTGCGCAGGTGATTGCACTGACTTGCGTCGCGCAGGTATAAAGCGCTGCGAAATCAATACAAGAATGGTATGTAAAATGTTGGAGGAGGAAGTGCTTTAATTTAATGCACTGTTACAATCGATAATCCTGAAAAAATTATAAGGATTATATAGATTATTTAGGAAAGGAGACAATTATGCAGATCAATAATACTAGTGAAGCAAGAGTTCTCACTGACGAAGTAGGCGTTGAAGATGGTATCAAGAAGGTTCACCATCTGAAGCTCGTTTACAACGATTTGACCAGTGCTTGCTCTTGCCAGTGCGTCACAAACTGCTCCTGTGATTGTGACCGGAAGGCCCTCTAAAGCGGGGAACTGCAGGGAGGCTTCAGCGTACTCAATGTGCGCTGAAGCCTTCTTGATATAAAAATAACGTTGTAAAGAATAATTATTGTCATAGAACGGTTTTTGTAATGGTTCGATTAAACTATGATATTTTAAATGGACTCTGTGTCGATCGCTCTATAGGATCTGACGGCGAAGAACACATTCTCGAATATATAAAAAAAGAGGTTGAAGATCTCGGAATTCAAACGGTACGGGAGCGTTTTCCCTTTTGCGCTGCAATTTCAGAAAGATCGGAACTACGTTTTGGAAAAGAGACTCTTTTTTGCAGCGCGTATCCTTGCACGCGAGATACTGGTGCCGTAGGTGTACAGGGAAAGCTGATTTATATCCCGAGAATATCGGACGCAGAAGATACTAGCATTAAACAAGCTATCATTTTGACAGAGAGCGATTTTAATGAGCGTTGCAAGAAACTATTAGTCGCAGGGAGTGCGGCGGGTGTGATTACCTATAAGAAAGGTCGGTCACAGCATGATATGCCTGCTTGCTTTCTTCCTCAAGAGCCTTGCAGTGATTTGCTAACTGCCATAGAAATTTGCACGACCGATGCAATGCGGCTTTTACTCAGTGGCGTTGAGACCGTGAAGATAGTAATGCAATCTCGAGAGCAGTATTTCTCTACCGAGAATCTTTACGCACTATTGCCGGGACAAGACCATTCTCAAGCAATTGTTATTTGCGCCCATTATGATACGGTTCCTTTAACAACTGGCGCAGTCGATAACTTGAGTGGTACGTTAATTTTGCTCTTTCTTTTAGAAATGCTTGCTGGGAAAACTCCAAAATCTGACATTTTGTTTTGCTGGTTTGGGGCCGAGGAATGGGGCTGTGCTGGAAGCAGATATTTCGTGAACAAAGCACATAATTTCACGCCCCAAATATCATGTGCGATTAACATTGATTCGGCAGATTGTATACTTGGCTTTGATGAGCTGTATTATTCTTGTACAAATTTGCAGCTTCTAAAGCGGTTACTAATTCCCCAAACAGGTCTTCGTACCTTGAATCAGATTTACGGTGGAGATAATCGACCATTTCAAGCAATCGGAGTCGATACTCTGACATTTTCGCGTGGGGGAAAGCTAATTGACGCATTGATGCATACGAAAGATGACACGTTGCAGAATGCGGGAATTACTGACCATAGCCTACGTTGTGCAGCGCAACGAATTCTAAACATCATCTATCCCATTATTTTTGGATAAGCAAGGACTGCAATCTATCATGAAAGAAAAATATGACGAAATAAAGGCCCTAAGTACAAAACCAATTGTCGCAACCTTTTATATGACTGCGCGTTGCAATTTGCACTGCAACTATTGTTACGAATTAGGAAAAACAACCGTGCAAGATCTTTCTCCAGATCGTATTATACAGACCCTTGAAGACCTTGATAGGTACGCAATACGGATGGAAGCTATTTTTTTGTTTGGTGGAGAGCCGACACTTTGTGCAGACAACTGCCTGTTGCTGTTAACAAAGCTTGGTCAGATGAAGAAAAGCCAAAACACACGAAGGGTTTTGTTTACTAATGGAATGGTAATCCCGGAACAATTACTAGCGCTAATTAGCAAAAACGAGTTAGACGTATTTTTGAGTTCAGATGGTTTTGGCTCAGCTGCTAAGGAGCGTTACGGTTTAGCTTTCGCTGAAAAGCAGTCAATCTTTCTTCATAATTTGAAGCAGATGCACCCTGAAACGTCTCGAATTACCATCAGTTTTGCGGTCGGAAAGCATAATATAAACACCATTGTTCATGATATGGACTTGTTCTTCAAGGATTACCAAATTCGAAGCTTTAAAGTAAATATTATTCGCAAGAACTGCTTTGCCGCATCACATGAAAAACTGTTTATCGAACGTCAAAAAGCCATAATATGGGCAGCACAGAATGGAATTGAACTTCTATGGGACTCCCCTACAACATATGGCTCGGAGTATGACAATTTGTATATATCGCAGGAGAAAATTAGTTTCCAACCTGCAGGTCAGTTGGGTACATGGAGTAATGTGTCATGGTGAATTATTCAATGTTGACATCCTTCTATGATGAGTTGATTAAAGAAATAAGCATTACATGCGTGCCTGTTAGGATGAATTATAAAAGATGGCTCTCATTCGAACAAGTCGCAAAGAAATTGATTTTAGACACATATCAGAGCCAAGAGCCATTACCCGGTGTTTTATTTCCATGTGTGCGCCAAAGCCCATCAGATGAATTACGTATGGGGAGAATTACTTCTCTACAGTTTGTTTTGCTCTTTCATTTTCATGTAGAACAATTGGATCGTTGTCGGGAACTTTCCACCCGTTTGTTCGGAAAAACCTCACAGAGCAGCAAAATAAATATCCCTCCAGTTAACGGCTTCCCGTTTGCATGTATCGCGGATGACAGTATTGATAATAGCGGGATTTGGTTAGGAAGAAGATTGCAGTGCTACGATGATAACGGGAAATTAATATGTACACTACTCTCGACATGTGTGGAACAGTTGTTATTAAAGCACCAAGGAGAATCCAATATATGGAATACTTCCCCGTTTTCTTCTGCAATAATTCCAACGCAGACGAACTACTATTTCCATGATCAATTCCGAAAAAATGCCTATTGGGGTGGAGATTCAGAAGAAGCATATCAGATTTTTTTGCCAACAGTTATTCAACCCGAGATATTTTTGGGGTCAGTTGGAAGTGAGGCGTGTTTATTTGAAGTATAGCAGTTTAGCAGAATATATTGATAGTGTGAGAGCGGACACAAATTTAAGTATACAAGCTGCAAGAATAATTCCACCCATTGGCCCAGCTGCAGATAGGTATCTTTGGAATGCAATTTCTGAATGTTGTGAAACTCGAAATCACATTGTTTCCTTTACTGCTCCCTGCATTAGAAGAGAACGAAGAGAGAACATTCAGCGCGGAAGCCATCTGTCTCTTTTTTTCTTAATGATGATTGTGCTTGGGGAAGATGTGCTGCAATCCAGAATAAACCAGATTTATGCAGCGATTACTGGTGTAACAGAAATAAGCGTTGGCGAGATTCTATCGCACAATTGTGCAGATTTTCGTTGCAATCAATTTATATTTCGGCAAAAATTTGTCCCAACGGCAAAAAACTTTGATTGCACAGGATACGCATACGAAATGTTTGATAAAAAAGAAATTGAAGTTTGTAATATCGCGCGTTTTACACTGAATCATTCTGTGGAAAGCTGCTATGTTATGGCTTTTGGCGTTGAACGGATGATTATGCATTTAGAAGAACAAACGGACGTGTGGAAAACAACTCCTTTTTTGCGGTCAGCAGGTTATCAAGAAAATCGTTTGCAGTGTGATAAAAATAGAAAGCTGGCATTTAAATCGTATACGGAACAATTTGAAATAGGCAATAAGTCTCTCGACAATTATAAGGAAAATATTATTATATAGGAAGGAAAGCTCTTATGTTGTCCGGAAATAGTCTGTATAGCTACTTAAAGTGCTTTGCGCAACAGGTTGAGATTGAACCTCAGTTGATCATCGCGAAGCCCCCTATAGGCCAAGCTGGAGACCGTTATCTTGCACAGGCAATTCAGTTGTGCATTGATAATCCGAATTCTATAGTGAACTATGTTGTACCTTGCATGCGAACAGAACGTCCTGAACTTCTCAGAAGTGGTTCGCATTTATCGCTGTTTTATCTCTATATGTTTCTGTTTGGGAAAAACGTCCCAGAAGGGATGGTCAATCGCATTTATAAAGGTATTACTTCCGTTGATCAGATTACGCCGAAGGAGATAGCTGGGCAATCGGTGGATTTGTTTTATTGTCAAGAATATCGTTTTGAGAAAAAGCAAATTGAACCAGCAAAGAACTTCAAATACACAAATTATGCATATGAAATGTTTGATGCGAGGGGCGTTGAAATTGGAAACATATCTCGTTTCTTAGATAATGATGGGATTGGTGCAACAACATTTGCTTTTGGATTAGAGCGATTAGTCATGCACCAGTTCGAGACATCCGATATATGGTCATGTCCAGCCTTCAGGATTGCTGCTGATGGCGAAAAAAACGGAATAGTATTGGACGAATTGCGCAGAAACATATTTATTAAGGCAAATTCTATGCAATACAGAATGGATAAGAGTAAGTTGTGCTCGACATTACTCCCGCTTATACACCACTAATTTTGCGCAGTATGTTTTCATTTTTTTGTGTTGCGCATCAACTTTTTTAAGAAAATGTAATTTTTATGTTGGAATATGGAAATTTTCGTGATAAGATACAAATTAGAGTGATGATTAGGCCGTTTTATGATGCAAATTATCGTGTGTTTTCCTGCGCATATATCACAAACGGATTGGAGCGAGAAAGATGGACGAACTCTGGTACACAATCAATCAATTGCCGGATTTGACACTGAACAAATATTCATCTCTCGAGGGCAACGGCGTTGATGGAGTTATCGAAAAACACATCTCGTTTTTGCGCCAATTAAACAGAGCTGGTATTGTATCGGGACTATCGTTCCATCTGTTTTATTTGTACCTTAATCCTGAAGATAAGCAGAAAGATACTCCTGGACGCAGGATGAACATTCTCCTACTTATTCGAGGCGAGCAGGACGCAATGAGAAATGTGCCTGCGTTAATTGAAGCTTCCCCCTTGTCGGACTTTTTCCACTTCGAAGCCAAAATAAATCACAGTGGGGAAAAAACACCTGTATCTCTTGATGCTGTGCTTGCCTATAAGGGAATCCCAAAGCCTCAGTTCAGCGTATGTAGTTTTTTGACTAAAACAGAAACCCTTCTTCCAGCAGGAATCGGCGAAGGAGAAGACTACTACATTCTGCGCGAATGGGAAATGAATGATGATGGGCGGCTCTACAATATGTGCAAGATGATGGAGTCGCTGAACCGAACCGCGTTATACCGAGTGGATCTATATCCCGTAGAGCGGAGCGCTTCATTACGAGAAGCACTTCGCAAGCCAATGAATATTTTACGCAAACGTCAAGATGACCGTGGGGTGGGAACAAAACGTGATTATGACGGCAAGGATGTACTTGACAATTATGAAGATTTGATTGAAAAGTACGATTCTTCCCCGCATTTTATTTCCAATGTGATGGTCTTTTCCAATAACCGGGAAGATGCGGCATCTATCCTTGATGCCGCAGGTTCGGAGAGCTTGCTCAAGGGGAAGTACAGCATTTCTACATTCGTATCAAAATTCGCTCCTGAAAGCTTTTTTTCTACGAACACGGAACCACTGGACAATTTACGAGACAGAGTTGTAATGCGGAGAGGACGCCCCGGACTCATCGTTTGCAGAGAGGATACTGCAAACATCAACCTGAATTATTTGCCCACGCTCTTTTCTCTTGAGGAAATCGCGCCATTCTTCAGGTTCCCTACCCTTTATGATGGAGAAGTCATTCAGTTGCCTAAAGAAACTGCTCCGGCATCCATTGGCCGTGAGGGATCTCTGTTTTTGGGGAAGGACCGGAACGGTTATGATGTTAATTTTCCACTGAAACTGTTGCCCAAACACGCATTTATTTCCGGCGTTCCCGGTTCCGGTAAAACAAACACCATGCACCACATTACGTCTTCTTTATGGAAAGATCATGGTATCCCGTTTTTGGTTCTTGAACCGGCAAAGCAAGAGTATCGGGCACTGGCAAACGACCCGGATATGGAAGGGCTGTATCTGTTCTCGCCTAATGCAGATATGAGTTTCCCATTACATATAAACCCATTTGAGATGCCGAAAGGAACATTAGTTGCCGAACATATCAGACGGCTTTGCTCCGTGTTTGAAGGAGCATTTCCATTAGAGCCGCCGATGCCATTCTTGCTGGATACAGCTATAGAAGCCGTATACCGAGAACTTGGCTGGATACCAGAACATGTTTACACCGGCATGGAGACAGTAAAAAACGGAACCACCAAGAGGCCATTGCCGACCATGTCGATGTTATATCATCGTCTTGAACAAGAACTGAAAGCAACGAACTACAGCGATGAAGTTCGTGGCAACTTGGAGTCGGCTCTAAAAGTGCGTATTGGAAGCTTGTTGCGGCGCGAAATGGGCGATGTGTTTGATGTGCCTGAATCAACCTTTACTCCCGAAAAATGGTTGGAAGTGCCTGCAATCATTGAGTTAGAGTCTATGGGTACCGGACCTGCAAACTTCTTGACCCTCATGCTCTGCTCATTGATTCGTGAAACCCTAAAGGTCAACCCGCACTCTGACAAAGATGTTCGGCATGTGATTTTTATAGAAGAGGCGCACAATCTGATCGGACCCGAATCCGAGGAACAGACTGGTGCGGATGCTGATCCCAAGCGCGCCGCAACAGCGTTTGTTGTAAAAATGCTTGCCGAGGTGCGCGCACTGAAAGAAGGCATCGTTATTGCGGATCAGCTGCCGACCGTTATGGCCCAAGAGGTTTTGAAAAACACCGGACTAAAAATTGGCTTGAGAATTACATCTGCGGATGACCGCGCCCTCTTAGGCAGCACAATGGCCGCAAGCGCATTGCAGCTTGAGGAAATGGCTACTTTCGCAGTTGGCGAAGCGTTGATCTTCTATGAAAAACTGATGCGTCCATTCAATATGCGGATCAAAGAGTGGTGGGGCGAGATTAAAGATGAAGTGGCTAAAGAACGTATGACTTCTCCTCGCAACGACGGAGATCTTCGCAATGCGCTCAAACACAATCCGTGTTATGCCGATGAGAATTTGTTGAGCATAAAAATCATAGGCAAAAAATATTTCCGCATGTTTAACGAATTGAGTTCTAAAATTGAAGCAACAAATTACTGGTATAGGACACTGAGTAAGCAGAAAACGCAAATTGAACAGTTGAGCAAATACCTTGAAAAAGTTGAACTGGGAGTTATCGCAATCTCCGAAGATGAAAAAGATGACCGGTACGACCAGCTTGAAGTGCTACAAAGTCAGTATGAATCTCTCGTTTCGGATAGAAGTAAGGATCGCGAACCGGCAGAGCTGATTTCTTCTATTATGGGTTGGGTTTATACTCTAGAACGGCTGAAAAAGGGGCGCTGGCAGCGCTTTGATGCTCCCAAGAAGGAACTGGTTAAGACAACACTCCTTCAATCAAAGCTTGCTGAAACAGCATTGGAATTATTCCGGGTCGCAACTGCGGTTGTCGGAATTACAAAAATGTTTAAGAGCATGGAAACAGATATTAACGAGCTGAAGCTGCTTGAAAAAGAATTCAATGCTGTGCTCAGTTCCTATATCGAGAAATATGGTGCAGCGGCGCTTAACGGTTAAGGAGGCAAATATGGGCAATTTCAAATCAAAGCTCGGCGAGGGCGTCAATAAAATTAAAGAGAACAGTAAGGAAGCAACCGATATCGGCGGTGAAATGACAGAGCAGGCAGACCAAATCAATGCAATTTTGGAAAGCATTGATTTGCAGGACAGCGAAGATATTCAAGCGATGTCCGATACAGGAAACGCCTATCAATCAAGTTTTGACAGTGCATTTTCCGAGCAGGTTGAAACAAAAGGTGCGGAAGTATCCGAGCAGAGTGAGCAGGTGTCCGGAGAAGCTGATGGAGAGCTAAGCAATGTTCGTTCCGGTATATCTAAACTGGAACAGGCCTCCTCGATTTCTGAAATTGGCAAAGAAGCTGGCGACTCTGGCGCGGCCAAGCTTGAAGGGAGCGCCGAGGAATACGAGTCTATTATCACCGATGCAGAGAGTGTTGCTGATACAACTCAGCAGGAAATTCAGAACCTCAAGAGCAATTTGAGTGGAATTTTCGGCTGATAACAAGCAGGAGGCACCCACATGGCTAAAAGCTTCAAAGAAATCGGTAAAAAAGCTGAAGCGTTAATCGAACAAGGAAATGAGGCTGAGCGTAAAGTTCAGTCGTGCCAAGGTCGGGTTGTTTCCGCTAATAGCCGAGTTGCCATGGCGAGAGCCCAACTGGCCGCTGCAAGAGAAACCGATGAGGAAGGAAACCCTAAGGGAGATGTCCAGCAGGCGCAAGCGCAGCTGAGCATGGCGCAAAACCAATTAGCGGCAAGTCAGAGGGCCTTGTCTGCAGCCAAAAGCGACGTTGCTAGAGTCAATCAAGAAAAGCAATCGCATGTACAGACCATCGAACAACACAATAGGGTTGAACGCAGCAATTTACAAAAGCTTCAGCGCATAAGAGGCTCTGCGTTTAGTCACGATTCAGCCGCAATAACAAAGGGAATGGCAGAAAGACTAAACTCGGCCGAAGATTCAAGGGTCGCACTTTTGCGAAGCATGGGTATTGAGGCAAGCGCAGAGTATGTGCCTGTCAATGAAGATGGTACAAACGGTAATCTCTGGACAGCTGGCGGATTCTCCGCACTCGACTTGAGTGGTGAGATACAGAGTTATCAAGGCGGAAATTCCGAGGGGCTTCCTTCGGACGGAGTGGTTGCCTCCCCTATAGGAGGTGGACTGACTTCTGCCGTAACATCTGGTGGGATATCAATTGGAGATGCACGAAAAACGCAAAGCGTTGAAAGTGATCAAGATAATGATCCCAATAATCCACATTCTATTGTATCACAAGGCATTATTGGCAGCGAGTTTCCAAGTAGCGGGAATCTACAAGAGGCATATGGCGCTTTGGTGACCCGAATTATTGAATCTCGCGTTTTATCTGTCGAGCAAAAGCTATCAGAACTAAATATGCTGAGAAACCAGCTACTGGCTGTAGCTCAGAACTACTCTAATCAAGTAGAAGCAGATGCGATAAAAGAGAATGTTAAAGTTTTAAAGCTTTCTGCTGCGGAAAAACGCCAAATGGGCGAAAGATATATCAATAATATTATCGAGGTATATAGAGATAACTTGCTTGATAGAGGTGTTGTTTCTGTTTCTGCATTAGATGCGACAATGAGCGAATTGCGAAGGCACTACACAATGGAACTCGAAAAGGACATATCGGGGCAACCAAATGAACTATATTCAGACCCGAATTACGAGGAGTTAATTGAAAGAATAAATAATCGTCGGCCTCAGATAGCAAATGTGACTCCTGGTAATAGTATGACATTTGAGCAGGCTGACTCAGGGCATGTAAACCCGAACTACGGAAAGGACTATGGGTATTCAATCAATTGTCAATCATGTGTAGTTGCTTTTGAGGCTCGTGAAAGAGGCTACAATGTTCAAGTATTGCCCTGTACTAAAGGTTCCGTACTTGATCGCTTGTCTATCGATCCAAGAATGGCTTGGATTGATCCTAAAACAGGAAAGCATCCAGAGTATATTTATGATAACAATAGACGAACCGCAGAGGAATACTTGGATTTTGTAAGCGAGGTTGTTAAACCCAGAAATCGATACACAATTCAGTTTGCATGGAAGGGTCGGGGGCATAGCGGACATATAGTCAATATTGACAGGGCACCGAACGGACTTCTAAGAATCAAGGACAACCAGCGAGGGCGCGAAGAGCAAAGTGAATGGATTGGAGATTTTGCAGTCCTGGATTATTTATCAAGAGTCAAGTACGAAGATAAGTTGCCATTCGGTAGTTCTACTCCTTGTGTCCCGCAGTTATTACGCGTAGACAATATGGATTTTGATTTTAGCATAGTTAATCACATTATGAAAGGAGCAGACAATGGTACAGCCAACAATAGATAAATTTGCGAAGAGTCAAGGTTATCAAACAGCGGAGTATCTCTGCGAGTGGCGTAGCTTCAAATGCTATGAGCCTATAGCTGCTGATGGGGAAATATCTTTTATTGGATTACCTCTTCTGATTTTAGAGGATGAAAATGGTAACATTAGAATGTCAACGCCAGAGGAAGCCATGCAACAGATAGATGAGAGCGTATAATAATTATATGCCAATTATTCAATTTGCTGAAACGGAGGATAGGCACACATGAGCACTACAAACGCTAATATTACTGTGGGACAACACTATTCAGGCAGAATAGTCAATTTTGCCCCATATGGGATTTTAGTAGAGATTGTCCCTGGCATTGTTGGAATTATCAAGAATACGGCCAAAGAACCGGACATGGAAATCGGCAGTTTAATCGACGTGCAGATTTCTGATCTAGGTGTATCTGAAATATATCTCAAACGAGTTTTCAAAACTTCTACGGTTTCGCCTGCAAAAAATTCAACAGAAGAGCAATCTGAAATAAGTCCTTGGATGAGATGGAAGGATATCCCTACAGGGCACAAACAGGCAACGACTGCAATGAATGCACTTAAGCACCATACCATTGCTTTCAAGCAGGAACTAACTGCAGCTCGAAAAGAGTGGAACGATGCAAAAGAGCAGAGCCAAAAAAATCTATGATTCTGTAACTGCAAGCGCCCGCAATCAATGTGAAGACGAGCGTAAGCGTTTCACTAACGAATGCAATAGCAATGTTCAAGCTACTGAGCAAAGACGCAGCAAGGCCACCGGCATTGTTCGGGGGTGCGAAAACTTTATCGCCAATTTACCTGCACAGGCAAATAACGTAAAAAATCAGGCAAATGAAGCCATGTCGGGCGTTCGCTCAATACAGGGCGAAGTATCAAAGGCAATTGATGCCAAGATCAGGGCCTATAATGCCTTGCGCGATTGTAACATTGCTGAGTCTGAAAGAACCAGAAACGATAAACTGGACAAAGCACGTAGGGAGCAAATTGACAGAGACAATCAAGCAGAACACCGTTTCGAAACCAAGCACAGCGGCATTTGTGTAGAACGCCGTGGAGATATCTATACTGGCTTTAATAAGGCAACTATCAAAGCCTATTCACAGGAAGTGAAATCCTCCAGGTTCAACGTGGCAAGTTATGAATGCCCCAGTGAAATTCCTGACTATGTTATGCTTGGAAGTATCGGATATTCAATTCCTAATCAGACAAAGGATGATATGTCTGTCGTCCAAGCAGTGGAGGTGCAGACAGCTGATTTTGGCACTAAGAAGGCTGATGCATATACTGTCCAGATTCCATACAGTCAGCGCTTGGAGGATGGTATCTCTCTCATGGTTCGCTACTCCCCCAACGAGAGAACTACGGTTCAGAGCATGATGCAGCCCCTTCTGTTAAAGTTGTTCATGTCGTTCCCTGCTGGCAAGCTTGAAGCAACCATGATCGATCCTCTCGAACTTGGCGCAAGTTTCCCTGACATTCCTAAGCTTGCAGAAGGTCCGAACTCTGCCAGAATTATTGACACTAAGATTTGGAGCAAAGAGCGCGATATCGAAAATGCAATCGCAACTTTACGCCAGAGACTTGAAAATATGACACAAGCATACGGTGGCGATAAGGAAAGCAGACTCAAAAAGGAGGTCGTCCGCGCTTTAGCGATCACCGACTTCCCCACCGGTTTTAGCGATACTGCGCTCAAAGATCTTCATGCAATTGTTAGAAACAGTGCCTCTCTTGGTGTTTGCGTCTTGATCTGTGCCAATGATGAGGAACTTGAAAAGCTGAAGCAGAAGAACGGGACCCTTGTTGCAGAAATTGCACAGAGTGTTGTTGAAACCAAGGCTACCGGCACTAAATTGATGATGATGGGTGCGCAGAATGAGGGGCTGTTCCTGCGGCTGGATGATATGAACGATGTCATACAGAACAAAGATCAGATTCTTTCTAAAATCAGTGGTGTGATCGAGCACATGCAGTTAAAGGTTGAGCACTTTGAAAGTATGTATAAGTTTGACATCTATGATAGCAACAACTGGTTCACTGGCAATCATGATGAAATTGCTATTCCTTTGGGTATTAAGGGTGCGAACACTGTTGTTAAGATGGTTCTCGGTAGGGGCGGCGGCAGCACTGAACATCACGCTTTGATTGCCGGTCAGACAGGTGCAGGTAAGTCTACCCTGTTACATACGCTCATTATGAGCACCTTGATTAGCTATTCTCCGGACGAGGTACAGATGTATCTGCTCGACTTTAAAGAAGGCGTTGAGTTCAGCGCATACACTAGATACAGGCTTCCTTCGCTTCGTGTTGTAGCTATCAATAGTGAGCGTGAGTTCGGTCTGAATGTGCTCAAAGAGTTGTGCACCGAACTAGAAACACGCACCAAGCACTTTACTCGCTATGGGGTTTCTGATATTAACAGCTATGTTAATCTGAGTGATGTTCCCAAGGTTCCCAAACTCTTGCTCATTTTCGATGAAGTGCAGGAACTGTTCCGCAATAAGAACGAAAGTGACTCTATCAGCGCCGAGTGCTTGTCTTGTCTCAATAAGTTGGTCATGCAGGGCCGTGCTATGGGTATCCATGTGATTCTTGCCTGCCAGGACTTCCACAATTGTTCCGGTCTTGAGGCATATTTCAGCCAGATGGCGATTCGCATCGCGGTTAAAGGCTCGGAAGATGGTGCAGCATCCATTCTAAACGGAGATAATGCAGGTATTAAAACTCTGCAGAATCAGCCTGCCGGTGCTGCCATTTATAACGGTGGTGGCGGCGTAGAGTCCGCCAACAACTTCTTCCAGGTAAGCTATATTAACGAAAGCGAGAGACTTGAACTGCTATCTCGTTTGGATGCGTATTACAGCGATCCTGTTGTTGCTGATCTCTACGACTCTCAGCAAACAAGAATTCTATTGACAAATGCAGAAGACAATATTCACAACTGCTTCAACCAGTTAATCTTGTCCGGTCCCGACAGTATTCATCCTCTAGCCAAGTCCAAGGACGGATATGGGCTGCTTCTCGGCCAAGGCTTCGGCAAGAAGAGCCTGTTCATGCCCGAGCTTCGCAGTAAAGACAGAGACAATCTGCTGATTGTAAGTAAGGATGAGAAAATGGCGCTTGGCTTGTTTGAACTGGCTGCCATGAGTGTTCTTTACGAGGAACTGCATACAACTAACGATAAGTCCAATGCACTTGTCTATATTGTTGACCTGTTCGCAGATGAAATCGCCGATGGTGAGTGTGACTTTGAATATCTGGAAGAATGTTTCCCACAGCAGATCAAGATTGCCAAGATTGGTGACACCGAAGACCTGATTCACGATTTGTATGAAACGGTCATGGCAAGATCGGAAGGAAGCATGTCTACCGATGAGCGAGTTTTCCTCATGTTCTTTGGCATTAACCGCGCTCGCAAATTACGGACAAGTAAGATTTATGATGATGATCGCGACAATCTCAGCACAATAGAAATGCTGCAGAAGATTCTCACATACGGTCCTAAGCTGGGCGTGAATAGCATTATTTGGGGCGAGGGCCTTCGTAGTATCGAGTATATGCTTGGCGACCGATACGACGGAATGTTTGACAAGCGTATCGCGTATGGACTTGATGACGATTCTATGGATATTTTGGTTGCTGAGAGCTCTGCTAAGAGTTTGAGAGGTAAAACTGCGGTATACATGGATATCAACAACGATGTTAAGAATACCCATTTCCGTCCTTACGATATCCCAGCAAAAGTTTGGATGGAAAGATACTCTGAAACTTACGCTGACATTATTAACGAATAAAGGAGGGCAATGACATGACAGTTCAACAGGCACAGGCCGAAATTAACACATGTGAGCAGGAAATAACCCGTGCTCATTCCTCATTGTGCAGTGCGGCCAGAACAGTTGGATCAAGCGCCAAGGAGTGCGCGGATGGGAGTAAGACCAAGAAGACATTGCTTCCGCTTCTCATTTCCATTATTGGCATTTTCTTATTTAGCTCTGCGTGGTTTTTAGGGGTGATTCTGATTATTGCTGGCATTGTTATTGCTTACAACATGAATCAGAGTGCAGGCTCTGTAGTCAGCAAGGTGGAGTCGGCTCAGGAAACACTTAACAGTACGATCAACAGCAACTCGAAGATTTAACACTGTTGGCAGCGGGAGGGAATTTTCTTTCCCTCCCGTTGTAGCAATCATGGAGGGAGCGAACAATGAAAGACGCTAACAAGTGGGATAACATAGAATCCTTTCTGCTTAAAGAGTGTTATACACTTGCCGCCCAATACGAAGAGAACGGCGCAGCTCGCGATATTCTGCGTGCAAGAGGAAAGAAGATTTCTATCCCTGATGGATATATTCCAGATGGCAGCAACATTACGCTCCCTACCTCAACGCAGCAAACGGTGTCAAGCATTATCTACGCATTGACCATGGAAGGTGCTGCAGGTACGACATCGGACAGCTTCAGAGCGCAGCACGAAATTTCTTCTATGCCTAATTGCGGAGATAAGGAATTTCTCTTGGCTATTATGGCATTAAGAAATGGGAGAAGCGAAACGCAGCGCCTTGAAGCTTTGCGGCATGTTAGTTTGGCATTATCATATTCTCCTAACGACCCAAGATACATTGCATTGGCAAAAATACTGCAGCAAATCAACAGATAAAGGTGCGGCACAATGGATACAAAAAAGGTTATTTACTTTTTGAATATGTTACGGAGAGAAACAACGGGGCGTGATGCAGAGCTTAATCAGCTATATGGCGCTGCCATTCGTGAAGATGAAGATGTTGCGAAATTGGACTCTTTCCTGAATGACTATAATTATTACTCCAGTATTGGACGCACTTTGCATGATAACGGTTCACAGCTAATTGATAAATTAAGAGCTAACCCTTATGATGCTTTACAAACCATGCAAGGTATTCAGCAAATGAATGAAATGATTGCTAACGAAACGTCATTATGTAGTAATCTGTTACGGTCGCCAGAGCCGTTCACTGACAATATCACGGTACTGCCAAAGAAAGATACGATGGATCATATTGAGGCGTTAAAGCAGACTGCAAACTCTGCTGCATATCTTATGATACTGTACAGTGGAATGAGTGCTGTTAAGGACCTCACATGGCCAAACAACGCAGGTTTACAAGAATATATTTACACTGTTAATACTAAATATTTGACCAAGCTAACAGAGATCAAGCGTCCAGGATACAGTTGGGTTATCCGAAAAAAGAAACTCGGTGGACGAGCGCTCTTTAGCGGGGACTATTTCTACTTGAACTACGAAAGCAATAGAAGCGTGGAAGTGCTGTGTAGCGCGTTACATAAAGAACCTATTGGCACACACGCCTTTTTGAATATTAACGCTTACGAAGCTGATGAGATTGATGTTCCATATTGTTGGGGCATTGGTAATTTGCTTTCCACTACGCCGTCAAAAGCTCTGGCATTTTTGCAAGCTGATGTTGCAACTGCGCCTCGCTCACCATCAGCCAGTGAACTTACACGGAAAATACCAACTCCTATTGAGTGTTTGCGAATTTTAACTGATCAGAAACCATTTTGCATCACACCCGACAAACTTGTGAGTGCGATGAACCAATGGCAAATGGGGCATGAGTTCTATTTGCGGGAAAAAGATGGACGCTGTTTGTTCTGCGGACGAATGGTAGATCGTGGGGCGTATGTTTGCTCCTCCCACTTTACAACGGAGTTCTGATTGCTATGCCTTTAAGTGTCGCACGAATATATTTCCCGGTTAAAACATTGGGACCAGGTCAAAGAGTCGGAATATGGATCGCCGGATGCAATCGCAACTGTATTGGATGTATTAGTCCAGAACTGCAATCAGTCAAAGCAGGTCAGATGTTATCTTCTCGGGAAATAATTGAAATCATCAACCGTATTGGATGTGTTCCGGACGGATTTACAATATCTGGCGGTGAACCATTTCTTCAGATTGAAGCACTTCGCGATTTGGTCGAAGAGCTTGTACTTGTCGTAGATGATGTTTTAATCTATACGGGTTACACACTAAATGAGTTGGTTGAACGACACGATGTTCGAATTGATCGTGTGATTTCGCTATGCTCTGCCATCGTTGATGGACCATATGTTGATGAAATGAATGATGGAATCGGAATACGCGGTTCGTCAAATCAAACGCTTCATGTGTTCAAGCATCACGAAAGGTATTGTGGTTTAGATACCTGCAAGCGTGAAGTGCAGAATACTCTGTATGGAAATAAATTGCTCACCATAGGTATACCGGAGGTGAAATAATGATAAACGCTGATGAAACAAGACCCCCTCAGCGGGGTGGCTTTCAGAATATTAACGCGGCAGAAACCGTTGCCCCTGGTGGTGCTGTCGCTGATGCTGGTGCTTCTTTACACCTTATGTCCGGTGAATCTGTTGCAGGCAGCTACATTATCAATGCAATGTTGAGCGGCCAAGGAAAGCAATCAGATGTGTATCTGGCTAAAAAATGGGGTAAGTCTTATGTGGTTAAGGTTTATCACGATGGTTGGCATCCTTCGCCGCAAATGCAAGATTTTTTGATGAATGTACGCCACCCCAATATTGCTCATATTGTTGAGTGTGGCGAATATCAAAATCGCTATTTTGAGATATACGAATACTACTCTGAGGGTACATTAGAAACTGCTACCGATGTAACCAATGCCCACATTCAGAATGTCATTATCCCTTCGATAAACGAAGGTCTCAATGAACTGCATAAGCATGGTATTGTTCATTGCGACATAAAGCCAAGTAATTTGTTCTATGCTGATAACGGAAAACGAGTTGTAATTGGCGATTGTGGTATAAGTGGATATGCAAATTCAAACGGGAAATTAGTAGATGCGGTACGAGGGACTCCGGAATATGCGCCCAGAGTACGCGCACTATTGTGGAGTGCGGCAATGTCTCCTGCCTTCGATTACGGCTCATTCGGTTTGGTTCTTTGCCGAATGATTCTTGGGCGCTCATTGTTCTCCGGTATGTCCGTAGAAGAAATATCCCGTGCATGGGAAAATGGGATTGAATTGCCCAGCCAAATCGAAGGTCGCTTCTCTTCTTTGGTGAAAGGTCTTATTACCGAGGATGAAGAAAAGCGATGGGGATATACACAAGTCAAACGGTGGTGTGAGGGCGAATTTATGCGTCCTGTTAACAGGAACATCTATGCTCGCCCTACGAAAGAGCGTTCAACAAAGCCTCTGATTTTTGGGCGATTTGATGGACAGACCCTTTCTGTATCGTCTCTTCATCAACTTGCAAATACCATTAAATCCCATTGGGATCAAGCAAGAAAAATTGTAAAACGCCGAGAATTGGTTGACTTTGTGCAGCAGTTCGATAAATCTCTACCCGCGCAAATTCGTCCGTTGGCCCTTTGTCACGATGAAGACGCAGCAGTGTTCAAACTACTTCTGTTATTGGAGAAAGATTCTTCCCGGATCTTTTACTGCGGGAAAGAATACGCAGACCTTTCAAGCTATGTAAATTCTTTGTCTTCGGGTAACGATCAAATTGCAATTAAGTTCCTGTACTCGGGAATGTTGGTAAGCTACTTGCGAGAGATGGACTATGAACAGGCACAAGTTGATAAGTTAGAGCAGCTTATTAAGAAAAATACAACGGCAGATATGACTGCCATTTGTACAATTTGTTTTGCGCTCCAAGGAAGAACCAGCATTACTGTTTTCGGAGTGGGTGTGGATTCTTTGGACGCACTTGTTAGTGCAATTGTGGGGCGAACTACAAAAGAGATCGATGAACTTATTATTTCCGATCAGTTCAAGGCGTGGCTCTACAGGATGGGTTACGACAAGGAATTAAAGCATATGAACGAAATGTAGGTGATGTATTGTGAGTAGCTACTATACAACAGCGCAGCTTGAGGCTATGCGAAAGGCAAGGCTCAAAGCAGAGCTGCTAGAAAACGTAGACAAAATTCGGGCGCAGCTCCTCGAAAAACATCAAAATGATGTTGTTGTTTCTGCTGCAACAAACATAGAAATCACCGTTACAAACGATGATGAAGGAATCAGTGGCTTCCAGAGCAGTGTGCAAATTGGTGAAGAATTGCGCCATGAACAGTTGCTTTCCTCCCGTAGTATTTTAGACTTGTCATCGCTGTTGCAAGAAAGTCATAATGTTCCCTCTATGATGGAGCAGGAAATCGAAAAGCTTATTGATTCTATAGATCAGAGAGCGGTATTGACAGAACAGGATGTAATAGATAAAGACCGCATACTTCATGAAACATCCAAGACTTTGTGCGATCCTGGTATGGATATCGAAGACAAGCTTAAATATCTGCGAATGAGAATTGAGAGCTATATCCAAGGAGGAACCCCAACCTCTGCAATCGACTATCAGAAGCTTGAAAACGAATACTACAATTACTGTGCTCTTTGCCAGTTGGTTGGAGAAATGCCTATGGAAACCCTCCCTGCAAAAGTAGCGGATGCTGCAAAGCGTTTGCTTATTGTGGCAGAAAAGCAGAAACAAGATGCGTACATTATGAGCACTATTGAGGAAATTATGAGTGCAATGGGGTGCTCCGTTAAAGATCAAGTCGTGCTGGATCATACTGAAGGTCAACTCTTCTCTGTCGATGGCCATCCGTTGTGTGATGTTTTTGTTGGTGCAGATGGTTCTGGAATAATGTTTGAGCCTGTTGCCCAAACGACAGAAGGTTCTTTGGATCAGAAACGCACATTGGAAGATAGTGCAAACAAAGTGTGCTCTATGTATGATAAAATCGAGGAACTAGCTTTAGCGAAAGGCATTGTGTTGAAGCGCATTTATGCGGAACCAGTATCGTTGAGTTCCGTGTGCTCTCAAAGTAACCTCCAAACATCTAAAAAGAATAAGCAACAGAAAAAGGCAAGGACGGCAAAACTTAAAGTTCGCACAATGGAGGATTGACAATGAGCTTTTGTAAAATATGTTCGTGTGGTGAAAAGGTAGTATTTGAAAGGCGGTTGAGCTTTCCGGATAATTGCCCTTCTTGCGGTCGCCGATTAGTAGATTTTCTCACATACAATGTCGATGATCCTAAAGTACAGGAATTGCTGAATCGCTCATCAGGCGAAGAAAATGCAGAAGAACAGGGGGCGCCTGCCCATGAAAGCTACTCTCCGAAAACCATCAAATATGCTCTTCAATTTACATCTGGAGCTGAAATAATCATTCCCGATGAAGGAGGCATAATCGGCCGGACTGAACTTGGCGCCGAGTTGTTAGCAGATTACCCGTCCGTAAGTAGAAAACACATTCGCGTCATTCCGCGGAGAAATCTTGGCGTGATTATTGAGGATATAAGTTCCTATGGCACACTTGTTGATGGAAAGAGAATTGACAAGAATGTTCCTACGCGAGTTACCGAAAAATCTACAATTACATTATGCGATTTGGAGCTAAATCTGATTGCAAAAGAGAGGTGATTAAACGATGCAAGCCGAAAAATGGCAAAAGGATTTAGCTGTATACCGAGACATCAATACCACATTCATAATTGAGGGTAATGTTCACGATTTGCAGCCGTGGATTTATGAAGATGACGGTACTTGTGAACCGGTAAATCTTTCACTGTATCTTCATCGATATTTGTCTGAAGTTGGCTATGATCCTATCGTCTTTTACAACAGAATCGATGGCTTCACTAACCCGTATGCGTCCGAAATGTCTGCTACTTTCTTTAGAAGTGCGTCGGTGGATGATAAATCTTCCCGTTCAATCTGTAATGCAACTGACAGTATAAGAAAAGCAATGGCGAATACAATCAGACCTACTGCTGTTATCTTTGACTTGGCTAATACTATCGCAGGTTCTCCAGACAATCTTTCTGACGAGGAAATCGAACACTTTACTAAGCTTATGCTGGCATCAAGAAGTCCGGCTCAAGCGTTAAGTATGCGCGACAAACAGCCTCTTACTAATTTGCTTTTCCTCATTGTTGAAAAAGTGAACGATATCCCTACTTGGTTCTATCTCAACAATCCTTATGTTAGAACGCTCACTATATCGCGCCCGGAGAAAGAGGTTAGAGAAGCGGTGGTGTCTGCTCGGCTTGATAGCCTTGCAGGTGTATCTTCACTTTCTACTGTGGAGAGAAAACAAGCAGAAGCGGAGTTTGTGTCGCTTACTGATGGTATGACTCTTGTTGAACTGTTTGGAATATTCTCCTTGTGCCGACAGAAGCAGTATTCTGTGAAGCAAATTAAGGATGCCGTTAAAATGTTCAGGTACGGCGAAACTGAAAGCCAGTGGGACAAGCTCGATGCAAATCGTGTTAAAAGCGCAAAACAATTCCTCACAAAGAGGGTTAAAGGTCAAGACTTTGCCGTTGAGAAAACTGCTAGTGTGCTAAGCCGCGCTTGTTTGGGTATGACCGGCATCCAAGGAGGCTCTTCCAGTAGACCCAAGGGCGTCCTCTTTTTTGCAGGGCCAACCGGCACCGGTAAGACCGAGCTTGCCAAAACCATTGCGGAGTTCATCTTTGGCGATGACAGTTTTGTGACGCGATTTGATATGAGCGAATATCAGCAACCTCATTCCAATCAAAAGTTACTCGGTGCGCCTCCTGGTTATGTTGGCTATAGTGATGGTGGACAATTGACCAATGCAATTAAAGCTAAGCCTTTCTGCGTCTTACTATTCGATGAGATTGATAAAGCGCATCCGTCTATTTTGGATAAGTTCCTGCAGATACTTGAAGATGGCAGAATAACAGACTCTGCCGGTGAGACGATGTATTTTTCAGAGGCGCTTATTATTTTCACGAGCAACCTTGGGGTTGTGGGCACTGATCCAGAGAATGGCAAGCGATTCCAAACCGTTACTCCCGAAATGGACTATGAAGAAATCCAAACTCAGCTTCTTTCAACAATCAAAGACTATTTTAAATATACAATTCAGCGGCCAGAATTGCTGAATAGAATTGGTGATAACTTTGTGGTTTTTGACTTTATAAGAGAAGACGCTGCAGCACAGATCCTTGACTTGAAGCTCAATGCTATTGCCAATAATCTCGAACACGAGAAGGGCGTTAAGCTTACCATTGCTGATGAGTACAGGAAGCATCTGCTTGGAAAAGCACTTGCTGATCTTAGCAATGGCGGCCGCGGTATCGGCAATATGGTAGAAACCAACTTGATTAACCCGCTTTCTAATATTCTCATAATGGAAAAGTGGGATGCAGGGAGCAATATTGAAATTAAAGCTCCTGTGTCAAATACTGATGGAATCCCCTTTGAATACGCAATAACAAACTAACAGTCTTTTTAATAAACTCTTTTGTTTCAACTTGCAAGGGGGCAAGAACTGTATGAGGAAATGTGCTTTTTGCGGAACGGACAACACAGATGGCGAAATATTCTGCGGTTTGTGTGGTCAACGGTTGGACACTATTCCAAACGAACAGAACGACGATAAAACTGCAGAGGTGATTGAAAAAAACGTCGAAGAATGCTTACTGGAAACGACACCTGCTCCAAAGGACACATTTTGTCCGCTCTGTTGCGGGTCTGGTGAAATAGTGCATCTTTATCGGGCGGATGTCGTTTTTGAGGATCAAAAACATATCAACAAGATGTGTGAAATGATCTCGGCGTTGTCTGATGATGAAATCTCTATTCAGATTGAAAATGTTGTAGTGTGGGCTGAACAATATAAGGAATTGTTGGTCAATGAATTGCTGCAGCGCGGGCACGAAGTGCTGGATGTCCAGGATGAAAGTGCCGGTCAGTATGACGAGTACATAGATGACGAGGATGAGTTCTGTACTGATGAAAATGCGGCGCACGCTGAGATCATTGTTGACGAAACCATTGATTACAATCTCGCTCAAATGATTCAGCAAAAGGTTGCTGCGTTCTCTGTAGAAGAAACAAGGGAAGCTCTGCAAAAACTAAAAGGTGTTCCGGAATATAGCTTATCCGCAGAGGAATTGGCGCAGTTGCATTACGAGATATATGCTTGTGAACTCCATTTATTTGAACTCATAGGTGATGTGAACGAGTAATGTGAGATATGTTAGAAAGTTGGGTTTTATGACTTTAGTTACACAGAAAATAAGTGATGCTGAAAAATGCGCAATTTCTCTGGTAAACTGATTCGCGATTATGATGATATCCTTGTTGTGCA
>ULRD01014384.1_pt1 | contig 23338 bp, 16 predicted proteins | sample 1955181 | NCBI WGS metagenome assembly ULRD01 (sample SAMEA4835675, study PRJEB28245) | human gut metagenome | biome: gut microbiome; material: fecal sample | place: Denmark | collected 2008
ATCTTAAAAAAATTTATATTTCCAAAAATATTTCGCAAATTTGCGAAAACACTTTTCAAAAAATAAAAAAAGTTGAATTCATATCCGTTGATGAAAATAATGCTAATTTTTGCAGTGACTCAAACGGCTTTTTATATTCTAAAAAAGGTGATGGATCTATTAATTCGATTTTACGTTGTCCGCCTGCTTATGCTGCTGATGAATTGACAATATCCGACTCTGTTTACAAAATCGATTCTTTTGCCTTCAGTTTCTGTTCAAAAATAAAAAGAATCGTTATACCCGATTCGGTAAAAGATATCAGTTATGCATTCAATTCATGCACATCTCTGGAATCCATACAGTTTCCCGATAGCGTCGGCTATTTAAATTGTTATTTCAGTGACTGCCCTTCACTTTTAAGCATTAAATTTCCAACTGCCCTCTCGGTGTCCGGGCAATACTCCAATTTCTCCGGATGCACTTCTTTAAAAAGCGTAATTTTACCCAAATGCTCAAAATTATATTCTGTAGGTCAAGCGATGTTCAAAAATTGCACTGCTCTTGAAAGCGTTGACTTTCAAAACAGTGTAAATAAAATACGCCCGGAGGCTTTTATGAATTGTTCGTCGCTGACAACCTTTTCCGGAGATGCAGAAATACAAGAAATTTCCAGTCAGGCTTTCAGCGGTTGCTCTTCTTTAACAGCAGTCCCGGGAAACAACAAATTGAGAGTAATCAGTCAGTTGGCATTTGAAAACTGCACATCTTTGAAAAGTGTTCCGTCCTTAGACAATCTAGAAGAAATTGGTGTTAGAGCATTTGGAGGCTGCTCTAATCTTCTCAGTGTAGGTGAGTTGAATTCATTAAAGGCGATTATGTATGACGCTTTTAAAAATTGCACTGTACTTTCGAGCATTTCATTGCCTGATCATGATATAGAAATACAATATGATGTTTTCGCCGGGACAGCCCTTGTAGCTGATGAATCACGCTACACCGACGGTAGCCTTTATATAGGCAAACATCTTATCGCTACATTGCCGAATATCGAGACGTTAGCCGTCAAAGAAGGTACTTTAACAATAGGAAATTCCGCATGCTATCAGCAACAAAATCTGCATAATGTTTCTATTCCGGACAGTTTGATTCGTATTTCCGATAAATCATTTATGAATTGCAAGGCACTGAATGAAATTAACTTGCCCGAACAATTAAAATATATAGATCGTGCAGCCTTTAGTGGTAGCGGACTTAATAAAATTTATATACCCCAAAATGTTGTTGCACTTGGCAGTAATTGTTTTGAAAACTGTAACAAGCTTTCTGAAATTTCAATTTCAAATACAGACACAGAAATCAATAAATACTGTTTTAAAGGCACAGCACTTTCCTCAATATCTCTGCCTAAAACATCCATAATTGATGAATACACATTTTTTAATTGTACGAAACTTGAATCAATATATATTCCCGATGGAACAGCCCAAATAAACGTATTTGCTTTTTCATTATGTCGTAATTTGCAACAGGCTTATTTGCCTGATAGTATAACTTGTATTGAAGCAAAAGTTTTTGAAGGATGTCAATCACTTAAAGAAATAACTATTCCGCAGAAAATAACCGAGATTGATTATGGCACATTTAATAACTGCAAGGCATTGAGCTGTGTTAACCTGCCTAAAGGACTTATTTCAATAAATGGTTTAGCTTTCGCCGGCTGCAAAAGTCTCACAAGCATTGCTATTCCGAAAAGCGTTAAAAGCATTGGTGCTTCTGCTTTCAGCAGCTACCTTAAAACGGTCTACTTTGAGGGCAGCGAGGAAGAATGGAACGCAATAACATTCGGCGCTAACAATACTCCGCTTGAGCAGGCAGAGATTATTTTCAATTCCACAGGCGCAACCGTTCCCGATGAGCCTAAGGACAGCATTACATGGTCCTTCGATTCCTCCGACGGTCATCTTTTCCTCAGCGGCAGCGGCGATATGCTTGAACGTGAAAAAACCTCCGACTATGAATGGTACGGCTTCCGCAGCAGCATAAAATCGCTAACAATCGGCGAGGGCGTAACCTCCGTCGGAGCAAATGCTTTCACCGGATTTGTAAATCTCGGTGAAATAATAGTCGGAAAAGATGTCAAAAAGATCGGCAACAATTCCTTTGCCGGCTGTGCAAAGCTTTCACTGATAAGCTTCGTCGGCGAGCCGGGCAATATATCCTCCTCGGCATTTGTCGGCTGCAACAAGCGTATGACCGTAATCGGCGAAAATGACCTTGGAAAGGCTTTCGCTCAGAGCAACGGCTTCAACTATAATCCCATATCCTTTGACAGCGAAAAGAAGGTTCTTAACTTCGGCAACACGCTGACGATTTACAAGGATCTGCCTTATACATTCATTGTTTATTATGTCGTCAAGTATTCGCAATCGGAATATCTGCACTTTGACAAGCTCATATTTGACGGAGTTATCGGCGACACAATTTCAATGGATAACGTTGACAAATCCGCAGAATATCTGACGCTCAATAATCTTTATGTCAGCCTCAAATCAACCGACGGCGAGCAAATCAGCTTTGCCCGAATGCTGGAGCTTCTTGAAGACGGCGAATATGACGCATTTAAATATGTTGTTAAGGACGATAAGAACCCTGAGCAGGAGGAAAAGCCAAAGCCGGAAAAGAAAGATTTCTTTGAAAAAATCGCCGAAGGACTTGAGAACCTTTACACAAATGCTTTAAAAACACTTTCAAAGGTTGCAAACTTTTTCCGCAAACTTTTTAAATAACACCAAACCGTTACATTTATCTTTTGGGTAAGTGTAACGGTTCTTTTTGTGCCACAGTTTGCGGCTCGGCATATTCTGTTAATAGGCAAAAGCCAAAAAACAACCCGGCAAAATATATTCGTCGGGTAAAAGGAGTTAACTAAATTGAACAACTATCCATATGAACGCTCCGCTATGGCGCCCATGGGATTTGCAAAGAGTCTTTCATCGCCAATGCAAACGGGTTTCACATCGGCTTTACCCGAAAACCCTGTTGCAACAATGGCATATGTTCCGTTTCAAACTGACGCGACCGTTTATGATGAGATGAAAGCTCTCAGAGCAGGTACACTTTTCCCCGTACTCGACAAGCCCTTCAAGGGTCGTGGTATGAGATGACAAAAGCATTGCTTTCGCAGCAAATCGATGCCGTACAGTTTGCCATGTGGGAACTGCACCTCTATCTTGACACTCACCCGGACGACATCAGCGCATTGGCACTATTCAAAAAGTATGAAGAAAAAAACGAAAAGCTCGTTGCCGAATATGAAGAAACCTGCGGGCCGCTTTACTCAAATTCAGACCCCGGCGTATCATGGCTCAAAAATCCGTGGCCGTGGGACTTAGGGGGTAACAACTGATGTTTGTTTATGAAAAGAAATTGCAATATCCCGTCAAAATCGCCACACCCAACGCTAAGTATGCAAGCATTATAATTTCGCAATACGGCGGTCCGGACGGCGAGTTGGGAGCTTCGCTGAGATATCTAAGCCAACGTTTTGCTATGCCATATCCCGAGCTTAAAGGATTGCTGACGGATATTGGCACAGAGGAGCTCGGGCACCTTGAAATGATCGGAGCGATCGTCCACCAGCTGACAAGGAACCTTTCGTATGACGAGATCAAACGCGGCGGCTTTGACACCTATTTTGTCGATCACACAACAGGTGTTTATCCGACAGCGGCAAGCGGTTTGCCATGGTCCGCCGCAGAAATGCAGTCAACAGGCGACACCATTGCCGACCTCATGGAAAACATGGCTGCCGAGCAGAAGGCAAGGCTGACTTATGACAACATTCTTCGCCTTGTTGACGATCCCGATGTTCGAGATGTAATCAAATTCCTGCGCGAACGAGAAATCGTTCATTTCCAGCGCTTCGGTGAAGGCTTGAGAATTGCAACGGATAAACTCAATTCAAAGAATTTTTATGCATTCAACCCGTCGTTTGACAAATAAAGTATGATGGTCTAAAAAAATAAGCTATAATTCGCAATTATCAAAATAGTTGATTGTGAATTATAGCTTTTTCTTTGATTTACTCAACCGTATAGGTCAACGTTGTTGCATATTTCCAGCCGTCGGTCGGGGTTTTGATATAGACCTTGAAGCTGTTTTCGCCGATGTGGCGCGGTTTTACGGAAAGGTTGTAGGTATATGTCATGTTCGTTTCGTCGAGCACTGCCATTGACGAATTGACGGTGCTTGTCATTCCGTCCTCGTACTCAATACGAACCTTGTTTACACCAGAGCCGGTAACGATTTTGCAGTCAACGGCGCTTTTTTTGCCGCTTGTTTCGGCAAGCTCCGCAGATTTCAGCGTTGTATCCGAATAAAGCGTCGATATGCTGAAATCATACGTTTGATCTTCCCAAACGTTGTCGTACTTTGCATGAATTTTCAAGCTGCTGTTCGGTGTAAGTCTTGTCTTAACCGTCCAAACCTCATATGCGAGATCAGCCGAGGTATCGTGAACCTCATTGCCCTGCTCGTCATAAGCCTTTATAACAACATTGCTTGCGTGTCTCGAAAACGTTCTTGTCGCTCCCGTTGCTTCAATAACTTGAAGCTTCAAGGGTCTGCCGTCAACCGAAAAGCTGTAGTCATTCACACTGCTCCATGACGGAGTATATGTCACGCCCTTAACCGAACTTTCGGAATCAAGCGGAATGAACGTGAAGCCGTTTTCGTTTGCATACGTTTCCGCCGCCGTTCCTCTGTAGCCGTAGATTGTGAAGCCGTCAATCGTCTTAGAATCGGAAATATATCCGAATGCCTTTTCTCCTATCGAGGTTACTGAAGCGGGAATTATAACAAACTTAAAATTATTATCATAAAAGGCTTTCGCGCCGATTGAAGAAAGTCCGCTGTGGAGAGTTACTGCTGCCATCTGGTAGCTTCCAAAGAAAGCTTCTTCACCGATAGATTTAACAGATGAAGGAATATCAAGCCTCTTTATGTTACAATTTCTGAATGCCGCATACGGAATTGATGTTGTATTTCCTTTAAAATTCACTGTTTCCAGGCTGTTGCAATCATCAAACATTTTAGGCACAACATCGCAGTATATGTCAGCCGTTTTAAGCCTCAGGCAGGAGGTAAAAATACCTTCTGCATTGTCTTTGAATTTTACATTTGCAGGCAAAGTCAAGCTTTCAATTCCCGTAAAATTAAAAGCCTGTGAGCCAAAAACAACATCTCCCGAACCGATAAAATCAATTGTTCTTATATAACCGGGAGCGCCGTTTGCCCCTGCGAAACCGTAATCGTTAATTGTAATCGGAGCAACTCCTCTTGCGTCAAATGTCAGTTTGTTGATCCAATAATGATCCTCCGACCACTCCTCATACAGCTCTGCATATTGACGTTCTTCCACTACTGCTCCTGAATGTACCGTAACATCATATACAGGCGAGGTAGACGTTGTATCTTCAAATCGTTCAAATTCAACCAAATCCAGCGGAATGAACGTGAAGCCGTTTTCGTTCGCATATGTTTCCGCTGCCGTTCCTCTGTAGCCGTAGATTGTGAAGTTTTCGGCTTTTTTGCCACTATCAGAATAACCAAAGGCTTTTTCTCCGATTTCGGTTACGGAAGCAGGTATTTTGACAGATTGATTGGCAAATTTGCATATAAAAGCTTGTTTGCCGACACGTTCAAGACCGTCGTTTAACTCTATCAAGTAAGGTTTATATGAATTGAAGCACTCTTCGCCGATAGATTTAACTGTCGAAGGTAATGTAATTTTTTCAAAACTTCCCCAAGTCTTAAAAGCCAAATTGCCGATAGTTTCAAGTCCCTCGTTGAACTTTATTTCCGAAACAGCAGACAATTCAAAGGCTGAATCGCCGATTTTCTTAACAGAAGAAGGAATTTCAATTTTTTTCAAACCTACTGTAAGTTCAAAAGCAGCTTTCGGAATTTCGTTAATATCATTATCTGCTGTAAAGGTTACGTTTTCAAGATAATTACATCCATAAAACATGCTCTCACACATAGAGCAACCGATTGTAACATTTTTCACTTTACTTTCAGAAAAAACATCACAAGCCCCATCTTCGAACTTAATATTTGAGGGAAGATTCAAATCGGTTATATTGGTAATAGCAAACGCCCTTGAGCCGAGTATTATGTCACCTGTTCCGTTAAATACAATTTCATTCACGGTACAAGGAGCAATGCACCCTGAAAAACCGGAGTTTTTAACTATAATCGGCTCAGAGCCAAACGCATTAAATGTAACCTTGTTTACATCTTTAAAGTTCGGGTCATAATTGGGGTGATTTTCTTCACTCCGACCGACATAATATTGTTCCTCTTCAACAACATCTCCGCTGTTGAGGACAACGTCAATATACTCCAAAGAATGAGCGAAAGTATTTACGCTCAACAACATACTGACAATAATAACGATCGCCATTGTTTTTAGCCAAAATTTTTTCATGCTCAGTCTCCCCTTAATTTACAATCCTTTTTACTCAACCGTATAGGTCAACGTTGTTGCATATTTCCAGCCGTCGGTCGGGGTTTTGATATAGACCTTGAAGCTGTTTTCGCCGATGTGGCGCGTTTTTACGGAAAGGTTGTAGGTATATGTCATGTTTGTTTCGTCGAGCACTGCCATTGACGAATTGACGGTGGTTGTCATTCCGTCCTCGTACTCAATGCGAACCTTGTTTACACCCGAGCCGGTAACAATTTTGCAGTCAACGGCGCTTTGCTTGCCGCTCGTTTCGGCAAGCTCCGCAGATTTCAGTGTTGTATCCGAATAAAGCGTAGATATGCTGAAATCATAAGTTTGATCTTCCCAAACGTTGTCGTACTTTGCATGAATTTTCAAGCTGCTGTTCGGTGTAAGTCTTGTCTTAACCGTCCAAACCTCATATGCGAGATCAGCCGAGGTATCGTGAACCTCATTGCCCTGCTCGTCATAAGCCTTTATAACAACATTGCTTGCGTGTCTCGAAAACGTTCTTGTCGCTCCCGTTGCTTCAATAACTTGAAGCTTCAAGGGCCTGCCGTCAACCGAAAAGCTGTAGTCATTTACACTGCTCCATGACGGAGTATATGTCACTCCCTTAACCGAACTTTCGGAATCCAGCGGAATGAACGTGAAGCCGTTTTCGTTTGCATACGTTTCCGCAACCGTTCCTCCGTAGCCGTAAATTGTGAAGTTTTCGGCTTTTTTGCCAAAATATGACTTATAGCCAAAAGCCATTTCCCCAATTTCGGTTACGGAAGCAGGTATTATGACAGATTTACTGTCAAATTCGCCTACAAAAGCTTGTTTGCCGACATGTTCAAGGCCATCGTTAAGCTCTATATCGTAAGGTTTATTTGAATTGAAGCATTGTTCGCCAATAGATTTAACTGTCGAAGGTAATGTAATTTTTTCAAAACTTCCCCAAGTCTTAAAAGCTAAATTGCCGATAGTTTCAAGTCCCTCGTTGAACTTTATTTCCGAAACAGCAGACAATTCAAAGGCAGAATCACCGATTTTCTTAACTGAGGAAGGAATTTCAATTTTTTTCAAACCTACTGTAAGATCAAAAGCTAATTTCGGGATTTCTCTTATATCAGATGTAAATGTTACATTTTCAAGATAATTACATTCATCAAACATGCCCTCACACATAGCGCAACCGATTGTAACATTTTTCACTTTACTACCAGAAAAAATCTCCACGGCTCCATCTTCAAACTTAATATTTGAGGGAAGATTCAATTCAGTTATATTGGTAATAGCGAACGCATTTGAGCCAAGTATAATATTTCCCGTTCCGTTAAAAACAATCTCCTTTACACTACCTGGAGCAGACCAGCCTGCAAACCCGTATTTTTTTACTATAATCGGCTCAGAACCAAATGCATTAAAGGTAACCTTGTTTACATCTTTAAAGTTCGGGTCATAATTGGGGTGAAATTCTTCACTACGACCGGTATAATACTGTTCCTCTTCAACAACATCTCCGCTGTTGAGGACAACATCAATTTTCTCCAAAGTTTCAGCATAAACATTTACACTCAATAACATACTGATAATAATAATGCTCGCCATTGTTTTTAACCAAAAATTTTTCATCATTAGAATCCTCCCTCAAAAAGCTGAGCTTTGTTTATTTAAAAGTTATAACTTTTTACTCCCAAAGGAACATCAAATGAAGTAACTATATCATACGTTCCCTCAATTGACAACGACCCATCTTTTCTGTTAAAAAAGTATCCTTTAAACAAATCTTCCTTTGCAAAATCATTTTCAATAGAATAATATGCCTTAAAATCTCTTAACACATATTTTGACTGTTTACGGCTACTGCTATTAAAAATATAAACTGCTAACCCAAGAAAGTCTTTTCTATAAATAGAAAATTCACATTTATCAAACACAAAATTTAAGCGCTGATACGAATTGCTATACGGTCTTATTTCAGAATAATAATTACTCTTGTGGGAAAACTTGCAATTGCGGAAAATTACATTTGCAATAGCACAGTTATCTTCGACCCAGCCTTCCTCATAATTTGAAGCATCCAATGGATTGCCGACTTTATCAATAGCTATAAAATCCGGACAGTCTTTGTTTTTCGAGAAGCTCACATCATCTATACCGAATTCTGAATCCTCAATCAAAGCATCAACGCAGTGATCAATATGGAACAAATGATAATGAGCTGCATGACTGAAATCATGTGCTTCTGCTCCGGTTCCGATATGGATTGTTGCTGAGGGCAGCTGTGTTGCTTTGTAATCTTTGATAGTTACGCCTCCGCAATTAGCAAGATAAATAAAATTACCGATATTTTCTCCTCTGATATGCTCAACAAAAATATCAAGGCTGTAACCGACAATAACAATACCATCGAAACAGTTGCTAATAGTCAAGTTTCGATATACGTTATGCTCGTTCTTAGTTCCTATTTTATCTCCCATTTGATGTATTGCTCCGCCTGTACAATTCTGCAACAAACAGTTTTCAACAACAAAATAGCTACAACCATAATTCAAATAAACGCAATGCTGCATTTTATCAGAAGATAGTGAAGTATCAATTTTACCTCCGGAAACAACAAAATCCTTTGTATTGAAAACATAATAACCGCATATTGATATTTATTGCCAACGGCATTTTGCGCCGTTAGGATTAGCTCCGACAATAAAAATCGGAATCGTTGATAAAGTCAAAAACAGACTTCAACAGTCATTGTTAACGACTTACCATAGCATCATTTTTTCGGAAATGAACGTTCAAAGTTCCCGGATCAGCTTCCCTTTTTGCTAATCTGTAATTTCATTATATTTGAACATTTGTTCTTTGTCAATGGTTTTTGTTAATTTTGTTCACAATGTTATTGATTTTGTTCACGATTATAATTTTATTTCGGATTTTTTGTTTAATATGTATAGCGCTTTTTGCATACTTGTACCGACAAAACCGCATTGTATATATGATTCTCCTTTTCTCCGCTTTTTCACGCTTTTATTACATTTATGGTAGTTTTAATCTGAACCTTTTGCTCACAAAGGCTCTCTAAAAATTAAACATCACAGTACCAATAAAGGTCCTTATAAATTTGACTGTTTTCCCGAAATATTATATAATGAATTGAAAAATAAAAAAGACAGCCAAATGGCTGTCTCAGTTGCAGATTAGTGTAGGTTACTGCAATACCCTACGGCGTTGTCTTTTGCAAGACTCAATGCCTTATCTCAGAGCTGTTGATGGATATTGATAAATTTGTACTATCAAATAGTTTACTGATGGATATTGATAAACTTGCACATCAATTTCTGAGCTCTTTTTTATTATATCACACTTTAAGGATTTGTCAAGCGGAGGAGATTTTGTTATGAAATATGTAATCGGTATGGATATCGGAATAGGTTCAATCGGCTGGTCGGTAATAAGGAGCGATGCTGATTGTAAGCGAATTGAAGATTTCGGTGTCAGAATTTTTGACCCCGGTGAAAATGCAAGCGACAGAAAAAGCAATAGCCAAATACGCCGTGAGTACCGTTCCGTCAGACGTGTTCTTCGCAGAAGAAAACACAGGAAAGAGCTTCTCAAAGCACACTTGGAGAACATCGGTCTCACAACAATTGATAGAATAAATGAGTATTTTAAACACGCAGACGGCGATATCATATCGCTTCGAGTTAAAGGGCTTGACAAAAAGCTTGCCCCTGAAGAAATTGCGGCTTGCTTAATAAACATTGCAAACAGGCGCGGCTACAGACCTTTTTATGAAAATGAGGAATTGAGCCAATATGAAAAGACATCACTCAACAAGACCCGGCAGTTTATGCTTTCGGGAGAATATCGCACGTCTGCGGAAATGATCCTGAAAAACGAGCAATTTGATTCCGAAGAATCGGAATACAGATCATACAGAAATCGTTCGGGAAACGAAGAAACCGTTTTAATTGAGCGCAAATGGCTCAGGGATGAGGTCGAAAAAATTCTTAAAAAGCAAAGCGAATTTTACCCTTGCCTGAACGACAGAAACACTAACGCAATAAAAAGGATTATTTTTGACCAGCGCGATTTTGAGGACGGACCCGGGGATAAAAACGACCCGTTTAGACGCTACACGGGATTTTTGGAGTCAATGGGTCAATGCCGCTTCTACCCCGATGAAAAACGAGGATACCGAGCAACCTTGACAGCCGATACATATTCTCTTGTGAATGAACTTTCTCAGTACAGTTACGTTGATGAAAACGGATGTTTTGTTTTTGACTCCGCACTGGCTCATGATTTAATCGCATCGGCCCTTAAAAATGCAAAATTTACCAAAAGCGATTTTAATAAAATATGCAAGGCACACGGCATAGTTCCGATATACGGCGGTAAAGGTAAAGACACGGATATAAGCAGATGCTTTAAGTTTCTCAAAGCAATTAAACCGATTCTTGAAGCCGACGGTTTTGACTGGGAAACCGTATGCAACATTGATACTGCAAGCGACCCGGACAGTATTTTAAACCGTATCGGAATAATTGTATCCGAAAATATAACACCTGCAAGGCGCAAAAAAGCCCTCAAGAATCTTAACATTCTTAATGACGATTCGATTACGGCGCTTTGTAATTACAAATTCGGAGGAACTTCAAGCGTATCATATAAATATATGTCGGGTGCAATAGAGGCGTTTCTTAACGGGGATATCTACGGAAAGCATCAGGCAAGCCACATAGAAGAAACCGCGACTGAAAGCGTTAAACATACCAAACTGCCCGTATTTGATAAAGATTTTGAGTTCTTTAAAAATCCCGTTGTGTTCAGAGCGATCAACGAAAGTAGAAAGGTTATAAACGCAATCATCGAAAAATACGGTTCTCCCTCTGCGATAAACATTGAAGTCGGTTCCGAAGTAAGCAGGAGCTTTGCCAACAGAACTGCAGATAAAAACGAACAGACCAAGCGCATGAAAGAAAAGGATGCGGCGAAAAAAGCCATTGCCGAGCTTCTCGGAGTTGATATTGCAAGCGTTACATCAAAAATGATTGATAGGTACTTTTTAGGCGAATTGCAAGGCTGGAAATGTCTGTATTCAGGCAAAGAAATAAACAAGGAAGAATGTCTCAGAGGCAGTAAGGCATACGAAATCGATCACATTGTTCCTTTCTCGCTGATTTTGGATAACACGCTCAACAACAAGGCTCTTGTCTTGACAAGCGAGAACCAATTGAAGAAACAGCAAACTCCGCTAATGTATTTAAGCGGCGAGCAAAGAAAAAATTTCATCGGAACGGTAAATGAGCTGTTCCGTGCGAAAAAGATAAAGAAAAAGAAATATGCTTATCTTTTACAGCCTGATCTGAACGACGAAAAGATGTCGGAATGGAAAAGCCGCAACCTGAATGACATGCGGCATATTTCACGATTCATGGTCGGATATCTTAAAGAAAATCTCAAATTTGACAACTCCTCAAAATCGGAGGGTCGTTGGCAGAATGTCTATGCCGTTAAGGGCTCACTGACATCAATGTTCAGAAAGCTTTGGCTTAACGAAACAACATGGGGCAGAGCGGATAAAGCATCGATCAAAGCCGAAACCTACCTTGACCATGCTGTTGACGCCGTCGTTATCGGCAACTGTCTGCCCGTGTATGTTGAGATTGCACAGGTCAATCTGCGTCTGTGCGACATATATAAATCAAACGGCAGACAATTTGTTGCCGAATATTGGGATTGCTTCAACAAGGGCGTTGAAATGATCAGCCGTTACTATAACATTGATAAGGATACCGTTCGCGCTTTTCTGAAGAAAAGTGATCGTATTCCGTCGCTGATTCCCGACCTTCGCGAAGAGGTTGACCGCAGATTTGTTGACCATGCAATATACAGCAAGTATCAAAAAGAGATAGCAGACCATGAGGGTAAGGATTTCGAAAAGCCAACATATAAGGAAGCCGAACAGGCTTACCGAGTTTCAATGGAAAATCTTTATCCGACAGATCTTCAGTTTGCACACGGTCTTTCCATGCCGCTTATTTCCTGCAAGCCCGAAAGGAAGTACCGCGGCGAGATAACAGCCGCTAATCCCGCAAAGCTTCGTGAAATTGACGGTAAGCTCTATACACTCAGCAAAAAAGAGATTGGAAAAATTGAGCGAAAAGATATTGAAAAAATTTACACCTCGGATACCCAACTTATCGCTTACCTCATCGAGCTGTTTGACGGGGCAAAAGACACAGCAACTCTCGGCGATATTATGAAAGAAAAAGGCATCTCGGAAATACGAACCAAGAACGGCAACGCCATTCGCAAACTCACTTTGAGAAATATATGCAACAAGGATTTCTTAAAAAAAGAAATTGACGAGAACAATCACACCTACCTTGACACAGCTAAATACTACTGCGTTGAATTGTATAAAGACATCAAGAATCAACTGCAAGTTCAAGGAATAAAGCGAGCCGATATAATCCTGCAAAACGGCAAGCTCTGTCTTGCTCCATGGTATAAACAGCCCGATGACTATTTTAAGCACGTCATGTACCTTCAAAAGAATGATTATTTGAAAGTCTATAAAAACGGTAAGCTTTCATTCTGCGGATATTACCGTTCGGCAGCAGGACTTACAAATTCCAGGCTTTATTTTATAATTGATAATCAGCCTGAAGATAAAAAGAAGTATATTACCTTAAAATTGGAAGTAAAAAAATATCCTGTTGATATTCTTGGAAAAATCGGAAAGAAGGAAATTAAATGTGGAGAACCGTTATCGTCAGCAAAGGTGAAAAAATAACCGTAAAAAACGGTTGGATGATCGTGTATGGTGACAATATTGAAAGTCACGTTCCAATCGAGGATATTTATTCCGTTGTTATTGACAACCGTGCCGCCTACATCAGTGTCCAAACAGTTACGACTTTAGCGCGGGCAGGAGCGGCAGTATATTTCTGCGATGAAAAGCATATTCCGACTGCCGTTAATCTTCCGCTTAATAATCATTGCAAACCGTTTGGTGTCTTAAAAAAACAGCTTGATATGTCAGATGATTTCAAAAAGGCTGTTTGGCAGAAAATTGTCACAGCAAAAATAAACAATCAATGCAAATGTCTGTCACTTGCAGGTATAAAAAAGGAAAGTATAGATCCCATCAAAAATCTTGCGAAACAGGTTACTCTCGGCGACAGCACTGGGAAAGAGGCTACTGCGGCGAAATTGTATTTTCCCACCCTTTTCGGACCCGGATTTTTCAGATATTTGGACGAGGTAACAAATGCCGCCTTGAACTACGGCTATGCAATTATGCGTTCAAGTGTTGCAAAAACTCTTGTTGCATACGGTTATAATTGCAGTCTAGGAATTCATCACAGAAATGAAACCAACCCATTCAATCTTGCGGATGATTTTATGGAGCCGCTTCGTCCTGTTGTCGATTATTGGGTTGATTCCAATTGCGACGATCTTTTGATTTCCTTGACAAACACAAATCGTAAAGAGCTTGTCAATCTTATCAATACACCGATTGATTTTGACGGTAAAAAGATGCGGATACGCTATGCAGTTGACCGATATATTCAATCTTTCACCACGGCTGTTACAGAGAACGATCCAAGCAAGTTGATAGTTCCCAAACTGATAAAACCAATATTTGATTTTGAGGATGAATTGGATGGTTAACAGATTTATGAGAATAATTGTGTTTTTTGATCTTCCCGTAAATACAAAATCAAGAAGAAAAGCGTATTCGACTTTTCGCAAATATCTGATTCAAAACGGCTTTGTCATGGTTCAATATTCTGTATATTCAAGAACAGTACGAAATTATGACGATGCTGCAAAATACAAAGACCGATTGTCTAAGAACCTCCCTCCCGAAGGCTCTGTCAGAGTAATGACGGTAACTGAAAAGCAATACGATTCGATGTCAATTCTTGTCGGCGAGAAGACAAAAGAAGAAAATTATCTTGACAGCCGAGATATCATTGAATTATAATGAATATGGTTTTTAAAAGTCGAAACCGCAATAAAGCACAATATATTGCGGTTTCGGTTCTCTGATGGATATTGATAAATTTGTACAGAGACCTTATTTATATTATGGATACCTAGTTTCGGTTCTCTGATGGATATTGATAAATTTGTACTTGGGTACTTATGTTTAGGTTCTTTTAATTGTTTCGGTTCTCTGATGGATATTGATAAATTTGTACGAAAAGATCAAACTTCCCGTTATACAAGCTGTTTCGGTTCTCTGATGGATATTGATAAATTTGTACTTGAATACGGTTTCGACTTTCCTTAGTCCTTTGTTTCGGTTCTCTGATGGATATTGATAAATTTGTACTTTTGACGATGCGAATGTTGCTGCTCAAACGTTTCGGTTCTCTGATGGATATTGATAAATTTGTACCTTTGTGCCCGCTTCATCATTTGCATATGTGTTTCGGTTCTCTGATGGATATTGATAAATTTGTACGTCCTTGATATGCACTGGACAGAATTCTTTGTTTCGGTTCTCTGATGGATATTGATAAATTTGTACATTAAGAGAATGGTTATCAATGACGTTGTTGTTTCGGTTCTCTGATGGATATTGATAAATTTGTACCGTACATAAGCATTCATTGTTATACGATTCGTTTCGGTTCTCTGATGGATATTGATAAATTTGTACCGTACATAAGCATTCATTGTTATACGATTCGTTTCGGTTCTCTGATGGATATTGATAAATTTGTACCGTACATAAGCATTCATTGTTATACGATTCGTTTCGGTTCTCTGATGGATATTGATAAATTTGTACTCGCACTATACAATGAATACATTGACTTTTGTTTCGGTTCTCTGATGGATATTGATAAATTTGTACAAGCTAACTGATGCATCTGCAACAACGATAGTTTCGGTTCTCTGATGGATATTGATAAATTTGTACTCCTCAATTAGTTTACAATAAGTGTTGATGTTTCGGTTCTCTGATGGATATTGATAAATTTGTACCAGCCTTGACACCAAACGGCACGGTTGCCGAGTTTCGGTTCTCTGATGGATAAAATTAAACAAGATTTGTACTACACGTTAAAGGCTGCCATACTCGGCGGTCTTTTTCACGCTTTTATTACAACTAATTGTGAAAATTAACAGTTTTTGACCCGCACCGGTTAGTTTATTCTAACTGAGAAAAGTTGCAAAAATGATTATATTATAGTATAATTTGTTTGAATGGTTAAAATACCATTATCAGGATTTAGTCATTGCTTTCAACTTTGTTTAAATCCAAGAAAACAAAAAGAAAGTCAGGCGATTTTTATGAAAACTGTTTATGCAGACAATGCTGCAACAACAGCTCTCTGCCCTGAAGCTCTTGACGCAATGGTAGATTGTTTAAAAAACAACTACGGTAACGCTTCAAGTCTGCACCACATGGGTCAGGAGGCTGCCGCCGCAGTTTTGCAGGCAAGACGTGACATTGCCGACGCTATCGGCGCCGATGTGAACGAAATTTACTTCACCTCGGGCGGAACCGAAGCGGACAACTGGGCAATCACCAATGCCGCACATCTCGGCGAGAAAAAAGGAAAAAAGCACATTATTTCAACAACGTTTGAGCATCATGCCGTTCTTCACACGCTGATGAAGCTTGAAAAAGAAGGCTTTGAGGTAACCTACCTTGATGTTCATGAGGACGGCTACGTTCGTCTTGACGAGTTTAAAAAAGCTCTCAGAGACGACACCTGCCTTGTTACAATAATGTATGCAAACAACGAAGTCGGAACGGTTCAGCCTATTCCCGAAATCGGCGCAATTTGCAAAGAAAAGGGCGTTTATTTCCACACCGACGCTGTTCAGGCTGTCGGTCATCTTCCGATCAACGTTAAGCAACAGAACATTGATATGCTCTCGTTCTCATCTCATAAATTCCATGGCCCCAAGGGAATCGGTGCACTTTATTGCCGCAAGGGTGTTCCCCTCATGGGCTTCATGCAGGGCGGTGCTCAGGAAAGAAACAAGCGCCCCGGCACAACTAACACTCCCGCCATTGTTGCAACGGCGGCGGCGCTCAAAAAATGCTGCGAGGACATGGACAAAAACATTGCCTATGTCAGTAAATTAAGGGACAAGCTTATTGATACTATCCTTGAAATCATTCCCCGTTCAAGAGTAAACGGAGGACGTTCGCCCCGTCTGCCCGGCAACGTAAGCTTCTGCTTCGAGGGTATCGAGGGCGAGTCGCTTCTGCTTCACCTTGATCTCAAGGGAATCTGCGGTTCCTCGGGTTCTGCCTGTACCTCAGGCTCACTCGACCCGAGCCACGTTCTGCTTGCACTCGGTTTGCCTCACGAGATTGCTCACGGTTCGCTCCGTCTTTCTCTCTGCGAATACAACACCGAGGAAGAAATTGATTATATCATTGAGGAGCTTCCGAAAATCGTTTCGATGCTCCGTGACATGTCCCCCGTTTGGGAGCGAATAATGAAAGGAGAGGACTACTATGCTGTACAGTGAAAAGGTAATGGACCACTTCCAGCATCCGAGAAACCTCGGCAAAATGGATGACGCGGACGGCGTCGGCGAGGTCGGCAATGCAAAGTGTGGAGATATAATGAAAATGTACCTCAAAATCAAGGACGGTAAAATTGAGGACGTTAAGTTCAACACGTTCGGCTGCGCTTCGGCGATTGCCACAAGCTCGATTGCAACCGAGATGATCAAGGGTCAGAAGATTGAGGACGCACTCAAGCTCAGCAACAAGGCTGTTGTTGAAGCTCTTGACGGGCTTCCGCCGGCAAAGATTCACTGTTCCGTGCTTGCCGAGCAGGCTGTTAAGGCGGCTCTCAAGGATTATTACACCAAGAACGGTCTTGAGCTTGATCCGAACGTATTCGGCAGTGAATGCGGAAGCAACTGCGAAAGCTGCGAGGGCTGCAGCCGAGAGGGTTAAGCCATGAAAAAGGCTATGATTGCCATGAGCGGCGGAGTTGACAGCTCCGTCGCTGCTTATCTGATAACTCAACAGGGCTATGAAGCGATCGGCGTTACGATGAAGCTTTACAACAACGAGGATATCGGTATAAAAAAAGAAAAGACCTGCTGCTCACTCGACGACGTTGAGGACGCAAGGAGCGTTGCAAACAGGCTCGGCATACCTTATTATGTTTTTAATTATACCGACAATTTTAAATTGCAGGTTATCGAACGCTTCGTTGAAGCATATCGCAACGGCAGAACGCCGAACCCGTGCATCGACTGCAACAGATATATCAAGTTTGATCAGCTAATGCACAGAGCAAAGGAATTGCAGTTTGATTATGTTGTAACGGGTCACTACGCTATTAACGAGTACGATAAAAAAAAGGGTCGCTGGATACTGCGCAAGGCGACCGACGACACAAAGGATCAAAGCTACGTTTTGTATTCACTCACGCAGGATCAGCTCAGCAGAATCCTTTTTCCGCTCGGCAGAATGACCAAGCATGAGGCGAGGGAAATCGCCGAAGCGCAGGGCTTTGTCAACGCAGATAAGCACGACAGCCAGGATATTTGCTTCGTTCCCGACGGCGACTATGCCCACTTCATTGAGAATTGGTGCGGATTCAGGTTCACCGAGGGTAATTTTGTTGACCGTGACGGCAATTTTATTGCCAAGCACAAGGGCATAATCAACTACACGATCGGTCAGCGCAAGGGCTTGGGCATTGCGGCGAAAGCGCCGTACTATGTTGTCAGCAAGGATCTTGCAAAAAATCAGGTCGTTCTCGGATCAAATGACGATTTGTTCTCTAATCACCTTGAAGCAACGGATTTGAACTTCATTTCGATTGAAAAGCTCACCGAGCCGATGAAGGTCAAGGCAAAGGTCAGATACAGGCAAAAGGAGACCGACGCCGTGATTACTCCGCTCGAAAACGGAAACGTCAGCGTCGATTTTGAAACACCTCAGCGTGCGATTGCTCCCGGCCAGGCAGTTGTTTTCTATGACGGAGACATAGTTGTCGGCGGCGGAACGATAATATAATTTATATTATAAATGTATAGTTTGATTTAAAGTGAACCAACTTGTACTATCCGTGCAAATTGGTTCACTTCATTTCTTTAATTCAGAATTTATTATAAATGTTTTCTATACCATTCAATAACAGCATCTCTATCAGATTCAAAAAACTGGGTTGAAACATATATATTAGCGTTATTAAAACGGAGTTCTTTTGCTCTATATCTTTTGTGACTGGAGTTGCCCTTATTATCATCTACATTGTTTGCAATTGCCGGATAGTCAGTTGCTTTGAATAGGGATTTTGTGTATTCTTTTGTTTTTAGTTTTTCAATTTCTACTGTTTCAATCTTCGAAGCCTTTATTAAATTTCCAATTAAATTGTAAAATAATTTTGCAACAGGAATCATTCCTTCCACCCAAGTGTTTTCATCGTTTATATCAAATGGTGCTTCTGATAACGAAAAGCTAAATTCATCTGCATCTAAATCCATTTTATAGAGCAAATCTCTTATAAATGAGATAATATTATTTGACGAAAGGTTCGACTCAAAAAATATACCGGTTTTGTAAATTTGCCGTCCTTTGCGTAATTTTCGTTCGTCATTACTTATATACACTCTGTCGGCATTAGGAATCGAATAATTTTTTGTTGCCAATTCATTTAGTAATTCCCCATCCAACTCATAAACAAGATCAACAAATTTGCTTAATAAATCAATCCAACTTGATACAGCGGTATATTCTCCCATAAAGGAAAACCCTCCGGGTTTAGTATTTGAAAGATCAATATCACTATTAACGCCAAAGCTTAACTCATTAGTTTCGCTAGCATCCGAGTGCATTTCAACGTAATCGAATATATTGATTAAAATATCTGCAAGGGAATCCGCTCTTTTTACAATTGACTTTTCATTCCATCGTTCTGCCGATAAAACATCTTTATTTAATATATTTGCTTTTGAATTATCACGAATAATTTTTTTCTTTTCACTAAAGGGTTTTGTACCAAGTTCACTGTTATGACCAGTAATGGTTAAATTTCCAAGTGTATGTAGGTATGTTTCGTACACCCTATCATAATTATCACCAACCTCTTTTTTCCATACTGCTGCATTGATTTTTTGTGGCAATATATGTTCTATGGTGAGATTGGTAACATCAATTTGTTCCTTTGTTGAATTTTCAATGACAGATAGAACATATTTGCAAATAGGTTTCTTATACAATGATTTGCGAATAATTGCTTCTTTAAACTCTGCATCAGTAGGCATACGGTCATTTGCTCTCAAATCATTAAGGAATATTACAAATCTTTCGTAGTAATTCTCATAGTTGCTGTCATAAATGCGATTATAGAGTGATTTCATAAACTTTGAAAGATTTTTGTTGATTTCACAAGATGTAATTCTTATAAAATATGTCAATAAGTACTCTAAAACGCTACATAAAGTTTTTTGGTCAATGTAATTTTTTTCATAATCGTTAAAAATTTTAAAAATAAACGGAAGGACAGTTGTCTGTTTAATTGTATAAAATGAACGTAGTAAATCTGTTATCTCTTTACAGTAGTACTGTATCTCTCCAATAAATGCTCCATAATACCTTGATGTTCTTAAAAGGTCTTTTAACACATCTTCATGAGTTAGATTTTTAGACTCACAATGTTCTTTGAAAAGTCGATATGCATTTTTAATATTTACTAAACCGTTAATTTGGGAATTTAAATAATTTATTACAAAATCCCCAAGATTACGATAGCCAACATTTTTTTCAATAATAGACCAATAATTTTCATATAACTCATCTTGATTGCTGTCATCCATAAGCAGATAATTACGTATTAAATCAGACAAACTCAACTCCAAACCTGTTGAGTTAATTGACTCAAATATTTTTTTGCGGTTCATCACCTTGAGACTTATCAAGAACAATTTCGACCATTTCCAGTTTTTTGATTCCGTTAAGGATATCAGATAGATCTAAACCAGATGATATTGTTTTTTCAATCAAGTTTTTGAAAGTAATATAGTTTTTATAGATGTTGGAATTTCGATCCATTTCATCAATTTGGTCTTTTACTAAAAGTAGTAATTGTTCATTATCGGTTTTTACAGGTTTCAGCTTTAGTTTATATTTTTCATCACAATTTCTATTGAATATTACTTCTTCTATTTCAGATTCTATTCGGACAGAAACACCTTTTGCAGCATCATAAAGCGCCTTGAGAAGAATATACATAGTTGTAAGGCGTTGTTGCCCGTCTATGATTAACACTTCACTTAAGGTGCTTGCATTGAGCCCTACAATATAAACAATTGTTCCTGTAAAATGTTTGTGATCACGCTCGTTTGCTATAAGAATATCTTGATAAAGCTTTTCACATTGTATATTTGACCAATCATAGTTGCGCTGATACACAGGAACTTTGAATACTCTTTTATTCTTTTCTATTAAATCAGAAAATAACCATACTTTATAAGGTTGCATAAATGTATCTCCTTTTCTATTGTTTTTCTTTATAATTTTACCATTTTCGCACACATATTCCAATAAACACAGACTTGCAAAAAGATATGTGTGGTAATTAAGTTATATTTTCATTTTTCCGTCTGCGAGGTCCTGTGCTACAAACGGGATAAAGTAAAACGGTACCGTGAGCAGTTTCTGATCAGAGTTATATCCGTAATTATTCTTTGATACCTTAATGGCATATTCAAATCTATTATGACATGCAAATTTTTCAAGAGAGTTTAAAGTACCTCTGCCCTTTTTAACATCAAGCGGATACAATTTATTGCCTGACTCAATAATAAATTCGATCTCGGCAGATGCCCTACCTCGCCAATAGAACAATCTATGTCCTTTGGCAATCAATTCGTTAGCGACAAAATTTTCAAAAAATATACCTGATAAGGTATTGTCTCTTTCGTTCGACACAAATGAAGCCGCATTGATTCCACTCTGATACGAGAACATACCAATATCGCCAAGAAACAGTCGGAAATTACTTTCACTGTCCGGCATAAGCGGTGTTGTGATATGCTCTTTTAGTTGAAAGGATTGATTTACAATGTGTGCCAATGTAAGCCACTGAATAGAGGTTGCATAATCTCTTGTTTTGCTCTTTTCTTCAATAAGTCCGGGAGAGAAATTTTTGGACTCCCTGTTTAATTCTCTGTAAACATTTTGGAACAGCGCCCGGGAACGTAGTACCGCTTCTTGGCTTGCTTGGTACAATTCCATATCGGAAAGGTAGTTATCATACAGAACCTTAAGAATTTCTCTTGCTTCAAGAAGATTATCTTCATCAACATAAGCTTCAACCGCTTCAGGCATACCGCCTACAAGGAGATATTTATATACCTGTTCCAGTGCCAATTCGTGAATTTTACTATCCAACGGTTGCTTATTTTCATAAGCTGTTTTAACAGCATTATAAAGCATTTTGTTCCCGTTCATCAAGAACTCGTCAAAGGTCATAGGATAAATCGTAATCTGATTGATCTTGCCTACAGGAAAAAGAAACTTCCCGTTTTCCCTCGAACCTCGTTTATGTGTTTCTCTTTGAAGCTTTATGCGAACCATTGAACCGGTTGCAATAACGGGAATTTCTCTAAAGTCCTGACAAAAATATTTAAGAGAGGAAATAATATTAGGACATTCCTGCACTTCGTCAAATATCAGCAGAGTTTTTTCATTGATTTGCTTTCCTTTACTTAATGAAATATATTCAATAATTTTTTTGGCGTTTGCGGTTTTAGAACAGAAATCACGAATTTCATCTTCTTTTTTGCAGTCAATATAGATGTAATTGTTTTTATATATTTTTTTTGCGAAAAGCTCTTTTGCGAGATATGTTTTGCCAACCTGCCTTGCACCCCAAATAATTAAAGGCTTTTTACGTTTATTGTTATTCCAATCTATCAGTTTTTGTAATGCAATTCGATCCATAGATAACCCCCCAGTATATGATATGTGTATTGTAACATAATCTGCACCGATTTTCAAGCTAATTTAGAAGTTTTTCGCACCTATTCAATGCTATTTTGAATGATTATTTGCACTTTAGCTTTAGAATTAACGATTTTATTGATTTGGTTTGTTAATCCTAAAGTCTTTATTGCACTATTTTATGTTTAATATGCAAGGTTGTTGGCTCAATTGAGCAACAGATTGATAAAAAAACAGAAGATTTTAAAAAAACTATTTAAGAATGATGGCATTTTCCTATCTTTCCCACTTTGCACAAACTATTTCATTTTCTTTACAAATAACGGTTGTTTTTTGTCACGGTCTGAGTTATAATTATAAAGGTTAAATTTGCTTATAATGCAATGCTGCGATTTGCCCGTTTAAAATATAAATGAATATTCATTTCTCTGTGCTTACAAATTATCAAGCCTCTCAACGGCATAATTCCCAGTTTATTGCGGTTTTCCACACGAATATTTGTATTATATTGAATGAATATATTTTGTATTATTCTTGACATATTCTGTATATTTATGTATAATTATACCCTATTAACAGATTCAGAGGTTTAAGGCATGAAAAAGGTTTTTATTGACGGCAAGGCCGGAACAACAGGTCTCAGAATTTATGAAAGACTATCCGAACGATCGGATATTGAGCTTATGCTGCTGCCGGATGAGAAACGCAAGGACGTTGAGGCTCGACGCGAAGCTCTTAACTCCTGTGATATCGCTTTTCTTTGTCTGCCCGATGCGGCGGCTATTGAATCCGTCGGATTGATTGAGAATGAAAACGTCAGAGTTCTCGACACCTCAACGGCTCACAGAACAAATCCCGACTGGGCATACGGTTTCCCCGAGCTTTCTCCGGCACACAGAGAAAAAATA
>ULRD01066814.1_pt1 | contig 23314 bp, 14 predicted proteins | sample 1955181 | NCBI WGS metagenome assembly ULRD01 (sample SAMEA4835675, study PRJEB28245) | human gut metagenome | biome: gut microbiome; material: fecal sample | place: Denmark | collected 2008
ATTACGTCGCTTTTAACTGGAGCGAGTATAAGGACGATCTTAAATCAATATTCAATACCCGTGAGGGAGGATTGGCAATATATGGCGGTATAATCGGCGCGCTTGCCGTCGGACTGCTGATATGCAAGATACGCAAGGTCAAAATGCTGCCTATGCTCGATATAGCTTGTTTGGGATTTCTTATCGGACAGGGTATAGGACGCTGGGGCAACTTTGTGAATCAGGAGGCGTTCGGCGGAAGAACAGACAGCTTCCTCGGTATGACCGGAGGACGGATACAAGAATATATATTTGAAAATTCCGCTTCTCTCGGCGGAAGGCTTGTGGGAGACAGCGCAGGCTCCGGTATTGTGAATCTTGAGCTTTATCCCGTTCATCCCTGCTTCCTGTATGAATCATTATGGTGTTTATTGGGATTTGTGCTTCTCGCATTATGGTCGAAGCGCAGAAAATACGACGGTCAGATATTACTTATGTATATGGCTTGGTACGGAGCAGAGCGCTTCGTAGTAGAGGGACTTCGCTCGGACAGTCTCTATATCGGAAGCATTCGCGTATCTCAGGCGCTTTCAGCCGTTATATTTATTGTATCCGTGATACTCCAGATAGTTATGTTTTCTAAGGTTCGCCGCGATCCGGAAAAATATGTCCTTTATGCAAGCACAAAGGAATCGCGCCTGCTTATCGAGGAGGGCAGACGCCGTCGTATGGGGATGTCTCACGAAGATGCGAAAACAACTCTTGACGACGACGATGATCTTGATTATGACTTCGATCCGGATTTTGATGATGACGACGACGAGGACGAGGACGGCGAGGTAAGCCCTATCCTCAGAAATGACGATAACGAAGAAGATGACGATGATAACAGCGATTCTTCCAACGAAAGTAATGACGAGGACGACGGAGCTTCTTCCGATGAAAAGAACGACGGGGACAATAAGCCCGATGACAAAAATTCCGGAAAAGGCAATAAAAAGGACAAAAATAAAAACAAAAAGCCGGACAGCGGCGACGATGACGACGCAATAATAAACGCTGTTACTGCTACGATGATATAAGAACTTGTCTTCACAAGATGTTGCGTACATCTTTTCAGCAAATTTTGCCAATGACTGCGTTAAAAATCCTTGTAAGGCGAAAGCTTGCCTGTGGATTTTCGCCTTGTCCTTGGCAAAATTATGCTCGAAGATCCGCGCACGCTGCTTATGTAGACAAATTCTAAAGAGGAGGATATTTATATGGCACAGATAATCGACGGAAAGGCAGTTTCAGCTGCCGATAAACAGCAGGTTGCCGACGAGGCAGCAAAGCTCAGAGAAGAAAAAGGACTCAAGGTTGGACTTGCTGTCATAATAGTGGGAAATAATCCCGCTTCAAGAGTTTATGTAAACAATAAGAAAAAAGCCTGCGAGGTCGTAGGCTTCCAGTCCTATGAGTATGCTCTTGATGAAAGCACGACTCAGGAACAGTTACTCGACCTTGTTAACGTTCTTAATCGTGACGCAAGAGTAAACGGTATACTTGTACAGCTTCCGCTTCCTAAGCATATCGACGAGAAAACGATCATTAACGCGATATCGCCCGAAAAGGATGTAGACGCTTTCCATCCTGTGAATGTGGGAAAGATAATGATAGGCGAATATGCTTTTCTGCCTTGTACTCCCGCAGGCGTTATGCGTCTTATTGCCAGCACGGGCACGGAGATCGCAGGTAAGCAGTGCGTGGTTATTGGAAGAAGCAATATAGTAGGTAAGCCAATGTCAATGCTTCTTCTTCATGAAAGCGGAACGGTCACGATATGTCATTCAAAAACCAAGAATCTCAAGGAGATCTGTCTTGGTGCGGATATTCTTGTCGTTGCGGTTGGCAAAGCGAATTTTGTTACGGGAGATATGATAAAAGAAGGAGCTGTAGTTATCGACGTGGGTATGAACCGTCTTGAAAACGGCAAGCTTTGCGGCGATGTTGAGTTTGAATCTGCCGAAAAGAAAGCTTCTTTCATTACTCCCGTACCGGGCGGCGTAGGTCCGATGACTATTACAATGCTTATGAAAAATACGCTTACCGCTGCAAAGCAGCAGGCAGGCATAGAATAAGCGGTTAAGCGCAATCGAAACCGAGAATCATACTATGAAAAAACAATATGAAATTCCCAAAAAATCGGAGTCTGTACCGCTTTCCGACGAGATAATGGCTTCTGTCGGCTGTGGTATATTTGCCTATTCGATTCCGGATCGGCATATTATCAGCCTGAATCGGCGCGCTAAGGAGCTTACCGGCATTTCGGAGGATGGCGATTTCAATACATTTATTGAAGAAAAAGTCTGCTTGGAAGATCGTGAGGAGCTTCGCTTCGCTGTTGACAGTCTTAAAGCTCCCGGGGACAGCGTAACGCTTACTTTTAAAATTGACTCGCATAACTGCGCTGTCTATATAAAGACAAAGATAGATTACCTCAGTCTGTCTGACGGCTCATGCTGTCTGCTCTATACAATGACCGATGTTACGGAGCAGGCTCGGCTTATAGATACTCTCGTACGCGACCGCATCAATTATCGTGAGGCTCTTACAAACGGAAGCGAGTACAGCTTTTCATTTGACCTTACGGAGGGCGTTATAAGGGAGCGTTTCACTGCTGAAAATAATATTGATCTTTTGAAAATACTTGGTTTGAGCGTTCCCGTTAGTTATGACGAAATGTGCAGGAAATACATCCGATCATTCAAGCTTGAATTTATTGAACCCGAAATGGCTCGGTATTTTACCTGCCGAGGTCTTCTTGAAGCTTATGAAAGCGGCAGAAGAAACGTTGTTGCGGAATATTTCAGCACAAAGCTGAATACCTGTATACGAGCTAAATATACAATGTACCATGAATGCGAAACGGGTCATGTTTATGCTCTTGTAGTTGCGTCAAACACTACTTCGATACGCCTAAAAGAAAAGGAACAGTCGGAGGCTCTTAAAGAGGCTTTTGACAAGCTCAACCGAGCCAACGATCAGATGAATATAACCCTTGAGGCTGTTTTAGACGGAATTTCCGGCGGAGTGCGTATAATTGACGCAGAAAGCTATAAATATGTTTCAATAAGCGAGGGTGCGGCAAGGCTTCAGGGATATACCGTAAGCGAATTTATTGAAAAGTTTGGAGGAAACGTTTCCGACAATATTTACCCGCCTGACAGAAAGACTGCCGCTGTCGAAGCCATTTCTCAGTCTAACGAGCAGGGCGTTTATAATGTTAAATACCGAATCCAAGACAGGCGCGGCAATATAAAATGGGTTATCGACCGCGGAAAACTTGTTGTTAATCCCAGCGGAAAAAGGCTTTTTTATTCCGTTATGCAGGATGTTACCGAGCTTGAAAACAGAAATATGCGGCTTAATGACATTCTGGAAATGCAGGAAAAAATGGCGGATTCTCTTGCTACCGGAATTTTTGCATATACTTTGCCTCACCGTAAGGTGCTTATTCTGAATCAGGCTGTAAGGGAAATGTTTGGTTATAGAGGTCCAAACCCCGAGCTTTTTGGTCATACTATTATGGACAGGGTATCGGAGGAGGACAGGTCTGCTGTTATAAAGGCGGTGAAGTCCTTAAAAAAAGTTGGCGATACTGTCGAATATACATTTCATTCCAAGCGTGCGGACGGCAGTCGTATTACTGTTCGGAACAGTACTAAGCTGCTGAGCTTCCGCGACGGTCAGAGGTTCATTCTTAGTGCAATGGTGGACGTTACTCAGCAGGAGAACGATGTTCGCCGTCTTGAAGAAAAGCATCTCCGGCCGCATGAAGAAATTATTTCCGAAGACGGGCTGTTCAGTAAAAATGTAATAAGGTACAGCCGTGATATTGCCGAATCGCTCAGACAAATTTTTTCGGATATTTATTATATTTCCCTAAAAGAAAGACGCTGCGTTCCGGTGAAGCAGAGCGTCGATATTTCCGACAGATTTCATGAACAGGGAGATCTCGGAAGCTTCCTTGGTCTTTATTGCAGCGAATATGTTCTGCCGGAAGACGCGGAGGATTTTAAACGGTTTTTCAGCATTGATACGCTTATGGAACGGCTTAAAAATCTAAATTCAATTAATATTGAATACCGACGGAAAAATTTTGGCTGGTGCAGAGGCTTACTGATCGCTTCGGATCGCGACAAAAAGGGGAATGTGACTGCTGTTGTATTCGCTGTTTGTATAATTGATAATGAGAAGCGGGAAGAACTTGCGCTTCAAGAGTCTCTGCGTTCCGATTATGAATCGGTAAAGCTTGCTAATGCGGCAAAGACGAGCTTTCTTGCTGATCTTAGCCATGACATACGTACGCCAATGAACGCGATTGCCGGTATGACGGCGCTTGCAGAGATTCATATTGACGATAAGGAACGCGTTGCCGATTGTCTTTCAAAAATTAAAGGATTTTCTAAGCTTCTTCTGGGATTCGTTAACGGAATACTTGATATGTCAAATATAGAATCGGGCAGGCTTGAGCTTAATGAGGAATTTTTCAATTTGCCGGAGCTTATCGACAATTTAATAACAATGTCAAAACCCGAGCTTGCCGAAAAGGAACATGAGTTGTCTGTTTCCGTTCACAGTATTGAGCATGAAAATGTAGTCGGGGACATTCAGCGTATCCAGCAGGTGTTTATGAACCTAATGAGCAACGCCATAAGATATACTCCTGATGGTGGAAAAATATGTCTTACCGTATCAGAAAAGCCGACGGACAGGCAGTCTGTCGGATGTTACGAGTTTGTTTTCCGCGATAACGGTATCGGCATGAGCGAGGAGTTTATAAGCCGTATCTTCGAGCCTTTTGCCCGTGCAAGCAGCGACAGCCGCATTGAAAATATCCGGGGCGCAGGTCTTGGAATGTCAATAACAAAAAACATTGTCAAAATGATGAACGGCGATATAAAGGTTGAGAGCAAGCTGAATGAGGGTACATGCGTCACCGTTACTGTATTTTTAAAAATAGAAAACAACAGTTTTTCCGAATATGACAATCGCTTTAGCGGACTTCGCGTCCTAATTGCAGACGATGACGAAATTCATTGTACATCCGCCTGCGAGATCCTTTCGGAGCTTGGCATGATTTGCGAATGGGTAACGGACGGCGGAGCTGCTATAGAAAAAACATTGGAACGCCATAGCGTTGGCGATGATTATTTTGCTGTTATACTTAGCAGAAAGATGTCTGAATTCAGCGGGATCGAGGCTGCAAAGGAAATATGCAGGCGTGTAGGAAGCAAAAAGCCGGTGATAATTTTATCCGCTTTCGATCGTTCTGATATAGAAGCGGAAGCAAGATCTGCGGGAGTAAACGCTTTTATATCGAAGCCTATGTTTAAATCGAGAGTCATTCATCTTTTTAATGAACTTATCGGAAACCATGAAAGTGTAAAGAGCCGAAAAAGCCTATGTAGTTACGTTTCAGAGGATTTCAGCAGCAAGCGTGCTCTGCTTGTCGAGGATAACGACGTTAACGCTGAAATTGCAGGAGAAATACTAAGCCTTGCAGGACTGAAAGTTGAATATGCGGTCAACGGTAAGGAGGCGCTGGATAAAATTGCCGACGCCGAAGATGATTTTTATAATATAGTGTTTATGGACATTCAGATGCCTGTTATGAACGGTTACGAAGCGACAAAGGCGATTCGTTCTCTGCCCGGAAGATATCCCAAGCGTGTTCCGATAATTGCAATGACAGCCGATGTATTTGAGGAGGACGTTTATGCCGCGAAAAATGCCGGGATGAATGAGCATATTGCAAAGCCTATAGACTTTGACAAACTTCTTGAAATACTGAAAAAATGGCTTGATTCCGAGTAAAAATAAGGGAACGTCCTGCAAATAAGGACGTTCCCTTATAGAATAGCTATGTATTTAATAGACCTCCGGACAGAAACCGTACCCAGCGTCCGGAGCGGGTTTTTTCGGACCGGCGTGTCCAAAGACAGTTAATTATTTATGCATCATCATGCTTGCTGCCAACTTCCCTGAGGCAAACTATAAATAAAATCAACAACCGTATAATATGGACAACTTCCCTGATACTAATATGTACGAAATACGTACAAGCAATGCCGATCCGACGGAATATACTAACGTGAACTAAAATTCAACGTCAAATTCAACCGTAAGATTTGCTATGTTAATAGCCTGCTGTATTTTCATCAGCTCGTCGGTTACCTTATTGTATTCCTCCTGTACTTCGGCAATGTCAAAATTGCGGCAGATTATATCAGCCTCGCGGCTTCCGTATTCTCTGTGACGCGTTTGTTCGGGAATCTGTAAGAGTGCATAGAGGCGTTTTTTCTCATTGTTGAGCATCGACATTCGTCCAAGAGCTTCGTCAACGGTAATATTGAAATCGCATATTTTTGTCGTAATATTGAAAACATTGATAGCATGGCGAAGAACGGCTATTTTGGTTCTAAGTATTTCAAGCTTTTGCTGGGTCGCCGAAAAACTGTATTCCGGAACAACCGGTTTTTCACTTACGCCGTAGGAATATTTTTTGCCGATCTCCTCGTTTTGTAAGAGCGAATCAATTTCGGCTTGAAGATTTTTTATAGTTTTATTTGCATAATCTGAATTCATTTTCATAATAATTCCTCCCTATTTATAGTAAACGATAAATTTATTTGGCGTTTACTGTTTGCCGATACTTATGGAGCGAACGCAGTAAGCGTATATGCGAGACATTTTAATAGTGAACGTTAAATTATTTTTAACGGTCATTACAATATGCTAAATATATTATAGCATATGTTCACATAAATTTCAAGTAGTTTTTATAAAAAATATAAATTTTGCCAACAAGGAGGTACAGTATGAAGAATATTTTTGGCAGACTTCTGATCGTCGTTCCCTCGATCTGTCTTCAGGGATTGTGGTATATTATACTTGTGAGCTTTTTTAAGGATTATTTTGCGCTTATATCCTCTGTTCTCTTGGGAGTTGCGGTAGTATTGGTGCTTTACCTTGTTTCAAAGGTTGACGAAAGCTCCTATAAGATACTATGGATAATTATAATTATGATAATGCCGATCTTTGGGGCGCTGCTGTATCTTTTCTGGGGCAATAAAAAGACCAGCCGCCGTATGAAGAAAAAATTTGACAGAATGTTCAAGAAAATGAATATCGTCCCGCCGGGTGACAATGCTGCTCTTGACAGACTCAGGTCTGAGGATATTCGTGCTGCCCAGACATTTGAATATGTAAGCGGCATTACGGATTTTCATGTTATGGAAAATTCCTCTGCCGAGTATTATCCGCTTGGTGAAGATATGTTTGCTGAAATGTGCAAAGAGCTGAAAAAGGCGGAGAAGTTTATCTTTCTTGAGTATTTTATAATTCAAGAGGGCAGGTTTTGGAACGATCTTGTCGATATTCTTGTTGAAAAAGCTAACGCGGGTGTTGACGTACGCGTTATGTATGATGACTTCGGCTGCCTGTCGACCTTTTCTCAAAAGGACGCAATGAAGCTTATTACGAAAAAGATCAAGGTCACCGTGTTTAATCCTCTTGTTTTCGTATCTGCAAGGCTCAATAACCGCGATCACCGAAAGATAATGGTTATTGACGGCAAGACTGCGTTCAGCGGAGGAATAAATCTTGCCGACGAATATATAAATGAACGCGAGCGATTCGGACACTGGAAGGATATAGGCTTCAAACTTACGGGAAAGGCTGCGATCAGTTATACCTATATGTTTATGGAGTTCTGGAACGCCTTTTCTCTTAGCAAAATACCGTCAGACTATTTAAATATTACCTATGAGGATGAACATGATGACGGCTATATGCTGTCATATTATGATTCCCCATTCAGCAGTGAAGCGGTCAGCAATAACTTGTTTATAGAGCTTCTTTCTCAGGCAACTGATTATGTATGGTTCTTTACGCCGTATCTTATGCTCGGGGATACTCTTCGCGACGCTTTTATGCGGGCTGCCAAGCGCGGAGTTGATGTCCGGATAATTATGCCCGGCATTCCCGATAAAAAAATGGTTTATCGTATGTCGCGGAGCTACTACCGCCATTTGCTTGAAGCAGGAGTAAAGATTTATGAGTACACTCCGGGTTTCCTCCATGCAAAGGCTTGTGTTTGCGACGATAAGCTTGCTGTTATCGGAACTGTTAATCTTGACTATCGAAGCTTGTTTCTGCATTTCGAGTGCAGCACGATTTTTTATAAGACTGCGCTTATATCAGACTTAAAGAGAGATTTTGAAGAAACGCAGCGTAAATGCTTTCAGCGTACTCTTGAAAACGAAAATAAGCATCTGATACATCGGATAGTGAACAGTGTCTTGCGGCTTTTTGCGCCGCTGTGCTGATTTTGTGTAAAGCGTTTACAAAAAATTAACAATTTTTATCGCTGTATTATCACACTGATACTATATAATATTATTTAGGCAACATCGTACAAAGCCGTAAAGCGGTCTTTGCGCGGTGTTGCCTTTATGCAATTTTCGCAAATAATGATATGTATAAGGGAGATTTAACATGAAAAAAAAGATTTTATGTACGGTTATGGCTGCTATGCTTACGGCATCTATGTCGTCCTGCGGAGATTCAAAGGACAGCGGCAGCGAGGGAACATCTGCTGTGACATCGGAAAAAACTACAGATGAAACTGTATCGGAAAGCATTCAAACATCGGAAGCGGAAGCTTCTGCCAATAAAGAAACCGGTTCGACAGGGGAGAGTTCGTCGGAAAATGATTCAGAGGCTGACTTTAATGACTATATTACTCATGACGGAGTAACACCTGCGCTCTGGAAAGCTACTGATCCTGCGACAGGCCATGAGCTTTATCTTATGGGAACTATCCATATTATGGGGGAGGATACCGTTCCGCTGCCGGATTACATTATGGATGTGTATAATAAATGCAGTGGCGTTGCAGTTGAATATGACGTAGTTTCTCTTCAAAGCGATATGAGTCAGATCACCGAATATTATTCAAAAATGGTCTATCGGGACGGAACCAAAATAAGCGATCATATTTCAAAAGAGACTTATGAAGCGGCAAAGAAGCTGCTGACAGACGCGGGAGCTTATAACCAAATGCTGGACTACTATTGCCCCGGATTCTGGATCTCAAGTATCCAGTCGCTTGCCTTTACGAAAATCGAAAATATGGAGCTCAGCGGAATCGACGCTGATTTTATTACAAAAGCTAAAAACGACGGCAAAGAAGTAGTAAACATTGAAACGCTTGATATTCAGGCTTCTGTTTCTATGGGATATTCTGATGCTTTGGCTGATTTTATGCTCAGAGACGTTACGGACACGTACAGTGACGCAAAGCTAAATGCCGAATCCGTTGCCGAGTTATATAATCTTTGGGCAAAGGGCGACGTTGAGCTTATGGCAGATATTGAGGATAGTGAAACTGAGCTTCCCGAGGAGCTTGAAAGCGATTATGCGGAGTATGAGGATATTGCGATATATAAGCGCAATGCCGGTATGGCTGAAAAGGCTTCCGAATATCTTAAAGACGGAAAGAATTATTTCTTTATGGTAGGCGCGCTGCACTTCGCAGGCGACAAGGGCGTTGACGATCTTCTTGAGGACATGGGCTATAAAGTTGAAAGGGTAAAATAAAACGGAGGAAATATGGGAAAAAAGGAAGTTAAGCGGTATATAATTATTGCAGCTATAGCTGCCGCCGCATTTATACTTGTGCAAAATTTTTCTGTTGCAGTAAAGCTGTTCACCATGCTTCTCCGCGCGCTCCAGCCGTTGATATTGGGCGCTATAATGGCGTATATCTTTAATATAATAATGAGCTCTTTTGAAAAAAGATATTTTCCTTCGCGCAAAACCGGCTTCATTAACAGTACAAGACGTCCGGTTTGCCTGATAATGTCCTTTGTCATCACTGCGGCAGTTATTGCTCTGATCCTGAATATAATTATCCCAGAGATCGTTTCCGCTGTGAAGCTTATGGGAAATTTCATTCCGGATTTTGTTGCGGACTGTAAGGAATTTATTCTGAAAAAGCTTGAGGAATATCCGAAAATTCAGGAAGAGATCAAATCCTTTAAGATTGATAAATCTGAATTTACCGTTACGCTCACCAACGGCGCTCTGGGAGTTTTCAATTCTGCTCTGATGATTATTGGTACAGTAACGTCTACCGTTACGAATACGGTGATAGGTCTTATTTTTGCGATATATCTTCTTGCGCGTAAGGATAAGCTGCACAAGGATATAAATCGGCTTCAAAATGCTTATTTTAACGAAAAGCTCAATAAACAGGTGAATCATATATGCGCTACGGCTCATGAGTGCTTTACGAAGTTCTTTATCGGACAGTTTATTGAGGCGATTCTTCTGGGAACACTGACATTTATCGGTTCATTAATACTGAGGCTGCCTTATCCTGCAATGACGGGTACGATCGTAGGAGTTACTGCGCTTGTTCCGATTATAGGTGCGTTTTTGGGAGCAGGTATCGGCGCGTTGATAATTTTTACTGTTAATCCTGTGCAGTCTTTGATTTTCATTATATTTATTATTATATTGCAGCAATTGGATAATAATATATTTTATCCGAAAATCGTTGGAAGCTCTGTTGGACTGCCCGGGATATGGGTACTGGCGGCTGTGACCGTCGGCGGAAGTCTGTGCGGAGTAATGGGAATGCTGATCGGAGTGCCTTTGGCTGCTACGATATATAAGCTTTATTATGAACATCTTGAAATAAAAGAAAAGGAAATGGGGATAAATACCACCGCTTCTGAGGAATCCCCTGGAGTTACCGCAAAGAAAAAGCGGGATAAACCGAAAAAGCAGAAAAAGTAAAACACAGCCGAGGGCAAATATCCCTCGGCTGCGCTTTTATAAAATATATTTACACAACTGATGCATGCACATTTTTTGATTATATTGCAGAACTGTTGCTTCTATAAATTATTTATAGGTGGAGCAAAAATTGTGCAGGATGACGATTTGCTTTTTTTACGTATTTTCAGATCGGATAAGGATTGACAATACTGTGTCGATGTGATACTATAATAATAAGAAATCCAAAAATCAGAGGGGGATTTTTGTATGATAGATACATGGAAAAGTGAATGGGATGGATTTGCTGACGGACGATGGAGCAAAACATCCGTAAATGTCAGGGACTTTATTAAGAAAAATTATACGCCATATGACGGAGACGAAAGCTTCCTTGCTCCTCCTACCGAGGCGACAAAACAGCTCTGGGCACAGGTAATGGAGCTGTCGCGCCTTGAAAGAGAGGCGGGGGGAGTTCTTGACATGGATACAAGCATTGTTTCTACGATCACCTCTCATGGCGCGGGATATCTGAACAAGGAGCTTGAGCAGATCGTCGGACTTCAGACCGATAAGCCGTTCAAGCGTTCTCTCCAGCCTTTCGGCGGTATCAGAATGGCTCAGAAAGCCTGTGAGAATTATGGCTATGAGGTCGATCCGAAGATAGTGGAAATTTTTACAAAATACAGAAAGACTCATAATCAGGGCGTTTTCGACGCTTATACCCCTGAAATGCGTCTTGCAAGAAAGTCGGCTATTATTACGGGACTGCCCGACGCTTACGGCAGAGGCCGCATTATCGGGGACTACCGACGCGTTGCGCTCTATGGCGTTGATCTTCTTATAGAGGACAAGAAGCATCAGATCGAAACCTCGCTTATAAGGATGACTTCAAAAAATATTCGTCTGCGTGAGGAGCTTGCCGAACAGGTTCGCGCTCTTGAGGAGCTTAAAGAGCTGGGCAATATTTATGGTTTCGATATTTCAAAACCTGCGGCAAATGCAAAGGAAGCTGTTCAGTGGCTTTATTTTGGGTATCTTGCAGCCGTAAAGGAACAGAACGGCGCTGCAATGAGCCTCGGTCGCACCTCTACATTCCTCGATATTTATATACAGCGCGACCTTGAACGCGGAACGCTTACCGAAGAACAGGCTCAGGAGCTTATCGACCACTTCATTATGAAGCTGCGCATTGTTAAGTTTGCGAGAACTCCCGAGTATAATGAACTTTTTTCAGGCGATCCAACTTGGATAACCGAGTCTATCGGCGGAGTTGACGTGGACGGACATCCTCTTGTAACAAAAAACAGCTTCCGATATTTGCATACTCTTGATAATCTGGGAACGGCTCCGGAGCCTAATATGACGGTGCTATGGTCAAAGAAGCTTCCTCGTAAGTTCAAGGAATACTGCGCTAAAATGTCAATCAGGACATCCTCTATTCAGTATGAGAACGACGATATGATGCGTGTTATTCATGGAGACGATTATGCCATAGCCTGCTGCGTATCCTCTATGCGCGTGGGTAAGGAAATGCAGTTCTTCGGTGCAAGGGCAAATCTTGCCAAATGTCTGCTTTACGCTATAAACGGCGGTATTGACGAAAGGATGAAGGTTCAGGTCGGACCTAAATACCGTCCAGTTGAGGGAGAATATCTTGACTTTGACGATGTATGGGATAAGTATGAAGCTATGATGGAATGGCTTGCAGGGCTGTATGTAAATACTCTTAACGTTATCCACTATATGCACGATAAATATTGTTACGAGCGTATTCAAATGGCGCTTCACGACAGAGACGTCAAGCGTTATTTTGCTACGGGCATCGCAGGACTTTCTGTAGTTGCCGATTCGCTTTCGGCAATCAAATACGCAAAAGTAAAGTGCATCCGTGATGAAAACGGTATTATCACCGATTATGAGATAGAGGGAGACTTCCCGAAATACGGTAATAACGACGACCGCGTAGATAAGCTTGCCGTAACTGTAGTACGAAGATTTATGGAAATGGTGAAAAAACATCATACGTACCGTGACGGTGTTCCAACAATGTCGATTCTCACTATTACTTCAAATGTGGTTTACGGTAAAAAGACCGGTAATACTCCCGACGGACGCAAGCAGGGAGTTCCCCTCGCTCCCGGTGCAAACCCCATGCATGGGCGCGATACTCATGGAGCTGCGGCTTCTCTCGCGTCTGTTGCAAAGCTGCCTTTCCGACACGCTCAGGACGGAATTTCCAATACGTTCTCTATCGTTCCGGATGCGCTCGGTAAGGATATGGATATTTTTGTCGGCGACATAGATCTTGATAAGCTGAAAAACGGTTAAATTGGGTGAGATTTATGATAAATAAAGATATATCCGGAATTACGCAGTCTCCCGAGGAACTTGCCGACCTGATCGACAGTCTTATGGAAGGCGGTACGGGACATATTAACGTCTTTATGAAACAGGACGGCTGCGGTTTATCTGTTGAAACTGTAAATAGTACGGACTGCGGAATTACCGGAGCCTGCGCTCAGCCGACAGAGGACGAACCTCTCTCTGAGATAAAGTCCATATTCGGTGAAGATTAAGGAGGAATTTTTATGCCAAATCAGAATCAGATAGACAATCTTATCGAGCTGCTTGACGGCTATGTTGAAAAAGGCGGTCATCATCTCAACGTGAATGTTTTTACGCGCGAGACTCTGCTTGACGCTCAGGCGCATCCCGAAAAGTATCCGCAGCTTACGGTGAGAGTTTCGGGCTATGCCGTTAATTTTGTGAAGCTCACCAAGGAGCAGCAGGATGACGTTATTTCGCGAACCTTTCACAGCGCATTATAATTCACCTGCTTGCTTTGATTTGATTCGCTTCGTGCGGTTAAGGCAAAACCGCATAATGACCGCCTGACGGCTTTGACACATATCTGCTTGCGTTATTGCCTTAATAATTTTTTTATAAAATTTAAGTCTTGCCCTCAGCTAAGTTGAGGACAAGACTTATTTTAATGCTTTTATGTTTTGTACGGATATTCTATATTTTGAAGCACTTTTGTATATCTTTTATATCGCCGATAACAAAAGCAATGTCGTCTGTATCAAGCTGAATATCGGCTGAAGGGATAAATACATCGTTCCCTCTTTTTATTGTAAGGATATTGACCTTGAACTTTTTTCTTATATCAATTTGAGAGAGCGTCTTTCCGTACCATTCTTTCGGAATCTTTAGTTCATAGATCGAATATGTACTGTCTAAATTAATAAAGTCAAGAATACTGTCCGACGCGTATTTTGTTGCGATGCGAAGCGCCATTTGTTTTTCCGGATAAACGACTTCGTCAGCGCCGTTCCTAAGCAGGAATTTCATCTGAACGTCGTTCGTTGCACGTGATACGACTTTCTTTGCGCCAAGCTCCTTGAGCAGGGAAGTGGTTTCGAGCGAGGTCTGGAACAAGCTCCCGAGCGCAACTATACATACGTCGTAGTTTCCGATTCCAAGAGACTTTAAAAATTCTTCGTTAGTGCTGTCTCCGATACGCGCATTGGTAACATAGGGCAGTATATCGTTTATTTTATCTTCATTGATATCGACCGCCATGACCTCGCAGCGAAGTTCTTCCATTCTTTTGGCAATATGACTGCCAAATTCTCCTACGCCGATTATTAAAACAGTTTCCATAATAATTCTCCTTATCCTACAGTAATTTTTTCAAGCGGCAAACGTGAATTTTTATTTTCAGCCGACGATACGGCGGCATAGATCAGAGTAAGACCTCCTACTCTGCCAAAGAACATCAGTATCATAAGTATGATCCTTGATAAAAGAGACAGCTTGCTTGTGATACCCAATGTAAGACCTACGGTACCGATTGCCGAACTTGTTTCAAATAAACAGGTCAAAAGCGGCAGATCCTCAGTTCTGCTTATGATGATTCCGCTTGTAAAGAACAAAACAATATACATAAACAGTACAGCGCCTGCACTGCGTACCGTATTCTCATCAATTCTCCTTTTGAAGCACTGTACGTCGTTTCTTCTGCTGAATACAGCGACAGCGGATAGGAACAGCACGGCAAAGGTCACCGTTTTCATACCGCCTGCGGTCGAACCGGGTGAGCCGCCTATCAGCATAAGGATTATCATGACCGCAGAGCCTGATTCATTCATTTGTGCCAGATCCTGTGTGTTAAATCCGGCGGTTCTTGTTGTGACGGATTGAAACAGCGAGCTTATAATTCTGTTATTCACAGGCATTCCGCTGTATTCGTAAAAATAGAAATATACTGCCGGCAGCAAAATGAGCAGTGAGGAGGTGAGCAGCACTATCTTGCTCTGCAGCGAATAACGTTTGATCTTATGCTTATAACTGCCTATATCGCTCCATGTCAGAAATCCGATACCTCCGATAATTATAAGCAGCATGATAATTGAGTTCAGATAAATATTTTCACTGTAAGAGCAAAGGGAAGAAAAATGTTCCCTGACTCCCATAAGGTCAAAGCCTGCATTGCAGAATGCAGATATGGAATGAAAAACAGAATACCATATCCCTTTGGCGATGCCGAAATCCCTGCAAAAGATTGGAGCAAGCAGCAGCGCGCCTGTCAGCTCTATTATTGCCGATGTTTTTAGTATAAAGCCTGTTAACCGTACAATTCCTCCAACCTGTGGTGCGGATATGGATTCCTGCATTGTGCTTCTTTGCCAAAGACCGATTTTTTTACCTGAGGCTCTGATTATTGCGAGCCCTATTGTAATAACTCCCATTCCGCCTATTTGTATCAATATAAGAATAACAAGCTGTCCGAACATTGACCAATATGAAGCTGTATCCACTACAACAAGACCGGTTACACAGGTTGCTGATACGGCTGTGAACAGAGCGTCCGAAAAATTGGTAACGCTTCTCGTCTGAGAAGCTATGGGCAGCATAAGCAAAAGCGTTCCGACTAAGATCAAAGCCAGAAAGCTTATTATGATGATCTGAAACGAGGTCTTGCTTTTGCTGTTTTTTGATTTGATTTTATGAAACATGATGCACCTCAATTGTCTTATAATATACATGTTATAATATATTACAGATAAATATGACATTTAGATTTCGATGCGGTGTTTAAAATGGACAAATTCCCCCGGACAGTACTATTGAGAATTTAAGGCAACACCGCACAAAGCACGCCTGACGGCTTTGCACGTCATATGTTGCGCCCGAAGGAAGTGCCCTTGGGGTACATATTTTTCGTCATATCACACAAAAAATTCTTGACAGGCGACAGCCTGCCTGCAAATTTTTTATGCAATTTGACAAAAAATCTGACTGCGCATCTGCCGCACAATTTTTGTGCGGTGTTGCCTTAAAAATCCATCTTATTCAAAGCATTTTTTTAAAATCGTTTTATTCAAGATACGGTTTAAGATATTTTCCCGTATAGGACTGCTCGCAGGTAGCTACTTCCTCAGGAGTTCCCTGTGCAACGATAGTTCCGCCGCCGTCTCCGCCCTCGGGACCAAGATCAATGATATGATCTGCGACCTTGATAACGTTGAGATTATGTTCTATCACAAGCACTGTATTGCCCTGATCGGTGAGCCGCTGGAGTACGTCGATAAGCTTATGAACGTCGGCAGTATGAAGTCCCGTAGTCGGTTCGTCAAGAATATATATCGTTTTGCCCGTAGCTCTTTTTGAAAGCTCTGTTGAAAGCTTAACTCGCTGAGCTTCCCCTCCGGAAAGAGTTGTAGCCGGCTGACCTATCTTAATATAACCCAATCCTACCTCCTGAAGAGTTTTCAGCTTCCGCGCGATCTTAGGGATATGTTCAAAGAACTCCACGCCCTCGTCGACCGTCATTTCGAGAACGTCATAAATAGATTTTCCCTTATAATGGATCTCCAGAGTCTCACGATTATATCTCCGTCCCTTGCAGACCTCGCAGGGGACATAAATGTCGGGGAGAAAGTGCATCTCTATCTTTATTATTCCGTCGCCCTCGCATTTTTCACAGCGTCCGCCCTTTACATTAAAGGAAAAGCGTCCGCTTGAATAGCCGTGAGCCTTTGCGTCGGCAGTTTGTGCGAAAAGCTCTCGTATATCGGTGAAAACTCCGGTATAGGTGGCGGGGTTCGACCGCGGAGTACGACCGATAGGAGACTGGTCGATACAAATTACCTTGTCAAGATTTTCAAGTCCTTTCATGGCTTCAAATTTACCGCTTTTTATTTTGGCGCGGTTGAGCTTTACTGCAAGATGCTTGTATATTACCTCGTTGACAAGGGAGGATTTACCCGAGCCTGAAACTCCCGTTACGCAGATAAGCTCACCAAGAGGCAGCGTAACATCAACGTTTTTCAGATTATGCTCAGTTGCGCCGACGATCCGCAGAAACTTACCGTTTCCCTCACGTCTTCTTTGTGGCAGTGAAATTTTTCTTTTTCCGGAGAGGTACTGTCCGGTGATTGAATTTTTGCATTTCAGAAGTTTGCTGACAGTGCCGGAGAAAACTACCTCGCCGCCGTTGATACCCGCGCCGGGACCGATATCCACTATATAATCGGCTGCAAGCATGGTATCGTCGTCATGCTCGACCACAATAAGAGTGTTTCCGAGGTCACGAAGACGTTTCAGCGTGGCGATAAGCTTGTCATTGTCTCTTTGGTGTAGACCGATACTGGGCTCGTCCAGAATATAAAGAACGCCCACAAGAGACGAGCCGATCTGGGTCGCAAGCCGGATACGCTGGCTTTCTCCGCCCGAGAGAGTGCCTGCGGAACGAGACAAGGTGAGATATTCAAGCCCTACGCTTCCGAGAAATCCGAGACGCTCCTTTATCTCTTTTATAATTCGTTCTCCCACGAAGCTGTCATGCTCGGAAAGCTTTAAGCCGTTAAAAAATTCGAGACTGTCGCGGACGGAAAGATCGGTAAGTTCGCTTATATTTTTATTACCTACAGTAACTGCAAGATACTCGTCTCGAAGTCTTTTTCCCTTACATATAGGGCATTCTACTTCGCTCATGTATTCTTCAAGCTCAGTTTTTGCGTATTCGCTGTTAGTGTCGCGGTATCGGCGTTCAATATTGTTGACTACTCCTTCAAATGAAGAATTGTAGATTCCGCCTCCGAGAGATTTGGGACGCCGCAGTTCAAGAGTCTCATCGCCTGTTCCGTAAAGGAAAAGATCAAGAGACTTCTTTGGAAGCTCTTTTACGGGAACGTCGAGGGGAATGTTGTATTTTTTTGATATCGCGCGATAGTACATCATTGCGATCGAGCTTTCGTCAAGGCTGTTCCAGCCCATTGCATTGATCGCGCCGTTTAGAATGCTGAGATCCTTGTTCGGAACGATAAGATCCGGGTCGATATGCCTGAAAACGCCGAGCCCCGTGCATTTCGGGCAGGCTCCCATAGGATTATTGAACGAAAACATTACCGGTTCAAGCTCGCCGATACTGATATTATGCTCGGGACAGGCGTAATTTCTGGAAAAAAGCATCTCCTCACCGCCTATAACGTCCACAATGGCAAGACCCTCGGTAAGACTGAAAACAGTTTCAAGACTGTCTGTAATGCGCGATTCGATTCCGTCCTTAATGATAATTCGATCCACGACGATCTCAATATTATGTTTCTTATTTTTATCAAGTTTTATTTCCTCGGAAAGCTCATACATGATACCGTCGGCGCGGACGCGGACAAATCCGCCCTTTCTTGCGCTTTCAAGCTCTTTTTTATATTCTCCCTTGCGCCCTCTTGCTATGGGGGCAAGAAGCTGTATCCTCGTACCCTCGGGAAGTGTAAGGATTGTGTCTACGATCTGGTCTATACTCTGCTGAGAAATTTCACGTCCGCATACCGGACAGTGGGGGACTCCGATCCTTGCGTAAAGCAGACGAAGATAATCGTATATCTCTGTGACTGTTCCTACGGTTGAACGCGGATTTTTCGAGGTGGTTTTCTGGTCGATCGAAATAGCGGGAGAAAGTCCCTCGATGCTGTCAACGTCGGGCTTTTCCATTTGTCCGAGAAACATTCTTGCGTAAGATGACAGACTTTCCACATATCTTCGCTGACCGTCCGCATAAATAGTATCAAAGGCAAGGGAGGATTTTCCCGAGCCGGAAAGTCCCGTCATTACAATGAGCTTATCCCTTGGAAGCTCCAAATCAATGTTTTTGAGGTTGTTGGCCCTCGCGCCTTTTATAATGATTTTATCGGTCATAATTTATCCTTTCAATAGTGCTGATATACACACAAACAAAGAGTCAATTTAATTATCTTTCAGTTCTTTTATCTTATCGCGCAAATATGCCGCGTGTTCAAATTCAAGCATCTTTGCGGCGTTTTTCATTTCGATCGTGAGCTTTTCTATAAGCTCGCTGCGTTCCTTTGCGGAAAGCTTCTTTTTGCTTGATTTTTCTTCAATTTTTTTCTTTGAGGTTATTTCAAGAACTTCTCTTACTTCCTTAATTATCGTTTTGGGAACGATGCCGTGTTCTTTATTGAAAGCCGTCTGTATTGAACGGCGCCTTTCGGTTTCGGTAATGGCGCGTTCCATAGAACCTGTAACCGAATCGGCATACATTATGACTTGACCGCCGGCATTACGCGCGGCGCGTCCTATAGTCTGGATCAGAGAAGTCTCGCTGCGCAGGAAGCCCTCCTTGTCTGCGTCGAGGATAGCGATAAGGCTCACTTCGGGTATATCCAGTCCCTCGCGGAGAAGGTTGATTCCCACAAGAACATCAAAAATTCCGTTTCGCAGATCCTTTATGATTTCCATACGCTCGATAGTGTCTATATCATGATGGAGATAGCGAACTTTAACTCCAAGATTTTCGTAATATGAGGTAAGATCCTCCGCCATTTTTTTAGTAAGAGTAGTCACAAGAACGCGCTCATTTCTTTCGGTACGGGAATTGATCTCCAATAGCAGATCGTCGATCTGCCCCTGTGTGGGTTTGACAATAATCTCGGGATCAACCAGTCCTGTAGGGCGGATCACCTGTTCCACAATAGTATCAGTTTTTCCGCGTTCGATCTGACCGGGAGTTGCGCTGACATAGATAGCTTGATTTATATGTGCGTTAAATTCATCAAAATTCAGCGGACGGTTGTCCATTGCACTTGGCAGACGGAATCCGTAATCCACAAGGGTGGTTTTTCTCGCGCGGTCTCCGGCATACATAGCGCGCACCTGAGGCAGAGTAACATGGCTTTCGTCCACAATGAGAAGAAAATCCTTCGGGAAGTGATCGAGCAGCGTTTCGGGAGTGCTTCCGGGCGGTCTGCCTGCAAGAACGCGCGAGTAATTTTCAACGCCGCTGCAAAATCCGACCTCGCGGAGCATTTCCATATCGTAGTGAGTGCGCTGTTCAATGCGCTGAGCCTCGATGAGCTTGTTATTGCGCTGAAAATAGTCAACGCGCTCGGCAAGCTCGCTGTCGATTTCAAGCAGAGCGTTTTCCATTTTATCGTCGCCGACAATGTAGTGTGAAGCGGGAAATATTGCTGCATGGGAAACTATCGCCTTGACCTCGCCGGTAACAACGTTTATTTCGGAGATGCGGTCTATCTCGTCTCCGAAATATTCCACCCGAACTGCGGTATCGCTTGATCTTGCCGGGAAAATTTCCACAACATCGCCGCGGACACGGAATTTATTACGTTCAAAGCTTATATCGTTCCTTTCGTATCGTATCCTTACAAGCTCCTCGATAAGCCGGTCGCGCGGCTTTTCAGCGCCCTGACGGATAGAAACTACCATAGAACGGTATTCATCGGGACTTCCCAAAGAATATATGCATGAGACGCTTGCCACAATTATAACGTCGTTTCGTTCCGCAAGCGCTGTAGTTGCGGAGTGACGGAGCTTGTCTATCTCGTCGTTGACAGACGAATCCTTTTCGATGTAGCTGTCGGTGCTTGGGACATATGCTTCCGGCTGATAGTAGTCATAGTATGAGACGAAGTACTCAACGGCGTTTTCGGGGAAAAATTCCTTGAATTCCGAGCATAGCTGAGCCGCAAGAATTTTATTATGGGCAAGGACAAGCGTAGGCTTGTTGACCCTTGCGATGACGTTCGCCATAGTAAATGTCTTGCCCGAGCCTGTTACGCCGAGCAGTATCTGCTCTTTTTTTCCCGATTCCAGACCGTAAACCAGCTTTTCAATAGCCTGCGGCTGATCTCCGGCAGGCGCATATTGCGAAAACAATTTGAAGTGTTCCATAGAAATTGCTCCTAATATAAATCTTCTTTATTTATTATAACACGTTTTAGAAAAAAAATAAATACTTAGGAACATATTTTCTTTTTTTAATTAATAAAAACGGCTGAGCAAATAAAAATGCTCAGCCGCTTTGCTTGTATTTTGTTATATCGTGAGTGTGCCGATTATTCCGAGTACATACTGTTGGATCTTAAATGCGTCATTAGGTGTGATACCGTCTCCGGTCTCGTCAACGTCTCCGTTGATTTTACCTTGCTCTGTGATCTTATACTTAGTAGGATTAGCTAAATTCTGCATAATGAGAACAGCGTCTGCAAGATTTACCTCTTCGTCCTCGTTAGTGTCGCCGATAAGTGTAGCGGAGGGATTGGAGGATGTTGTTGTCGTACTCGTCTGATGTTCATCGAGGGATTCAAAGGTTCTGTCATATTTCTTTGCATACGCCTCCGCTGTCGAACCGCTGTAACCTTTTATTACGCCGGAATATGTGTATGTTTCATTATCACCGTCGTAAGAATTACAAATAGTATCTCCATTGTTATCATATATTTCGCATTCGGGATTAAGTAGCGTTACGGATTCAAGTCTCGAACATCCGGCGAATGCCTGATAGCCAACAGAAATAACGCTGTTTGGGATAGTTACCGAGGTAAGATTTGTGCAGCTGGAAAACGCACTTTCGCCGATACTCGTGACTGAATTCGGGATAATTATTGATGTAAGATTTTCGCAGTTGCTAAACGCCATTTCGCCGATACTCGTAACGGAATCGGGGATAGTTACCGAGGTAAGACTTGCGCAGCCGGAAAACGCACTCATGTCAATACTCATGACTGAACTGGGGATAGTTATTAAAGTAAGGCTTGTGCAGCCGCAAAACGCACTTTTGCCGATACTTGTAACGGAATCGGGGATAGTTACCGAGGTAAGATTTTTACAATTGAAAAACGCATCTCCGCCAATACTCGTAACGGAATCGGGGATAGTTACCGAGGTAAGTTTTTTACAGTCGGAAAACGCACTTTCGCCGATACTCGTGACTGAATTCGGGATAATTATTGATGTAAGATTTTCGCAGTAGGAAAACGCATACTCGCCGATACTCGTAACCGAATCGGGGATCGTAACATTACCCGAACAAGTTTCTCCGTCAATAAGAATGCCGCTTACAATTACTAACGGATCTTCTTTTTGTTTGTTTTCAAGCCACGAAGTTCCGAAAAATGCATACCTGCCAATACTCGTAATAGAATCGGGGATAGTTACCGAGGTAAGGTTTTTACAGTTGGAAAACGCGCTTTCGCCGATACTCGTAACAGAATCGGGGATAGTTATTGATGTAAGACTTGTACAGTCGTAAAACGTATAGCTTACGATGCTCGTAACGGAATCGGGGATCGTAACGTTGCCCGAACAAGTTTTTCCGTCAATAAGAATACCGTTTACAATTACTAACGGATTTTCTTTTTGTTTGTTTTCAAGCCACGAAGTTTTGGAAAAAGCATGTTCACCGATACTTGTAACGGAGTTTGCTATAGTTATTGATGCAAGATTTTTACAGCCGGAAAACGCATTATTGCCAATACTCGTAACGGAATCGGGGATAGTTACCGAGGTAAGACTTGTGCAGTCGGAAAACGCATTATTGCCAATACTCGTAACGGAATCGGGGATAGTTACTGAGGTAAGACTTGTGCAGTCGGAAAACGTATTGTTGTCGATACTCGTAACGGAGTTTGATATAGTTACTGATTTAAGATTTTCGCAGTAGGCAAACGCACTTTCACCGATACTTGTAACAGAGTTTGGTATAGTTATTGATGCAAGATTTTTACAGCCGGAAAACGCATTATTGCCAATACTCGTAATGGAATCGGGTATAGTTATTGATTCAAGATTTTTACAGCCGGGAAACAACGACCACGCCCATTCGTTGATATTTGTAACGGGGAGACCGCCTATTTCTGACGGAACAACAACCTCTGAAGCATCACCTGTATATTTATTTATTTCTACATGATCGCTATATTTATAAAGTATGAAGTCGTTATATGTTTCTTCGGTGTAATCTTCCTCCGCGCTTGCAGTTATGGATACGTTAGAAACGACCGCCGAAAAAGTCGGCATACTTACTCCAATGACCGTAACAGCAATCAGAGACGCTATAATTTTTTTGAATTTCATATTTAGACCTCCTAAATTTTATTATATAATAATTATATCATTTTTTAGGACAACTGTCAATCAAAAATGACATAAATTATTGCTGGTTTTTTTTTTTTTTGTTAATATT
>ULRD01026407.1_pt1 | contig 23178 bp, 16 predicted proteins | sample 1955181 | NCBI WGS metagenome assembly ULRD01 (sample SAMEA4835675, study PRJEB28245) | human gut metagenome | biome: gut microbiome; material: fecal sample | place: Denmark | collected 2008
CATGGTTTCGTCCGCGCCATCGACACCGGGCTACCAGAGATATACGTATCGGTAGGTGCGCTAAATCGCCACTAAAAAATGGAACTTGTTGTGAAACATTTTAATGAGCTCTCCGCTCGGGAGCTGTTCGAGATATACAAATTGCGCGTATCGGTGTTCGTGGTCGAGCAAAGCTGCCCGTATCAGGAGGTCGATGACGCAGACAGGGCTGCTTATCACCTTGTTTTGCGCGACGAGGACGGCATACAGGCCTATGCCCGTGTGCTGCCGCCGGGCGTGAGCTTTGACGATGCCGCGATCGGGCGCGTTATCGCCGTGAAGCGGCGGCAGGGTCTCGGCAGCAGAATAGTCTCCGCCGCAATCGACACCGCGCGCGAAAAATTCTCGGCGGAAAGCATCAGCCTCGAGGCTCAGGTGTATGCAATGCCGCTATACGAAAAGCTCGGCTTCCGCCCGACCTCGGAGGAGTTTCTCGAGGATGGCATACCGCACATAAAAATGACGCTAAAATGAAAAAATCTTCGTATCACTTCCGATACGAAGATTTTTTGCTCATTTTATGCCGGATAGGAAACGATCAGCGCATCAACATCCGAAAGGCTCGTGCCTGCAAAGCCGTAAGCTCCGCCGTCGTTTTTTGCAAGTGTCACGCTGACGGTCTGCGCGTCAAGGTATTCGGGCGAAGCAAGGCGCGCCGAGACCATGTCGCAGATTGACTTTGCCCACCAGTCCTTGAAGCTCTGCGACGACTTGTCCAGCTCGCCGGCGGCGATGCGGTTTGCCGCGTCCTGCGCAAAGCCGGGGTAATCGTTCTGCGCCGTCTGCGCAACAGCCGCAATGGGACTGACCGTTACGGAAACGGTGTAGCCGTCGCCACCCTGCGCCGCTGGGCCGATCTCGTATTTTGCGCATTTATACATCCGGCGCATGAGGTCAAGAAGCTCGGTACGCGTCGCGTCGCCGCACTGCGCAAGATCAATGCCGAAGTATTCGCAGAAAACCTCCAGACTCACCTGCATGCCACGCTCATAGCGCTCATCGCAGCTCTCCTTCGTCTCGCCGCCGAGCATGGCAAGATATTCGTCGGAATACTCGCCGAGATACACGGCGTCGAGGCCGCCCCTGACATAGGCCGCCGGATCAAAGGTCTGCTTTGTCGCCTCGGGTGTGGGATCCGGCGTGCCGTCCTTATCCTTTCCGCAGCCGGCAAGAAGCGCAAGGCACAGCGAAAGTGCAAGCACAAGACACGCAAAGCGTCGGGACATATCTTTCATGCTTTGAACTCCTTTTGAATTTGTGTATAACTTTATACATTATACTATTGGAAATTTGCTCCGCTGTCAATCACAATTTTTCCGATGCGGCATAGAATGCATCGACCGCAATTGGGGGAATTATATGACTTATGTACTTATTACGGCGGCAGGAATTGCACTTTGCAGCCTTGTCGGCGCTGTGATAGGCTTTCTGTTCGAGAATATACCGCCGGCAGTCGAGGACGCGCTGTCAGGTGCGGCGGCCGGCATAATGCTGTGCGCGGCGATACTCGGCCTTGTCGTTCCGTCGGTGGAGTTTTCCGGCTCGCAGGCGCTGTGGCTCACGCCGCTGGGCATATTCTGCGGCGCATTCTTTTTAAGCGGCATAAACATCGTCGGTCCGCGGCTTGCAGGCGGCATGGGCATGACAAACGGCAATGACGAGGCATGCCGCCACGCGCTTTTATTCGTCGCGGCCATTGCGATACATCACTTTCCCGAGGGCATCGCCGCCGGGGTGAGCTTTGGAACTGGCAACCTATCCGACGCTGTGACGGTGACAAGCGGCATCGCGTTTCAGAACATCCCGGAGGCCATGATAATCATACCGCCGCTGCTGAAAGCCGGAACGGGCAAAAAGCGCGCGGCTATAGTCGCGTTTATAAGCGGTGCGGTCGAGGTGGCCGGTGTATTTTTCGGCTACTTTGCCATAACGCTCTCGCGCGGCATACTGCCGTTTGCGCTCGCCTTTGCAGCCGGAACGATGCTGTATGTCATCGTTGACGACATGGTGCCGCAGACACACATCCGCGGCAGCGGCCGCCTTTCGACCTACTGCATGCTCCTTGGCTTCTGCCTTATGCTGACGGTCGATTGCCTTGTATCATGAACGTAAAAAAGAGACTGCATTTTGCAGTCTCTTTTTTGTATTCACAGTATCTCTATATCAAACTGCCGCCCGGTCTGCGCATCGACAAGTACGAAAACGCGCTCTCCGCCGCTGCCTGCGCAGTCAAAGCCGTAGCACAAAACAGCGCCCCTGCCCTCGGTCGGAGCATAGCAAAGCTGCGCATCCGAAACGCTCAGCGTTTCCGGGATCGCGGCGCGCGCCGCAGCCTCGCTCACGGCGGCGGCAGCCTTCGGGTAAGTGCCGTGATTTTTGATATGCGCCGCTGCGTCGAAGGCATAGATATCGCCGTAATCACCGGCCACGGAGATGCGCACGCTGTCGTCAATGCACCTTACTCCGTTTTCGACGCACTCGAATTTCATCGTCTGCACGCTGCCGTATCGCTCGCTCGACGCAAGATACATTTCGCCAAAGCCGTGGGCAGCCAGAAAATCACGGGCTATCGCCTCAAGCTCGGATGACTCCATGTCTCCTGCCACGCTGCGCTCTGTGCTTAGCGACAGTACGTTGCCCTCGGCATCGACGCACACGCTGCCGCCGTCAAACGCAAAGCACACTGTGCCGTTTTCCGCGCTGTATTCAGCCTCGAGCTTTTCTTCATCAAGGCCGAAAAACTCGGCGGCAATAGCCTTGGCCTCGCTCTGGGCGATAGGCTTTTTGCCGGTGCTCTGTGCGGTTTTTGCGTATTTTCCGTCGTAGCCGTCAAGCTCGGCCGCGCCGACGCCGTCCTCTATTCCGAGCATGGACGCACTCAGCCTGTCGCCGGAATCTGCAAACACGTTCTCCGGCTCGTCAAGCAGCACATTGCCGTCGTTTATCTCGTCGCGCAGCTCGCTCAGCTCCAGTGCCAGCGCCGCGGCAGTTTTGTAAAGCGAGGCAAAATTCCGCCGCGCGGCATCGTCAAAGCCCGACTGCGCCGAGGTTCGCAGGCTGCCGCGCGCATAGTCGCCGGCGATCCCGATAAATGCCGCCGTCTGCTCCAGCTCCTGCGTTGAAAACGGCAGCACGGCCATGGTCATCTCGGCCGCAAGGCAGCTTCCGTAGATATCCGCGCACAATTGGCCCGACAGCTCCGCGCCGCTTGCATACGACGCGCGGTGCAGCGAGTCAGAAAGCGCCGACACCGAGCCGACCACCTCCTCGAACGCGTGCGCATAGCCGTACTCGGCCGTGCGGCGATAGCTGCCCTCCATGCCGAAATGCACCGCCGTGTACGCGCCCAGCGCAACGATCGCCGCCGCAAGATATGTGATGATGAGTATAAACGTCTTTTTTCTTATATACATGGAAACACCTCGGTGTAAGTGTTTCCGAAACTCCGCCGATTATGCAGTCACGCAAAAAGCCTTCTCCGTTTTTTCGGAGAAGGCTTTCATTTAAGATCAATCGCCGTCGGGATCGGCTTCGGGCGGTTTTTTGACTACGAGGACTTTTTCGACTCGCAGTCCGTCCATTTCAAGGACGGTGATGTGCAGATCTTCATAATCAAAGCTGTCGCCCACCGAGGGGAACGAGCCGAACATCTCGATCGTCCAGCCGCCGACGGTTTCGCTTTCGGCCTCGAAATCGCGCTCACGGATGCCGACAAGGTCGATGAAATCGGAGATGCTCATATCGCCGTCAAGCTCGAACTCGCCGTCCGAGCGCTCGAGGATCTCTTCCTTTATCTCGTCCGTATCGTCCCATATCTCGCCGACGAGCTGCTCGAGAACATCCTCCATCGACAGTATGCCCAACGTTCCGCCGTATTCGTCGGTGACGATGGCAAGGTGCTGCTTTGCCTTGCGCAGCTCGGTGAGCACCGCGGGCAGCTTCATGGTTTTATAAACATAGCACGGCGGCATGAGCAGACTGCGTATATCCGGCTTCTCGTCGCCTGCAAGCGCTTTGAGGAAGTGATTGAGATACAAAACTCCGATCACGTTATCCACGCTGTCCTCATAAACCGGGATGCGCGAGAACGGCGCATTCTCGATCGTTTCGATCTGATCGGCCATGTCCTCGTCGATATCCAACGCTACAACGTCAACACGCGCGGTCATTACCTCGGACGCCATGATATCGGAAAAGTCTATCGCCGCCTGAACAAGCTCGGAGCGATCCTCGTCAAGAACATCCTCGTCCTCGGCGGTCTCTATGATGGAGCTTAGCTCCTCGACGGCAGCTTCCTCGTCGGTATCCTCGGCTTCGCCCTTGAGTCCAAGCGTCAGCAGCTTTATAAGCCCGACGACAAGGCGGATAAGCGGCATGAATATGATCGTCAGACCGCGCACAAAGTAGGCATACGTCAGCGCCAGGCGATTTGCGCTGGCCTTTGCCACGATCTTCGGTATTGTTTCACCGAAGATGATGACCAGAATCGTTATCGTGAGCGTTGACACCCACGCATAGCTGTCGTCGCCGTTGCAAAGCTCCAGCACCAGCAGCGAGCCGAGCGAGGAGTTTGCTATGTTCGCGAGGTTATTGCCTATAAGTATTGCCGAGAGCGAATCGTCAAAATTATCGACGATCTTCACCGCGACCTTGGCGCGCTTTGAGCCGTCGTCACGGGCGTTTTCAAGCCTCATGCGGTTGCACGAGGAGTAAGACATCTCGGCCGAGGAGAAGATATGCGAGAAAATTATGCAGACGATTATTCCGCAGACATAAACCCAAGTCATTTCTCCTCACCTCCCTCATCGATGAGGCGCACCCTCAGCCGCAGTATTCGGTTGTTATGCATTTCCGACACGGTGACCTCGACATTTTCATACCTGAAGCTGTCGCCCACCGAGGGGATATTGTCAAACTGCTCGTAGGCCCACTCGCCCAGGAGCTTATTCGTGAACTCGTCATCGTCGTCCTCGTCAAGCTCCAGAAGCTCGAAAACGTCGCTGACGGTCATCTCGGCGGTACAGTCCCACTCGCCGTTATCCAGCGCGACATACGGCTCTTCGACGACGTCGTCCTCGTCCCAGATCTCGCCCACGAGCTCCTCGAGGATATCCTCGACCGTCACTATGCCGAGCGTGCCGCCGTAGTTATCCGTAACCACGGCCATATTGAGCCGCTTTTTGCTCATCACCGGAAGCAGCCCGTCAATATTCGTGCTGCCGTGGATGAAGTACGGCTCATCCAAAAGCGCGCGAACGTCCATTTTCTCGCCCTCGCGCAGGTATGTTTTTATAAACTTGCGTATCGACAGTATACCTATGATATTATCGATGCTGCCCTCGTACACGGGAAGGCGGCTGTGAGTTTCGCTGCGTATGGTGCCGAGCATCTCGTCAACGGGATCGTCGATGTCAAGCGCGACTATGTCCACGCGCGAGGTAAGTATACTCTCGACCGTCGTTTCCGCAAATTGCAGAGCCGAGCTTATAAGCTCGCCGCGCTCCTCATCGAGGCTGCCCTCTTCGGTCATATCCTCAATGATATCATATATCTCGTCCTCGGTGACGGATATCTGCGGATCGGCCTTGGCAAGCTTCGCGGCGAAATTGCCTATCGCCGTCAGCAGCGTTGCAAGAGGCTTGAGAACGGTCATGAAAAACCACAGCGAACCGGCGACCGCCAGCGACAGCCGCTCGCTGTATTTCTTTGCGATGCTCTTGGGCAGCATCTCGCCGGCAAAGAACACGACCAGCGTCATCACAAACGTGCTGATCGTAACCGCGCCGCTTACGCCCGGGAACATGCGTGTTACCGCAAGCGTAGCTATGCTCGCCGCAGAAATATGTACGATATTCGTGCATATGAGTATGCTCGTTATCGCAAGGTCAAAATTATCGAGCACCTTCAGCGCCCGTATTGCTTTTGCCTCGCCGCGCTCGGCGCGGATCTTTATCCTGACCTTGGAGACCGAGGCAAACGAGGTCTCCGCCACGGCAAAATACGCCGCGCACAGGATAAGCAGAATTACGACTATCAGCGACAATCGACTGGCATCGTCCATTTCGGATCTAACACTCTCCATTCGTGGGCTGCTGCCCGGTAAATTAAAAATCAGTATATCATAGCAAAAACTCACAGTCAATATTTTAGAGACGAATTGCCGCACCTACGGATACGCATATTGCGTGAACCCGGTGTCGAAGTTCCTGGCAAAACCGTGCGGCTTTGCAGCTGATAGCTGTTAGCCGATGGTGTGCGCAAGCGCACTTTTTCAATAGCGCCTTTACGCTGATACCAATACGCATATTGCAGCAGCCCGACCGGAAACAGAGGAATAAACCATAAAGAAAGGACGACCATAGGCCGCCCTTTCTTTGATAACGTAGCGGTTAACACCGCAAATTTAATAACACCTCATCCGCCACCAAAGGTGACACCTTCCCCTCAGGCTACGCAGGGGAAGGCAAAAAGAGGGGGGGCGGTCTGTGACCGCCCCCAATGAATAATGAATGATGAATAATTAATAGTGAATAATTGCCGATACACATACTGCGTCAGCACGACCGGTGAGTGCCGACAATACCGTGGCAATCGGGCGGCCAATGGCCGCCCCTACGAGGTGCGGCGCAAAATTCAACAGCGCACTTGCGTTACGCGAGGTACGCACGGTTTCTTCCGCACCCACCGGTCGGGCTACCAGAGATAACCGTATCCGTAGCTACCTCAATTCGCCTCCGAATAAGCTTCGATGCCTTTTTTGAGCAGCTCCATGCAGCGAGTGATGTCCTTTTCGTTTATGACGTAGGCCATGCGGATCTCGTTAACGCCGGTGTGCGGAGTTTTGTAAAAGCTCTCGGCCGGGGTGAACATCAGGGTATCGCCGTTGTCGTCGAACTCTTCGAGCATCCAGATCTGGAACTTCTCTGCATCGTCAACGGGCAGCGCCGCCATAACGTAGAACGCGCCCTTCGGCTCGGAATACACAACGCCGGGGATCTTCTTGAGCCCCTCAACGAGCGTATCCTTGCGCGCGCAGTACTCCTTGCGCACGGCGTCGAAGTACTCGGGGCCGACCGAATACAGCGCCGCGGACGCGACCTGGTCGATTGTCGATGCGCAAAGGCGGCCCTGGCACCACTTCATTGCGTGGTTATACAGCTCCTTGTTTCTTGTGATGACGCAGCCGATGCGCGCGCCGCAGGCCGAGAAGCGCTTGGAGACCGAGTCGATGACAACGACGTTATCATCATAACCCTCAAGCTGGAGAAGGCTCATGAGTTTTTCGCCGCCATAGACGAACTCTCGATACACCTCGTCGCCGATGATGAACAGGTCGTGCTCCTTGGCAATGTCGGCCATGAGCTTCAGCTCTTCCTCGGTGAGGATGGTTCCGGTCGGGTTGCCGGGGTTTGTGAACAGTATCGCGCGGGTATGCTCGTTGATGCATGCCTCGATGCGCTCGCGCACGGCAAACTTATAGCCCTCCTCTGGCTTTGTGGTCACAGGGCGGATCGTCGCGCCGGTGAGGGTGACAAAGGTCGAGTAGTTGGGGTAAAACGGCTCGGGGATGATGATCTCGTCGCCCTCGTCGAGGATGCAGGAGAGCGCTATCTGGAGCGCTTCCGAGCCGCCGGTCGTGATGAGCACCTGCTTATTGGTTATCGGAGCATCTATCTTGCCGTAGTAATTGACAACAGCATCGATCATCTCGGGAACGCCGTCGGACGGAGCATACGCCAGAACCGGCTGCGAAAAATTCTTCACTGCCTCAAAGTACGCCTCGGGAGTCGCTATATCGGGCTGGCCGATGTTCAGATGATAAACCTTTTTGCCCTTCTTGACCGCCTCTGCGGCGTAGGGCGCGAACTTTCTCATCGGAGAAAGGCCGCATTTTTCGATCTTGCTTGAAAACTTCATTTTTCTTTCCATCCTTTCCGAAATCGCAAATTTGCCATTTAATTGCATGTTTTGCTGAGCAAAACTATCAATTATTTCACGCAAATGCGTTGAAAACGCGGCAGTTTAGAGACGATATTTCCTCACATTGTTCAAAACTGCACTCACTTTGCAGCAATATTGTATCACTGCCGCACATTATATTCAACCGTTCGCACGCAAAATTCCTTGACAACATTTCTCCAATTTTTCAGTGGCGAATTGACGCACCTACGGATACGGTTTCACCGTAGCTGATAGCTGTTAGCTGTTAGCTGAGAGCCAATGGAGTGCGGCGAAAAATTCAGTGCCGTACTAACGGGATGCGAAACGCTATGGTTTATCCCATTGTTTCCGGTCGGGTCACCGCAATATGCGTATCCGTAGGTGCGCTAAATCGCCACTAAAAATATTGATTGTGCAATGGATTTTGTGATATAATTTCAAAAACGACTGCACGGAGGTGGCATATGCCCTATAAAGCGAAAAGTGACCTTACAAAAGCGGCCATAAAAAAGAGCTTTTTAGCGCTGCTGAACGAAAAGCCGATAAACCAGATCAGCGTCCGTGACATTGCCGAGGGCTGCGGCTTCAACAGAAACACGATCTACTATCACTATGACGACATTCCCTGCCTTGTCGAGGAGATCGTCATCGAAACCGCCGAAAAGATCATCAGCGATTATTCCGACTATCACTCGCTTGAAGCCTGCATTGACAAGATGGCCGAGTTTGCCCTTGAGCACAAGCGCACCGTTCTTAATATATACAACTCGTCAAACCGCAGCGTGTACGAGCTGTATCTTATGAAGGTCTGCGGCAGCGTTGTCGAAAACTACCTGCACACAATGTTCGGCGATGTAAAGGCCGATCCCGAAAGCCGCGAGATACTCGTATGGTTTTATAAGTGCGAGTGCTTCGGCCAGATCATCGACTGGCTCAACTGCGGAATGAACTACAACATCTCCGAGCAGTTTTCAAAGCTGTGCAAGCTGCGCGAGGGCTTCGTGGATATTCTCGTCGAACGCTGCCGAATCGAATAATAGCCGACGCTTTTTCCTGATCCTGTTGAAATGCACAAAATTTCAACAGGATTTTCGTTTATAATAGCGCATTTACAAGAAACGACCGTTTTTTGTAAAATTATTCTCAGCAAGGCCAAAAATGCTATTATAAGGGAGATAAACGATGAAAAAGCGACTGCTAAGCATACTGCTCGTGCTGCTGACGGCGTTAACTCTTTTACCCCTCGGCGCATTGGCAGACGACAACAACAAATGCGGAGAAAATCTGACATGGAATTTGGATGAAATCGGCATACTGACGATCTCGGGAACGGGAGATATGTATAATTACAGCGAAGATTACCTTGCTCCATGGAACGAACACTGTCTTGAAATCACAAATGTCACTATAAGCGACGGCGTTACAAGCATAGGTTCAAGCGCTTTTTGCTATTGCTCAGTTAAAAGCATAACTCTGCCATTTGGATTGAAACACATTGGCGCCAGCGCCTTTTTTTATTGCCCAAACATTCAGCAAATCAACATCCCCGACAGCGTCGAGTACATCGACCCGTATGCTTTTTCATGCTGCAAGGGACTGCATACCGTTCAATTACCGGCATCACTTACACTGATTTCTGAAGAACTCTTCGCCGAATGTGATAATCTCAGAAACCTCAGCATCCCCGACGCCGTTACTGAAATCGGCGCGAATGCGTTTTTGAGGTGTACGGAATTCAGCCTGACGGGATTGCCGGACGGCATAAAAAGCATAGGCGCTGCCGCATTTGAAGACTGCGGAAGGATAGAAGAATTGGTTCTCCCGGAAACTTTAGAGCACATCGGCGAGGCTGCGTTCAACGGCACGGCAATCGACAAAGCAAGCTTTGCCGGAACGCCGGAGAGATGGACGGCTATCGGCGGCAATGCCTGCTGCATTGCTCAGGACAAAATAGATTTTCTCGAGCACACCTGCGATTTCGGCGGCAGCTGGCAGTACGACACACAGAAGCACTGGAAGCAGTGCTCCTGCAATAAAACGCAAAACGAAGGAGCTCACACGGGCACCGGAAAGACTTGCGATGTATGCGGTGCTGTGCTGTCGGCAGCTTTGGACAGCGGAAGCATCGGCGACGGTCTGAGCTGGTCGCTTTCGCGCAGCGGCGCTCTCACCATAAGCGGCAGCGGCAAAATGCCCGATTTTTCATCCGTCGCAAACGCGGCGCCATGGGATAAGCAAAAGGACAAAATTCAAAGCGTCGTCATCGAAAGCGGCGTGCAGAGCATATCGGGCGGCGCGTTTTCCGGCTGCACGGCACTTGAAAAGGTCGGAATATCCGACACGGTCGCACAAATCGACCTGAATGCATTTGACGGCTGCACGGCTCTCGCGGAGTTTGAGGTCGCGGAGGGAAACAAGGCGTTTTCGTCCGACGGCGGAATGCTTTTTTCCGCCGGCAAAAAGCTTCTGCGCTGTCCGGTCGGCAAGTCGGCAGACTACACCGTTCCGAGCGGCACCGTCGCCATTGCCGGCGGCGCATTCAAAGATTGCGCAAAGCTTGAAAGCCTTGTCATTCCCGATTCGGTGACGGCGATCGGCAAGAGTGCGTTTGAAAACTGCGCGGCTTTAAAGCGCATCACGCTTCCGAAAAGCATAACAAAGCTTGAAACATTGACCTTTTCCGGCTGTGCCGCGCTTGCGGAGATCGCGCTGCCCGACAGCGTTAAAACGCTCGGCGAAAAGGTATTTTCGGGCTGCGCCGCGCTCAAAAGCGTGAAAATTCCGGCCGAGGTGACCGTCATTCCGACCGAGGCGTTTTACGGCTGCTCATCGCTTGAGAGCATAACCATACCGAAAAACGTCAGCCACATAAACGAGCGCGCCTTCGACGGCTGCACGGCGCTGAAAAAGGTCGATTATCTCGGCAGCGACACGGACTGGGGCCAGGTCACGAAAGAAACCGGCAACAACGCACTCGACAATGCCGAAAAGAGCTTTACCCGCACAGATCACGAGCACAAATACACCGACACCGTTATTCCACCGACATGCACCGAGCGCGGCTGCACCGTGCATCTGTGCGCCTGCGGCGATAAGCGCGAGGACAGCTACACGCCGCCGCTCGGGCACAGCTACAAGGGCGGCATATGCGTCCGCTGCGGCATACTCGATCCGAACGGGGATACGCAGCACAAGCATGATTTTATTCCCTCCGTCACAAAGCCCACCTGTCTGACCGAGGGCTTCACGACCTACGCCTGCTCCTGCGGCGAGTGCTACACAAAGGACTATGTCAGCGCCGTCGGACACAAAACGCAGCTGCAAAACGCCAAAGCCGCAGGCTGCCTGACGGGCGGCTACACCGGCGACGAGGTATGCACCGTCTGCGGCAAGGTGTTCAAGCAAGGCAGCGTCATATTCGCTCTCGGGCACGATCCTCAGCCTGCGCGCGTCAAAGCGCCGACATGCACCGAAAGCGGCTACACGGGCGATCTTATCTGCATGCGCTGCGGAGACATGACACAGATCGGCAAGACCGTTGCGGCAGCAGGGCACAAATTTTTCGGCGGCGTGTGCTCGGTCTGCGGCGCAAAGGGCGCGGAAGCTGCGCCGGAATTTGACGATGTTAAGCCCGGCGCGTTTTACTCCGACGCCGTGCAGTGGGCGGTGGAAAACGGCATAACAAACGGCACGGGGAAAAATACTTTCTCGCCGAACAACGTCTGCTCGCGATACCAGATAGTGATGTTTCTCTGGCGCGTGGCCGGGCAGCCTGAGGCCAAGGCGGCCGTGAGCTTTGCCGACGTAAAGCCCGGCGACATTTTCTATGAAGCGGTGCAATGGGCGGTCGAGCGCGGCATAACAAAGGGAACGAGCAGCACGAGCTTTTCGCCGTATGCTCCCTGCACGCGCGGACAGATAGTCACGTTCCTGTACCGCTCGGCAGGCTCGCCCAAGGTAAGCGGCGCATGCAATTTTTCCGATGTTTCCTCCGGCTCGTTCTGCCATGACGCTGTTATTTGGGCAAGCTCCGAGGGCATAACCAAGGGCACGAGCGCCGAGCGCTTTTCACCGAACGAAGGCTGCACGCGCGCACAGGTCGTGACCTTCCTCTATCGCGCGTCGGGCGGCAAATAAACGATCTTATACAAGCACAAGGCTCTCCCGAAAGAGAGCCTTTTTCATATTTTCGTGACAAGCGGCGGCGGATTTGGTATAATATAATGTAAACCAAAAATAAGGACTGATAACAATAGAGACTAACGATATAAAAATCGAGCGTGCGGTGCTGGCCGGACTTGCGGCGGCGTCGATGGAGCAGTCGGAGCGCTCAAGCGAGATCTCGATGCAGGAGCTTGCCGCGCTTGTCGAAACGGCAGGCGGTCAGGCCGTCGGCATGATGATACAAAACCGCCCGACTCCCGATCCGCGCAGCTTCATCGGCGACGGTAAGGTTGCCGAGCTGAAGGAATTTATAGAAATGAACAACTGCGACCTTGCCGTTTTCGACAACGAGCTGTCACCGTCGCAGATGCGAGTCCTCGGCGAGGAGCTCGGAGTCAAGGTGCTCGACCGCTCGGGGCTTATCCTGGATATCTTCGCACAGCGCGCGCAGACTCGCGAGGGACAGCTTCAGGTTGAGCTTGCGCAGTACAAATACCTGCTGCCGCGCCTGACGGGTATGTGGACGCACCTTGTGCGCCAGACAGCCTCCGGCGGCTCGTCGCCTATCGGAACGCGCGGCCCCGGCGAAACTCAGCTTGAGACCGACCGCCGCCATATCCGCAGGAAGATACAGAAGCTCGAGGAGGAGCTTGCCGCCGTGCGCAAGGTGCGCTCGACCCAACGCCGCAAGCGCGAGAAAAACGACGTTCCCGTCGTTGCGCTCGTCGGCTACACAAACGCCGGAAAGTCAACGCTTTTAAACTGCCTGACCGATGCCGGCATACCGGCAAATGACCGTCTTTTCGACACGCTTGACACCACAACGCGCAAGCTGCGCATCGATGAATTGACCGAGGTGCTCATATCCGACACCGTCGGCTTTATCCGCAAGCTTCCGCACCATCTGGTCGAGGCGTTCAAGGCAACGCTCGAGGAGCTGAGCTACGCCGATGTTCTGCTGCATGTCATAGACATCTCAAACCCCGACTGGGAGGAGCAGGCGCGCGTCGTTGACGAGCTTATCTGCCAGCTTGGAGCCGAGCAGACGCCGTGCATCCGCGTTTTCAACAAGTGCGACGCCTACCTCGGCATACTGCCGCACGGCGAGGACGTTGTCTGCCTTTCGGCAAAAAGCGGCGAGGGCGTACAGGAGCTGGTGCAGCGCCTGTCGGCTCTGCTCGACCGCGGCAACCACAAGGTCACGCTGCGCATACCGTATTCCGATGCTGGGATCATGGATCTTTTAAACCGCGAGGCCGCAGTGACGAGCCTTGAATATCTCGACGACGGCATCAAGGCCGAGGTCACGGTGCCGCCCGAGGTTTTCGGCAAGGTAAAGCGGTATATACCCAATTACACCGAGCCCAAGGAGGACTGGGAGGATTGAGCGAGTATTTCGTGCCAGCCGGCAGCGGCGAGGCTGAATTTGTCGAAAAGCGTTCGAGCTTTCTCGGCCATGTGCGATTTGTCGAAACAGAGGACGCCGCGCGCGACTTCATAAACGAGATGAAGAAAAAGCACTATGACGCACGGCACAACTGCTGGTGCTATATAATCCGCGATGGCGCCGTGCGCTACTCCGACGACGGCGAGCCGCAGGGCACGGCAGGACTGCCGATGCTCGAAGTGTTCAAACGCGAGGGCGTTGAAAACGTCGTGTGCGTCGTCACGCGGTATTTCGGCGGAGTTCTGCTCGGAACGGGCGGACTGCTGCGCGCATACACGAAAAGCGCGAAGGACGCGCTGGACGCGGCCGGGATCGCCGCCGTGCGCCGCTGGGTGAAGCTCGAGGTTGGCTGCCCGTATTCGCTTCTCGAGCGCATGAAAACGGAGTGCCTTTCGCTTGACGGGGCTGTGCAGAACGTTGACTACGGCGCGGACGTGCTGCTTTCGCTGCTGCTGCCGGAGAATAACGCCGAGGCTTTTTCCGCGCGCGTTACGGAGCTGAGCGCCGGAGCGTGCAGCGCGCAGACTGTCGGCGAGGAGCTTATGCCGGTCAGAATAAAATAACTTTTTCGGGGGTACAGCCGTACCTCCGAAAATTTTTTCGAGAAAATTTAAAATAAATTGCAGGGAAATGCGAATTTGCGTCGTATAAAGTATTGAAAGAAAATTTGATGCCTTTTTTGATTGGAGGGAAATGCATGGCGTGTCCGAGAGAAAAGCGCGAGATGATCGAGCGAACGCTCGTCGGTGAGTTCGGCGTCAGAGCCGAGAACTCAAAGGGCCGGCGCACACCGGAGCCGGAGTGCGAGATACGCACCTGCTTCCAGCGCGACGTTGACAGAATAACGCACTCCAAAGCCTTCCGCAGATTAAAGCACAAAACGCAGGTGTATCTGCGTCCGGAGGGCGACCACTACAGAACGCGGCTTACGCACACGCTTGAGGTATCGCGCCTTGCGCGAACCATAGCAAGGGCGCTGGACTTAAACGAGGATCTTACCGAGGCAATGGCGCTGGGTCACGATCTGGGACACACGCCGTTTGGTCACGCCGGCGAGCGCGCGCTCAACAAAATATACGAAGAGGGCTTCAAGCACTATGAGCAGTCGCTGCGCGTTGTCGATATCCTCGAGCGCGACGGCCGGGGGCTTAACCTGTGCTATGAAACGCGCATGGGCATTCTGCATCACACGCACGGCGCGCCGGACGACACGACCGAGGCGACCGTCGTTCGCCTTGCCGACCGCATAGCGTACATAAATCATGACCTTGACGACACCATCCGCGCCGGAATACTCCGCGCAGAGGACGTTCCCGACATGATCCGCACGCGCTGCGGCGAGCGCAACAGTGAGAGGATAAATTCTATCATGCTCGACCTCATTGAAAACAGCGGCGGCGGAAAAATTCAAATGAGCGATTACATGCAGGAGGCGGTCGATTTCTTCCACGCCTTCATGTATTCGGACGTGTACACAAATCCGATCGCCAAGGGCGAGGAGAGCAAGGTTGACGGCATCATCGGCTCGCTTTTTGACTATTACCTCAAGCATCCGGATAAAATGCCGGACGAGATGCAGCTTATCGCAAGCCGCGAGGGCGTTTCGCGTGCCGTTTGCGACTATATCTCCGGCATGACCGACGGCTACGCCATGGAAAAATTCAGCGAGATATTTATCCCCATGTCGTGGACGGTGAAATAAAACCAATTAATAACGAATAATTAATGTGTGCGCAAGCGCATTTTTAATAGCGCATTCACATTGTGCCGATACGGTTTTTGCGGTTGCTCGACCGGTGGGTACCGACGAAACCGTGCGGCTTTGCCGCCGCTGTTAGCTGATAGCAGTGAGCTGATAACCATTGTGTGCGCAAGCGCACGGATTTAATTCAACCCCTCGGCAGCAAAGCTGCCTGCTCCCCTTAACAGTGGAGCCAATCAGGTGCGGTGAAAAATTCAGCAGCGCACGAACGCAGCACGAGGCAAACATGGTTTTCTCCGTTGTTCCGACACCGGGCTACCGCAATATTATGTATAGGTACAGCGCTAAAGCGCCTCTAAAAAAACGGAACAGGCAAGTCTGTTCCCTACAGGGGCGCGGCGAAAAACTCGGCAGCGCACTGCTGTAGCGCGAGGCAAACGTGGTTTTCTCCGCAGTCTCGAACCGGGCAACGGCAATAAGCGTATCCGTAAGTGCGCTAAAGCGCCTCTAAAAGAAAGGATGGGTAATGGCTATACCGGAGAGCTTCCTTCAGGAGCTTGTTGAAAAAAACGATATAGTAGACGTTGTGGGCGAGTATGTGCGCTTAACGAAGCGCTCCGGCTCGAACCAATTCGGCCTGTGCCCGTTCCACAGCGAGAAAACGCCGTCGTTTTCCGTGTCGCCGGACAGGCAGATATATCACTGCTTCGGCTGTGGCAAGGGCGGAGGCGTTATAAATTTCATAATGGAGATCGAAAACCTCAGCTTCCCTGAGGCCGTTGAGTTCCTGGCAAAGCGCGTTGGCATGACCATGCCCGAGCAGGAGGATAGCCGCGAGGCGAAAAAGCGCCGCCGGCTTCTGGACTTAAACCGCGATGCAGCGAGATTTTTCTACTCGTGCCTCAGCAAGCCCGAGGGCAAGCCCGCGCTTGACTACATGGCGCGGCGTCAGATAACGCCGCACACGGCAAAGCGCTTCGGGCTCGGCTACGCGCCGGACACATGGGACAGCCTCATAAACGCGATGAAGGCGCTCGGCTACTCGGAGTATGAGATGTTCGACGCCGGACTTGTCCGCAAGGGCAAAAACGGCGGACACTACGACACCTTCCGCAACCGGCTCATGTTCCCGGTCATCGACGTCAGGGGCGATTTCATCGGCTTTTCCGGCAGAATACTCGGCGATGGCGAGCCGAAGTATATGAACAGCCCGGAAACGATGGTGTTCAACAAAAGCCGCAATCTTTTTGCGCTTAATCTGGCTAAAAAGTCGAAGAGCGGACATATAATACTTGCTGAGGGCAACGTTGACGTCGTGATGATGCATCAGGCCGGATTTGACGGCGCGGTCGCGTCGCTGGGCACGTCGCTCACGCCCGAGCAGGCGCGGCTGATCTCGCATTACACGAACGAGGTCATCATCGCTTACGATAACGACGGCGCAGGCAAAAAAGCCTCGCAGCGCGCCATCGGGCTTCTTGAAAAGCTCGATCTTAAGGTCAAGGTGCTGTCGATGAGCGGCGCAAAGGACCCTGACGAGTATATAAGGACCAAGGGCGCAGACGCGTTCCGAAATCTAATAGACAAGTCGGAAAACCACATCGACTACCAGCTGCAAAATGTGACGGATAAATACGACCTGAGCATCGACGAGCAGAAGGTCGCATTCTTGAAGGAAGCCTCGGATATGGTCGCGCACCTGCCGGGCAGCGTGGAGCGTCAGGTCTACGCGATGCGCGTTGCGTCAATGGCCGGTGTTGCCAGCGACGTTGTCGCGCAGGAGGTTGAGCGAAGGCGCAAGCGCCTTGTGCGCACGGCCCAGCGCACCGACGCAAAAAGCGCCTCACATCCCGAGCGGCAGTTTCAGCCCAAGGCAAAGGAGCTGCACTATGAAGATCCCGAATCCGCCGCCGCCGAGGAGGGCATAATAAGGCTTCTGTATCTCGATCAGGGCATCTGCCGCGGCAAGGAGCTCCCGCCGCCGGAGATCTTCTCGTCGCCGGCGCTGGCGCGGATATATTCCGTGCTCAAATCAAAATTTGAAAACGGCGAAATAATCAGCATGGCCTCGATGAGCGCAGTGCTGCTTCCGCAGGAGGCGGCGCTTTTGGCCTCGGTTCTGCAAAAACCGGAGGCACTGCGAAACGGTGACAAGGCGCTTGCCGATTACATAGAAAGGATCCGCTCCCGGCACGAGCTGAAGCAGTCGGGCGAGGACCTTCGCAAACTTGCAAACAGACTTAAAGAAACCAAAGGATATGAGGGGTAAAACTATGGATAAAGACATTGAAACCATGACCACGCAGGATCTCGAGCGCGCAACCGACGAGCTGCTTGCGGCAGACGCCGCAAAATCGGCTCCGAAGAAAAAAAGCACGCGCCGCACCAAGGCCGCCGAGGAAAAGCCCGTCGAGGAAGCGGCAGAGGCGAAAACCACCGAGGATATCCTCAACGAGCTCATGGAAAAGGCGAAGAAAGCCGGCAAGATCACCACAAAAGAAATCGCAGCGCTCGAGGAAAAGGGCGTTGACGCCGACTCTATCGCGAAGTTTTACGACGCCCTCGAAGCCAGCAAGATAGAGATCGACATCAGCGACGACGACGCAGTCACGATCCTTGACGACATCGACATGCCCGAAATCGAGGAGCTTAACGAGATCGAAGAGGTCACCGAGGAGGAAATGGCCGACGTTAAGGTCGATGACAGCTACAGCACCGACGACCCCGTCCGCATGTTTCTCAAGGAGATCGGCAAGGTTCCGCTTTTGACCGCCGAGGAGGAGGTCGAGCTTGCGATAAGAATGAGCCAGGGCGACGAGGAGGCAAAGCGCCGCATGACAGAGGCAAACCTGCGCCTGGTCGTTTCGATCGCAAAGCGCTATGTCGGCCGCGGCATGCTGTTCCTTGACCTCATTCAGGAGGGCAACCTCGGCCTTATAAAGGCAGTTGAAAAGTTCGACTACACCAAGGGATACAAGTTCTCGACCTACGCGACGTGGTGGATCCGTCAGGCGATCACGCGCGCCATCGCCGACCAGGCCAGAACCATCCGCATTCCCGTCCACATGGTCGAGACGATAAACAAGGTCATCCGCGTATCGCGCCAGCTGCTTCAGGAGCTTGGCCACGACCCCAGCGCAGAGGAGATCGCCGCCGAGATGGGCATGCCCGTTGAAAAGGTGCGCGAGATACTCAAGATCGCGCAGGAGCCGGTTTCGCTCGAAACGCCTATCGGAGAGGAGGAGGACTCCCACCTGGGCGACTTCATCCCAGACGAGGACGCATCCGAGCCGAGCGAGGCGGCAAGCTTCTCGCTGCTCAAGGAACAGCTCATGGAGGTGCTCGACACACTCACGCCGCGCGAGAAAAAGGTGCTCGAGCTGCGCTTCGGCATAGTTGACGGCCGCACCCGTACCCTCGAGGAGGTCGGCAAGGAGTTCAACGTCACCCGTGAGCGTATCCGCCAGATCGAGGCCAAGGCGCTGCGCAAGCTCCGCCACCCCAGCAGAAGCAAAAAGCTCAGAGATTTCCTCAACTGATGAAAAAGTTTGATCCTTTTTTTGAATTTTATTCCCCTGATAGTTCTTGGTATGGTATAATTTTCACGGTTATAGCCCCGATTTCCCCGTATGTTATAGTTCCCTGATAGTTCTTGGTATGGTATAATTACCTTTCATCGAATGGCGAGAAGTTATCCGTTATAGTTCCCTGATAGTTCTTGGTATGGTATAATTAGCCGGTAACTAATATATCCTTCGGCGAAGTTATAGTTCCCTGATAGTTCTTGGTATGGTATAATTCGCACTGATCGCCTTTGCGGTGAAAACCGGTTATAGTTCCCTGATAGTTCTTGGTATGGTATAATTCAAGCTGCTGCGCACTGGCCTTTTCGCTGGTTATAGTTCCCTGATAGTTCTTGGTATGGTATAATAAACTTCACCTTCTAAAGGACGCAAAAGCGGTTATAGTTCCCTGATAGTTCTTGGTATGGTATAATTGCTGATCGCGCAGACCAAGACCAAGTCCCGTTATAGTTCCCTGATAGTTCTTGGTATGGTATAATAGACTATCGAGAAAACTCCGCTTTATCAATGGATAAGGCGGAGTTTTTTTATCAAAAAATCGATAATTGCTCGCACTGAAAGCTATCATCCGCTTCAGTTAATTTTCCGATAAGTATCTCAATTGCTTCAAACTGCTTTTCGGTTATAACGAGCATACGTATTGAACCGTTGCACGGCAGGTTCTGCCTCAGCCGCGTCCGATGCTTTGAAACGGCGTCCATACCGTTGCACACGCGCGCATATACGGAATACTGGATCATATGATATCCGTCATTGAGCAGAAAATTTCTGAATTGAGTGGCCTCGCGCCGCTCTTTTTTTGTTTTGACCGGGAGGTCAAAAAAGACAAGTATTCTCATAAACTTATTCATATTTATGCTGCTGAATATCTATCAGCTCAGGTAGGCACAGTGCGGCCTTGCCGTCAAAAAGCGAACGTGAAAGGCTGTGAACAAGCCGCTCAACAGCATATGCCACGCTGTGGTGCTGACCTCCGGAGATGATGTCAAGGTTCAGGACGTTAAACAGCATTCTTTTTATCTGCTGCGTAAGCTCGGTGTCGTCCTCAGTGATAAACGAGCACACAAGCAGGTCAACGACCGGACGGAAAGCCTCCATAACATCGTCCGCAAGATTGAAGCTGTTCAGGCCACTCTTGTGATGCAGGCCGAGCGCAGGAACAAAGCCATATACAGCCAGGTGCCTTGCAACGCTGCCGCGGATTATTGCATAGCCGTAGTTGAGCGCGGCATTAAGTGCGCAGTCATTGCCTCTTGAAAACCCGGAGTAAAACAAAGCCGGGAAATATCTTTGCGCGGCCAAAGCTTCAACATTATCCGTATCTCCGGATCTGACATTTTCGGACATGCGCTTTAAAGCAGCGGCTTCACCGGCATTTCCGCATAAGCTCAGGCAAGCCGCCTGATTTGCGATTTTTGCCGTTACAATGCTTTGCCAAAGCCGCTTTTTAAGCGGCTCTGTTGCCTCAAGCTGTGCTTTGAGCACACCCAGCGCTCTGCTGTGCTGCGAAAACGGTTCGAGCACGGCGCAGGGCATATGCTTTTCATCGCAAACAAAAACGGCGCAGCCGCTTTGCCCAAGATAGGACAAAGCGGCTGCTGTGATGGTTGACGCTCTGCTTTCGAGCAGAAGCGCAGAAATATCCTCAACAGCCAAGCTGTGCTCGCTGTCGGTTCTGATTATAAGCTGCCTGTTTCTAAGAGATATGTGCGCCGGGCTTTCGATCATAACATTTCGGAAGGGCATGCTTTCCTCCTTTTTATGTTGAACGGCTGTCTTACTTCTTTTCCGACCTTGTGGTACTCTCCGAGGACATCCACTGTGTATTTTTCAAGCTTTTCAAGCGTTTTTACGCCGAGGCCTCTGAGTTTATAAGCATTATCGTGGGTGATGCATGAAATGCTTCCTGTTGAGATATCTGTGCCGCGATAATACAGCATGAACGATTTACTCTCAACAGTCGGCGGCAGAGTGCTGTCCTTCCGGCATACACTGAGCGTTATGCCATTTTTGCTTGTCGCACAGATCAGGTCATTCGGATACAGAGAGAAAATAAAATCCTCGTCAGCCATTTCGAGCCACTCTGAGTACTTCTTGCCGCGCGTAACAGCTTTGTTTGGCAGCTCCGGCTTCAGCGTGTCAGCAACATAGATGGGAACAAGATAATATTTGCCTCCCGAAAGGAACACATCGACTCTGACCATAGAATCGTTATCTGCAGCGCCTTTTCCGCCGTGAACGGGAACACACATAGTTGTCGGCTCAAGCAGTTTTACTTTCTTTACGATCGGGCCCGGAGTTCCGTCGCTCTTCGGCTTGCGGAATTCATCCGCAAACGCTTTCTTTGCATCGCCGCCGTGCTCAATGAGCGCGTTTTTGAGCGCATCATAAAGGCATCTGTCGCTCTGCGGATTATAATAGTTTTCAATTTCGCCGTTTTTCAGCTTCAGATTCGTAAGCGGACGCTTGACTATCAAATAGCCGTTATCAAGCTCTCTGGCACTTTTTATCGTATCTTTGTGAGCAGCACCCGTGACCTTGCGTCTGGGCATACGCGAAACGAAGACCGGTTCCGGCAGTGGTCGTCCTGCGGACATATAAAACGGCAGATGCAGGTCGTTTATCACCTTCGCAGGGTCGTTTGCGAGTCGGGCTTCAAGCTCTTTTCTGAAATCCGGCCATGGATATGGGAAGGTACGAAGAACCTCTCCGGTACCGGTATCTACAGCCACGCTGCCGGACTCGGTCTGCATATACTCGCATTCGCGGAATCGGGCATAGCGTGACACTTGCCGGATCATTGCATCGGTCGTGCAGGCAATGACAACGGCGTCAACTGCATGGTGGCAATCTCCGTCCTCCCTGATTTTTGTTATGCCCCATCTTTTGCGCATATAGGCGGTCACAGCGCCGTTGACAGCGGTGACTTTCTTCTTGCGGCCGCGCGTTGATTCCGCAAATTCGAGATTATCTGCAATGTAATTCAGAAGAAATCGCGACATCGTTTTGGTGTCCTGCAGGTTTCGCTCCTTGAAGCCGGACTCGTCCTCAGCCGTCAGTTCCTCTTTTAGCAGCAGTCTGCGTTTTCTGTAATCCTTAACATTGTTGTTGACCCAAACGATGAAATCCTCCCTGCGCCGGCCTTTGAGATATTGCAGCGGCAGCCTGTTGCCTTTGTTGCGGTTTTCCTCTGTAAGTACAAGAACTTTGTTTTTACGGCTGTCATCAAAGCTGATGCTGTACGGAACAATGTGATCGACCTCGGCATAGTTTGGCTCAAACAGTTTTTCCAGCGACATTTGCTTGAGTGAATACATGCAGACGCCGCTCTGCTCCTCATACAGGCGCAGCTTTACGAGATCAAGTCCGGTAGGGTTGTTTTTGCCGTATTCTGTCCTTATGCGCTCCAGCAATCGCTCGTTTTTTGCGCGATTATCGTCATTTTCCTTTTTAATACGATTCCGTTCCCGGAAGTCCTTCGCCATTTCTCTTGCAAGCTCAATGTTAATGAATGTCGGACTGCTGCCCTCCTTGCGGATTATGGCGTTGATCACTTTTATCGTTTGAGCTATTGCCCTGCGGACGACTGGGCTTGTTATATCCTCATAATCTTCCTCTTTCGGGTGGAGCAGCTTCGACTTTTCGCCTGCATCGTGTCCCTTAAAATTAAGTCCTGCGGCGGCACAAGCCTCATTGTAGTTCATGCCCTGCTCAAGAAACGGAATAAGCATATCGCATGCCTTTACGGATATGTGCCCGAATTTTGAGAAGCTTCCGATAGAATCTGCACTGTTTATATCAATTTCATCGAGCCCTGCGTCTGTCAGATACTTTCTTATCTTGTCCGAAGTTTTATATAATGACAGCGCCGTGCCTATAGCATTTCGCTGCGCTCGAGGCATCATCGCAAACCGCCCTTTCGATATGCGGTCAATGGCGCTGCGCATCTGGTGATATGCCTTCATAAGGCCGAGCTTTTCCTTTTTCTCGCTGTCCTCGGCCGGCAAATTATCCGTGTATCGGATATTAAACAGCTGCTTGTCCGAAAGCTTCAGCGCTTTGCGTATCTTCGTGTAGGAAACGTCTTTTGTCGTATGAGCAAGCTCAATTATTATCCTCCGCTGCTCGTCTGTCAGCTTTGAGGAGACTCCGTTTTCGACTATACGAATGTGATTTACTTTTTGCAGGAGCGTAAAGTACTCAAACGAATAGGTTGCCTTTGCCGCTCTCGGCTCATCGGGGAAAAATGTGCAGCGACCTACCATCCGTTCGATCTGGCTGCCGCCATAGGGGCTGGTCCC
>ULRD01022838.1_pt1 | contig 22900 bp, 19 predicted proteins | sample 1955181 | NCBI WGS metagenome assembly ULRD01 (sample SAMEA4835675, study PRJEB28245) | human gut metagenome | biome: gut microbiome; material: fecal sample | place: Denmark | collected 2008
GGCAAACCCCACGGGCCCCATGCATATGGGCAACGCGCGCGGCGGCGCTCTCGGCGACTGCCTTGCGGCGGTGCTTCAGTGGGCGGGCTATGACGTTTCAAGAGAGTTTTATATAAACGACGCGGGCAATCAGATTGACAAATTTGCGCTTTCGCTTGATATTCGTTACAAACAGCTTTGTTTAGGCGAAAATTCATGCGAGCTTCCCGAGGACAGCTATCACGGCGACGATATAAAAGAGCGCGCCGCAGAGTTTTATAAAGAATACGGCGACAGCTACATTGAAAAAAGCGAAGAGGAAAGAAAAAAAGCCCTTGTTGACTTTGCGCTTCCGAAAAACATTGCCACAATGAAAGCGGCTATGGCAAAATACAGAATCGACTATGACCTTTGGTTCAACGAGTCCGTTCTTCATAACGACGGCGAGCTTAACGAGACTATAGAGCTTCTTAAGAAAAACGGCTGTACCTATGAAAAGGACGGCGCGCTTTGGTACAAAAACAAAGAGGTTCAAACGCGCATTTTAAAGCGCGAGGGCAAGACTTCAGAAGAGATAGAAAAGCTTGAGCTTAAAGACGACGTGCTTATACGCAAAAACGGCAACCCCACATATTTTGCCGCAGATATAGCCTATCACCGCAACAAGCTAAACAAACGCGGCTTCTATAAGGCAATCGACGTTTGGGGCGCAGACCATCACGGTCACATAGCGCGTATGAAAGGCGCTATGGAGGCTGTCGGAATCGACTCTTCAAGGCTTGATGTTGTGCTTATGCAGCTTGTAAATCTTATGAAAAACGGCGAAGCCGTAAGAATGTCAAAAAGAACGGGCAAGTCGGTAACGCTTGTTGACCTTCTTGACGAAGTGCCGATAGACGCTGTGCGTTTCCTTTTCAATATGCGCGAGGCAGGCAGCACAATGGATTTTGACCTCGGTCTTGCGGTTGAGCAGTCGAGCCAGAACCCCGTTTATTACTGCCAATATGCGCACGCAAGAATTTGCAGTATTTTAAGAAAGCTCGAAAACGACGGTATAAGTCCGAGAACGCCCGAAAGAAGCGAGCTTATGAAGCTTTCGTCGGAAGAAGAAAAGGACCTTATTATGCACATTTCGTCGCTTCCCGGCACAATAATTCTTGCCGCAAAAACATATGACCCGGCAAAGATTACGCATTACGCGGTTGAGCTTGCCGCAAAATTCCACCGTTTTTATAACGCTCAGCGCGTTATGTGCGAGGACGAACAGCTTATGCAGGCGCGCATATTCCTTTGCAAATGCACAAAAACGGTTATGAAAAACGTGCTTTCAATGCTCAAAGTCAGCGCGCCCGAGTCAATGTGAATGTAAATTTTTTAAAACAACACGCAAAACCGTTGACAAAACGCGGCGGTGTGTGATATATTTTCTTTGGATAAATCTTTTTTAGGAGGCGAAAATTATGGCAGCTATTCTTGAGATTCTTGCAAACCTTTTTTCGGATGTAGACCTTGACGGAATTACAGAGACGATTGCAGGCTTCCTTGCGGAGTATGACGTAAGCGCGGCTGTTGACACCATCGTTTCGTTCTTCGGCGGAATGTTCAAATAATTAATTAATCCGAATTAATAACGGCGCGGATTTTCCGCGCCGTTACTTTTAAATATTAAGCATAAGAGGGTTGAAAAGGCGATTATTATGAAAAGAAAAAACAGAGCAATCGCTCTCATTATATTATTGCCGCTTTTTGCAGGCTGCTTTTTCGGCTGTACAAAAAAGCCTTCGGGAGATGACGAATCGACAACCGCCGCTCCGACGGCACAGCAAAGCGATGTCTTTTTTGAAACGGAAGAAGTTTCGGAAACATTGCCGCCGACAACGGAAATAAAAAAAGAGCCTTCCACGGAAAAAACGGCGCCTTCACAAAGCGCCGCCCCAACCGAAAAAGAAACGGCGAAAGAAGAAAGCACCTCGTCAAAATACACAAGAACGGGCGAGTCCGTCTTTTCCGACGACCCCGACAACAAATATATTTCGGCTGTCGCTTCAAAATATAACCTTGACAAAAGCCTTCTTGCGGCGGTTTATACAATTCCCGACGCAGACGGCAATATGGTTATGGAGTTTGACGGAACAAAAGACGAAAACGGAAAGCTTATAAGGGATGAAAACACGCTAAAGGCAATTTATACGGTTGATAAAAGCCTTAATTCAAAGCGCGCGTCAAAAGACGCAAAGCTCAACGAGTATTCGTCAATTGAGTCGAAAACAATGTTTTTTACCGTTACAAAATATATTATCCCTAAATTTGAAAACGAGCTTTAAAAATAGCGCGGAGCTGTAAAACATTCTTACAGCTCCGCGGCTTTGTTTTATATATGATTATTTATCAGTTGTACTTCGGAAGATAGTCGCCGTGGGCCTCTATAAGGTCGTCGCAAAGGTGAATTATTTCGTCAATCGAAAGCTCGGAAGAGGTGTGCGGGTCAAGCATTGCCGCCCTGTAGATGCACTCTTTTTTCTGCGTTACAGCCGCTTCTATCGTAAGAAGATGAACGTTAATCATAAGGTTGTTCATTGCGGCAAGCGCGAGGGGCAGCGGCTCCTGGCGGCAGGGCTGAATGCCGTTTTTATTTACAAGGCAGGCGACTTCTACGCACGCGTCGTCGGGAAGGTTCGGAATAAGCCCGCGGTTTATTACGTTTCCGCCGATTTTATAGGCGTTGTCGGTCACTATTGCCTCCATAATATACGAGGCGTATTCCTTTGTTCTTTCGTGTGAAACCTTGTCGTGAATATAATTTTCTTTTTCGCCCTTCCAGCGTTCAATCTGCGCTATACAGCGCCTCGGGTATTCGTCAAGCGGAATATTGTATCTTTCGATAAGCTCGGGGTATTTTGATTTTATAAAAAAGTTGTTGTATTCGGCGTTGTGCTCGCTTGACTCTGTGCAGTAATAGCCGAAACGCCTGATGTATTCAAATCTTACAAGGTCGTTGCAGTCGGTTTTTCCGCTTTCGAGAATCGCCGTCGCACGCTTTCTTATTTCGGGATAAAGGTCCTTGCCGTCGGCGTCGCAAAGCTCCAAAAGCCAGCCCATGTGGTTTATGCCGGCAATCGTTTCGCGAAGCGGCTCTGAGTGCTCTATTTCGAGCTTTTTAAGAAGGTCTCTTGAGCAGGTCTGAACCGAATGGCAAAGACCGACCGACTTAATACCCGAATATCTTCCGAGCCAGCCTGCAAGCTGAGCCATGGGATTTGTGTAGTTAAGGAAATATGCGTCGGGGCAGACCTCGTGCATATCGTCCGTGAAATCCTTTAAAACGGGAATTGTTCTGAGCGCTCTGAAAATGCCGCCTATGCCGTTCGAATCGGCGATTGTCTGGCGAAGGCCGTATTTTTTGGGGACCTCAAAATCTATTATGGTGCAGGGGTCATAAAGCCCGACCTGAATGGCGTTTACAACAAAATCGGCGTTTCTTAACGCGTCTTTTCTTTCGGGCACGCCGAGATATTTTTTGACGGATGCCCTGTTTTCGTTGATGTTTCTGTTAAGAGCCGTTACCATAAGATACGATTCTTCAAGTCTTTCGCCGTCGATGTCGTAAAGCGCGATTTCGCACTCTCTCAAAGCCGGTGTAAGCATTATATCGCCCAAAACGTTTTTTGCAAATACAGTGCTGCCCGCACCCATAAATGTTACTTTCATTAAATAATCCTCCCGTGAAGTTTGCCGTAAAAAAAGTATATCATTTAAAAAGCCTTTGGGCAAGAATTTTCGGCGCTGTGAAAAACTATTGTGAAAAACGCATAAATCAAAGCGGTGCGAATTGTCGATAACAGCCAAACGCTTGATTGATGTGTTAAGACATTGTTTACAATAATGCGGAAGTGTTCACAGTTTTTTCCTTGACTAATTATATACACGGGTGTAAAATACATAATTAATTCAGTATGTTCTGTATAAATACGGACGGGCTTTACCGCCCTTAAACGGAGGCACTTATGGAAAGTAACCTTATACAGGTAAGCGGACTTTCAAAATCATACGGCGACCATCTCGTGCTTGACGGGCTTACTTTTTCGCTCCCAGAGGGCGAAATTGTCGGTCTTTTCGGCCCGAACGGCTGCGGAAAAACAACGCTTTTAAAAATAATGTCGGGTCTTATTCACGATTACAAAGGCAGTGTTCTTATTGACGGCAAAACCCCCGGCGAAGAAACAAAGGCGTTTTGCGCCTATCTTCCCGAGCAGACCTTTGTTCACGATTGGATGAGAAATATCGACGCGGTTGACTATTTTGCCGACTTTTTCGGCGACTTTGACAAAAACAAGGCGCTTGAAATGATAAAGCGCTTCGGGCTTCCTTTGAAGCAAAAGTCAAAAACAATGTCAAAGGGTATGCAGGAAAAGCTCCTTTTGTCGCTTGTTATGTCGCGCAACGCGCGCCTTTATATGCTCGACGAGCCTATGGGCGGCGTTGACCCCGCAACAAGGCAGTCGATTCTTGATTTTATTATGGCGAACTATGCCGAAAAATCAACCGTCATTATGTCAACGCATTTAATAAACGACCTGCAATCCGTGTTTACTCACGCGCTGTTTATCGGCGGCGGCAAGGTGCTTTTAAACGAAAGCGTAGAGACTCTTACGGCGGGCGGCAAAACCATAGAAGACGTTTTCAAGGAGGTTTTCCGCAATGTTTGGTAAGCTTTTAAAAAATGACCTCAAAGCGCAGTGGCATTTTGTTTCGACAATATATCTTTGTGCATTTATAGTTGCCGCTGTGGCAGAGGGCTTTGCTCTTTTTTCAAAAAAAGACATGGTTGTTGTGCTTTGCAGCTTTCTTGTAATACTCATTCTTGCGTTTACGAGCCTTGTAACGCTCATAACGGTTGCCGTTATGTTCTCAAACACGCTTTTCGGCAGGGCGGGCTATCTTACGCTTTCGCTCCCGGTAAAAACAGGCGCGCTTGTCCGCTCCAAAACGCTTTCGGGGCTTATTTGGATATTCGTTTCATACGGGCTTTTAATCGGCTCGATTTTCCTTTGCGTCAGCAGAATAAGGTCGGTTCTCGGTGAAGAAATAGCCGCTTCTGCAGACACATTGCTTTCGCTTTTCGGAATCCCCTCGGTATTTTCGATTCTTGTGGCGATTGTCGTTATGTGCATATCGTTTATCGCGGTAATTCTTCTTTCGGTTCAGTGCCTTTATCTTGCAATTTCGCTTTCGCACGTTTCACCGCTGTCAAAGCTCGGCAATTTCGGCGCTGTTATAATGTTCTTCCTTTTCCTCGGCGTTCTTCATTCGCTGACGGTAAAAATCGGCGGGCTTTGGAATTTCGGCGTGGTAATAACCGACGCGGAGCTTTTGTTTACAAACGATATTTACAGCGCCGACGGCGCGGCTTTAAAGGTTGGGCTTTTCGGCACGGTTTTAAGAGCGGCTGTCGGAATAGCGCTTCACTTCCCCATAACCTATATCATTAAAAACAAGGTAAATATCAAATAAATTTCCCCATCGAGAAAGGGTGTATATAATGGATAATTTGGCAGGATTTAAAAGAACCGACTATTGCGGAACGTTAAGAGACGCCGACATAGGCAGAGAGGTTGCGGTTTGCGGCTGGGCGGCAAAACAGCGCGACTTAGGTTCTCTTATATTCATTGACTTGCGCGACAGAACGGGCATTGTTCAGCTTGCTTTCGGCGACTCTACCCCCGAAGACGTGTTTAAAAAGGCGTTTTCTGTCAGAAGCGAGTTTGTTATCGCGGCAAAGGGCGTTGTGCGCGAGCGTTCTTCAAAAAACAGCGAAATCCCCACGGGCAACATCGAGGTTGAGGTGAGCGAGCTTCGCATACTCTCAAAGAGCGAAACGCCGCCGTTTGACATTGTTGAAAACTGCAACACCTCGGAGCTTACAAGGCTCAAATACCGTTATCTTGACCTTCGCCGCCCCGACCTTCAGAAAAACATTCTTTTCCGCCACAAGATTACAAAAATAGCGCGCGACTATTTTGACGAAAACGGTTTTATCGAAATAGAAACGCCCATGTTAATACGCTCCACCCCCGAGGGCGCAAGGGACTTTCTTGTTCCCAGCCGCCTTCACAACGGCAGCTTCTATGCGCTTCCGCAGTCGCCCCAGCTTTATAAACAGCTTTCGATGGTTGCGGGCTTCGACCGCTATATGCAAATTGCGCGCTGCTTCAGAGACGAGGATTTAAGAGCCGACAGACAGCCCGAATTTACACAGATAGACCTTGAAATGTCGTTTGTCGATATGGAGGACGTTCTTAAAGTAGGCGAGGGCTTTATTGCAAGAGTGTTTAAAGACGCTCTCGGAATAGATATAAAGCTTCCTTTAAGAAGGCTCACATATAAAGAAGCCATGGAAAAATACGGCTCAGACAAGCCCGACCTTCGCTTCGGAATGGAAATTTTCGATTTAAGCGATATTGTGAAAGACTGCGGCTTCTCGGTATTTTCATCGGCAATCGCGGGCGGCGGCTCCGTTCGCGGAATAACCGCAAAAAATGCCGTCGGCACGTTTACAAGAAAAGAGCTTGATAAGCTTACGGAGCACGCAAAGGGCATCGGCGCAAAGGGCCTTGCGTGGATTCGCCTTACAGACGACGGCATTTCATCATCATTTGCAAAGTTTATGAGCGAGGATGAAATGAAAGCGATTCTTGAAAGAGCGGGCGCCGAAAAGGGCGACGTTGTAATGATAATCGCAGATACAAAAAACAGCACCGTGCTTACAACTCTCGGCGCGCTTCGCTCGGAGTCGGGCAAGCGCCTCGGAATAATCGGCGACGGCTATGAGCTTTTGTGGATAGTTGAGTTCCCGTTCTTTGATTGGGACGAAGAAACAAAGACCTTCGTCGCAATGCATCACCCCTTTACCGCTCCGCTTGACGAGTGCCTGCCCTATCTTGAAACAGACAAGGCTTCTGTAAGAGCAAAGGCATATGACCTTGTTCTTAACGGAATCGAGCTTTCTTCCGGTTCAATCCGTATAACCGACCCCGAGCTTCAAAGCAGAATATTCACTTTACTCGGTCTTTCCGACGAAGAAGCCTACAGCAAATTCGGCTATCTGCTTGACGCGTTCAGATTCGGTCCGCCCCCGCACGGCGGCATGGGCATAGGCCTTGACAGACTTGTAATGCAGCTTATTAAGGCCGACTCTCTTCGCGACGTTATTGCCTTCCCGAAGGTTCAGAATGCGTCCGAGCCTATGACCGAGTGCCCCGCCGCAGTTGACAAAGTTCAGCTTGACGACCTCGGAATTGAGCTTAAAGGCGAATAATCGGACATTTTAGGCGGTGAATTTTCAAAAAATACTTGAAAAGAGCGCCGAATTAGTATAGAATTATAATGTTAGAATGTAAATTAAATTTTTCGGAGGATTATTTATGGTATCAGCAGGTGATTTCAGAAACGGAGTAACCTTTGAGATGGATGGAAAAGTATATTCCATCATTGAATTTCAGCACGTTAAACCCGGCAAGGGCGCGGCATTTGTCCGCACAAAAATCCGCGATGTTATAAACGGCAGCGTTGTTGAAAAAACTTTCAGCCCCACAGACAAGTTCCCCACGGCTTTCATTGAGAGAAAGGATATGGAATATTCTTACGAGGACGGCGGCCTTTACTACTTTATGGACCCCGAAACCTACGATATGGTTCCCGTTGATGCCCATAACCTCGGCGACAACTTCAAGTTTGTTAAAGAGAATATGGTCTGCAAAATCCTTTCTTACAAGGGCAATGTTTTCGGCGTTGAGCCGCCCACGTTCGTAACTCTTACCGTTACAAAGACCGACCCCGGCTTTAAGGGCGACACCGCAACAAACGCAACAAAGCCCGCAACGCTTGAAACAGGCGCCGAAATTAAAGTTCCGCTTTTCATCGACGAGGGCGAAGCTATCAACATCGACACAAGAACAGGCGAATATCTTTCAAGAGCATAAGCTCTTTCGGATATAAACAAAGCGCCGCTTCGGCGGTTGCCCGAATTAAATTTAAGGAGGATATAACAATGACTCTTACAGAAAAGGTTGCTTACCTTAAAGGACTCGCAGAAGGTCTTGACCTTGACAAGGACGCAAAAGAAACAAAGCTTTTTGAAGCCGCTCTTGACGTTCTTGAAGAAATGGCTCTCACAATCAACGAGATTGACGAAGACCTTGCAGACGCCGAGGACTACATAGAAGAAGTTGACGAGGCTCTTTCGGATGTTGAAGAAGTTGTTTACGACCTTGACGACGACGATTGCTGCTGCGACGATGACGAAACATACGAGGTTGAGTGCCCCTCTTGCGGCGAAAAGATTTATCTTGACGAAAGTATGTTTGACGAAGATTATATCGAGTGCCCCGCTTGCGGCGAGAAGCTTGAGCTTGACATCGACTATGACGATTGCGACGGCGACTGCGACTGCTGCGGTGACGATGACGAATAATCGGCAAAACCAAAGGTAAAAACAAAACTCTTTACAAAACGGGAGCTTTGTGATATACTAAATTGTCCTTTCGGCACGGGTTGGGGAGTAAGCGCTTTTTCAGCGCATGTCACCTGCCCCGGTCTGAGCCGTTTGGTAAATATTTTATGAGGTGATATTATGACACAGGCTGAAAAACAGGCAATTATCAAAGAGTATGCAACGCACGAGGGCGACACAGGTTCACCCGAGGTTCAGATTGCTGTTCTCACTAAGAGAATCAACGACCTTAACGAGCATCTCAAAGCCAACAAGAAGGACCATCATTCACGCCGCGGTCTTCTTAAAATGGTAGGTCACAGAAGAAACCTTCTCGCATACCTCCAGAAGAACGACATCGAGCGTTACCGTGCAATCGTTGCGCGTCTCGGCCTTCGTAAATAATTGCAAAAATCGGGGCAAACGGTCTTTCGTTTGCCCCGTTCGCAGTCTTTTAAAACAGCAAAAACAATTAAAAAAACAAAAAAATATCCGCGTATATTTGGTTTTAGCGATAAAGAAAGCGGCACAAAAAGTGCGCCCCTTTCTTTGTTGCTAAACCGATTGAGCGGAAGAAAGAGGTAAAAAATGTTTGAAGATTTTAAAGTTTTTGAAACAGAAGTCGCCGGCAGAAAGCTCTCTATAGAGACGGGCAAAATGGCTCAGCTTGCAAACGGCGCCGTTCTTGTCCGCTACGGCGAAACAAACGTGCTTTGCACCGCCACAATGTCCGACAAACCGCGTGAGGGCGTGGACTTTTTCCCGCTTTCGGTCGATTTTGAAGAAAAGCTTTATTCCGTAGGCAAAATCCCAGGCTCTTTCCAAAGACGCGAGGGCAAGGCTTCCGAAAAGGCTGTTCTTGCTTCACGCGTTATCGACAGACCCATTCGTCCCCTTTTCCCGAAGGATATGAGAAACGACGTTTCCGTTGTTGCAACGGTTATGTCGGTTGACCCCGACTGCTCGCCCGAAATTGCGGCTATGTGGGGCGTTTCAACCGCTCTTGCAATCTCCGATATTCCGTGGGACGGCCCTGTTTCAAGCGTTTCATTGGGACTTGTTGACGGCAAATACGTTATAAACCCCACTCTTGAAGAGCGCGCAAAAACAGAAATGACCGTTACGGTTGCTTCTACCGACAGCCTTGTCGCCATGATAGAAGCGGGCGCAAACGAGGTTTCAAACGAAGTTATGTTCGACGGAATTATGTTTGCCCACGAGGAAAACAAAAAGATTGTCGAATTTATCAAGGGTATTGCAAAAGAAATCGGCAAAGAGAAAATTCCCTTTGAGTCAAACGACCCCTCCGAGGAGCTTTATAACGCGGTTAAAGAGCTTGCTATCGACGACGTTAAAGCTGCGCTTGATACAGACGACAAGCGAATCCGTGACGAAAGACTCAGACCTATTTATGACAGAGTTCACGAAGAGCTTGACGAAAAATTCCCCGAGGAAGCCGCAAAAATTGACGACTGCCTTTACAAATTACAAAAATACATCGTTCGCCGCTGGCTTCTTGACGAGGGCAAGCGTGTAGACGGCAGAGGACTTGATGAAATCCGTCCTCTTAACGCACAGATAGACCTTCTTTCAAGAGTTCACGGCTCGGGTATGTTCACAAGAGGACAGACTCAGGTGCTTTCGGTTACCACTCTCGGCACCGCAAGAGACGCTCAGCTTCTTGACGGTATCGACGAAGAGGAAGAAAAGAGATATATCCATCACTACAACTTCCCCTCATATTCTGTCGGCGAAACAAAGCCTTCAAGAGGACCCGGCAGACGTGAAATCGGTCACGGCGCACTTGCAGAACGCGCACTTCTTCCTGTTATCCCCTCAATTGAAGAGTTCCCCTATACAATCCGTGTTGTATCCGAGGTTCTTTCTTCAAACGGCTCAACTTCACAGGGCTCCGTTTGCGGCTCCACCCTTTCGCTTATGGCGGCGGGCGTTCCGATAAAAGCTCCCGTTGCGGGCATTTCCTGCGGACTTGTAAGCGAGGGCGACCGTTTTATCACAATGGTTGATATTCAGGGCCTTGAAGATTTCTTCGGCGATATGGACTTTAAGGTTGCAGGCACCAAAAAGGGTATAACCGCAATCCAGATGGACCTCAAGGTTCACGGCCTTACACCCGCAATAATCAAAGAAGCCTTTGAAAAGACTTATAAAGCACGCTGCTATATCCTTGACGAGGTTATGGCACCCTGCATTGCAGAGCCGAGAAAAGAGCTTTCAAAATATGCTCCCAAGCTTCTTTCCACAAAGATTGACGTTGACAAAATCGGCGACGTTATCGGCAAACAGGGCAAGGTTATTCAGAAAATCTGTGCCGAGTGCAACTGCAAAATCGACGTTGAAGAGGACGGAACGGTTTATATTACCGCTATTGACATTGACGATGCAAACAGAGCGCTCGATATAGTTAACACAATCGCAAACGACCCCGAAATAGGCGCTATTTATAAGGGCGTTGTAACAAGACTTATGTCCTTCGGCGCATTTGTTGAAATTGCTCCCGGCAAAGAGGGTCTTGTTCACATCAGCAAGCTTGACGTGAAAAGGGTCGACAAGGTTGAAGATTGCGTAAACGTCGGCGACGAAGTAATCGTTAAAGTTACCGAGATTGACGACCAGGGCAGACTTAATCTTTCAAGAAGAGACGCACTTATAGAGGTTGAGGGTCTTGTTCCCGAAAACGACATAAGCGACGACAGACCGCGCAAAGACCACAGAGGCTTTAACCGCGACAGAAAGCCCGGAAGGCGCAACTGATATATTTTAATAAACAGCCCGTCCTTTGCGGCGGGCTTTTTCTTACAAATGAAGCAGGCTGACTTACTTGCCAAAGCTTTTGCAATTTCGCTTTGTGCTAAAATTGCAGAAAACAGGCGCATTGAAAAGGAAAAGGGGGAATACATATGGCGGAAAAAGAGATGGCTTTTGAAAAAGAATACTTTGAAGAGGTCAAAAGCTTTATAGAAAAAGACAGCGCGCGGCTTTCGGAGTTTGCCGACAGCTGCTTTAAGCTTGTTAAAGAGCAGGGCGAAAAATTCAACGAGGATAACCCCAACGGCGGTATGTATTCGGGAATGGAGCTTACAGAGCTTCATTACGAAATGCAAAACGAAATGCTTCGCGCAGAAGAGGCAAAAAACGACATTCGGTTTTATAAAAAACTCATAAAAGAGCCGTATTTTGCCCGTATTGACTTTACGCCCGACAAAACAAAGAAAAAGCGCGCCGTTTATATCGGGCTTAAAACGCTTCAGGACCCCGAAACATACGACGCGCTTGTGTGCGACTGGCGCGCGCCTGTGGCTTCGCTTTTTTATGAGGATTTTGAGGGCAGGGCGTCCTTTGAAGCGCCGGCGGGCAAAATCGAGGGCGACCTCTCGTTAAAACGGCAGTTTAAATTCAAAGGCGGCGAGCTTGAATATTACGTTGACAGCGACCTTAAAATCAACGACGACATTCTGCGCGACGTTTTAAGCACGCAGTCGGGCGACGGCGGATTAAAGGTAATCGTTAACAGCATTCAGCGCGAGCAAAACAAGGCGATTCGCTACAGCGAAAGCAAAAATCTGCTTGTGAAGGGCGCCGCGGGAAGCGGCAAAACAAGCGTCGGCTTTCACAGGCTCGCCTACCTTCTTTACAGAAACCGCAAAGAGCTTTCGTCAGCCGAAACCGTAATGTTTTCAAATAACGACATTTTTTCAAGCTACGTTGCTGATATAATCCCCGAGCTCGGCGAAATGCCGATAAATTATTCAAGCTTTTATTCGATTTTTTCGGCGGAACTGCCGACGTATTCGTGCGGCGACTATTATGAGCTTGCGGACGAGCTTATTTCCGGTAATACCGACCGAAGAAAGAGCGTCAGTCTTAAATTCTGCGAAGATTTTTGGAGAGCCTTAAAAGACGCCGCCGACAGCTTTGTGCCCGAGTTTAAAGACGTTGAATTTCTTGATAAAACGGCAATAACCGCAGACGAGCTTCTTGAAAGATTTTCCTGCGACGAATCGGCAACGCCCGTTCTTCGCGGCGAAAGGCTCATTGATTTTGCAAACGGCAAAATCGAGGACTTTTTTACCGAGAATTACACCGAAATTTTTGACATAGTCAACGAAGAGACGGCTATTGACGAGGACACGGGCCGCGCGGTTGTTTTCCGCCGCCGCATTTTAAAGCAGGATGCCGCCCGAATGATACAAAAGGCGCTTAATTTTGACCCCGTTGTGATTTATTCAAGGGCGCTTTGCAAATATGTTGACGGGACCGGCGCGGATTCGTGCGTTAAAATGCTTACCGAGGACGCCGTAAAACGCGGTGAATTGCTGTTTGAGGACGCGGTTTGCACGGTAAGGCTCAAACAGTTTTTGGGAACGGCGGCTCAGGTGCCGTCGGTGAAGCATATTCTTATTGACGAGGCGCAGGATCTTTCTTTGATTCAGCACAAAATAATAAGAGAAATGTTCCCAAAGGCTTCGTATACCTTGCTTGCCGACTCAAATCAGGCGATTTTGCCCGAAGTGAACATAACGGATTTGTCGGTGCTTGCAAAGCTTTATAACGCCGATGTTTTAAGCCTTAACAAAAGCTACCGTTCCACCGCGCCGATAAACAGATTTGCGCTTTCGCTTTTAAACGAAAACGAGCGCTATATCATTTTTGAGCGCGACGGCGAAGACGTTGAGCTTTTAAGCGGCGGCGTAACCGAAAATATAAAGAAAACGCTTGCGGAATTTTCAAAAAAGAGCAAAAATATTGCTGTTATTGCAAAAACAAGCAAAAAGGCAGAGCAGATATTCCGCGAATTAAAGAAAGACTTTCCCGCGCTGTCGCTTTGCAGTTCAAATTCGGGCAGTACGGGCGAGGGCGCTTGCGTAATAAGCCTTGCGCTTACAAAGGGTCTTGAGTTTGACGGCGTTATCGTCGCAGATACAGACGGCGATTTTTCGGGAGACAGCAACAAACGCTTCCTTTATATGGCAGTCACAAGGGCGCTTCACAGGCTCGCAATATGCGGCGATTGAGGTCGTATTTAAATAGTATATGGATTTAAAAAGTATAAGCAGCAGCTGCGGCTATTCTGTAAGAAAGCTCGGTTTCAGCGTATATATAATGTTTTAAAGATAATGTTTTAAAGGGCAACACACTTTATTATGAATATCATCCGCCGTTTGTAACAAAAGAAAGCATAATTGACGATATAAAAGCTTTGAGCCCGGCAAAAGCTACAGCGACAAGTATTTTATAGGCTTCTTTAATGAAGAAAAGCTTTATGCGGTTATGGATTTGATTGAAAACTACCGAGCGTCGGCACGGCGTTTATCGGCTTTTTTGCGGTTGACGCAAGCCTTTCGGGGCGCGGTATAGGAACAAGAATAATTGCAGGCTGTCTTAAAACATTTTTTGAACATGGTTTTAAAAAAGCGCGCCTTGCAGTAGATTACGGAAATTGCCAAAGCAAGGCGTTTTGGACTGAAAACGGGTTCACATTTACGGGCGAGGAATATCCTAACGGTTTTTCGTCCTATCTCGTTATGGAAAAGGTGAATAATTGCCTGTAAATTCATTAGAAATAAAAAAAGCACAACGCCTTCCCTTGCGGGAAGGCGTTATGCTTTGTGGGGGTATATTTGAATAAGGAGATAGGAATGAAAACAAAAACGTTTTCACCGAAACACTCGAGCGGCGTATCTCTCGTGTTTCATTGTCTGTATGATACCACGGGTAAGTAAATTCAGTATGAATTAGTTGTGAACAATTTGAAAAGAAAGGTAAATGATTTGTGAACACAAAAACGCGCTGTATTTTATCGCAAACGGTTTTTTAAACCGTGATAAGACGCACTTTAAAAAGCCGGTTTTTCGGAAAATGTGAAAAACGCGCCGAAATTTGCTCACAAAATGTGTGTAAACTTAAAGTATTAGCTATGAAAATGTGCAAAGCAGTGAAATATTCGCTATTGTACGGAATTTCCCGAATTGCCGCTCGGCGGCAACTTTGACCCCGACGTTTTCAAGCTGTATTTTGCGGATACGGGGCTTCTTGTGTCAATGCTCGACGACGAATCGCAGGAGGATTTGCGGACAAATAAAAATCCCGGCGTTTACAAGGGTGCCTTATATGAGAACATTGTCGGCGAAGCACTGATAAAACAAGGCTACAGACTTTATTACTGTAAGCGCGCCGACTCAACGCTTGAAGAGGATTTTTTCATACGCTCGCAAACATCGCTCGTTTAAGGCGAAAAACGGAAAAACAAAATCTCTCAGAACGCTTATTGATTCAAAAAAATATGCAGATATAAGTTGCGGCTTTAAGCTTTCCGATAATAATATCGGCTGTGAAAACGGCGTAAATTCAACGACGCCGGAAACGCTTATCAAGATAGCAAGATTTTATGATGTCAGCGTAGATTATCTGCTTGAATTGACCGATGAAAAACATCCCTATAAAAGGTGCGGCTGAAATAAAGCAAAAGCGAATATTCTTAAAATGCACCGGAGCCGTGCTTTATGCACAGCTTCGGCTTTTTGTTGCAATTTTTCTTTTGAAAAATATTTTTAAAGAACAAATCTGTTACAAAAAATTTCAAAAAAGCCTTTGCAAGATTTCAATTTGTAACTGTTTTTTTGTAGGCTTTTTGCAACAATTTGTGCAAATGTGTGAGTGATTGGGCGCTTTGCTGGCGGTTTATAGTGCAATTTGCGGGTTGAAAAAGACTTTTTCGTGTGTTATAATGCCTTCATTGGTTTTAAAAGGTTACAAAATTGTAACAAATGGTTGCCGAATTAAAACAATCTTCGGCAGCGTTTAAGTAATGAAAGGTATTATCAGATGAACCCAAAAACAAAAAAACGTTTGCTTTCCGCAGTGCTTGCGGTGCTCTTAACGTTTGCGGCGGCGTTTTCCGCTTATGCCGCTTCGGGAACAGTTGAATACAGTCCGTCGGCGTCTTACAAAAACAGTGAGTATTATTCTGCGCTTATGAGCGTCAAGCTCACGGGCGATGAGCTTACCGATATTGTAAACGTCGCAAAATCACAGATAGGCTATCACGAAAGCTATTCGTCCTATGACCTTTCGGGCTACGGCTCCGGCTCGGGCGATTGCACCGAATACGGCAGATGGTACGGTATGCAGGGCGCATGGTGCAATATGTTTGCTTCATGGTGCGCATATGTCGCGGGTATTCCGTCATCGGTTATCCCCAAGCTTTCTTCCGCAACAAACGCATATTCCTCGGGCTTTCCGTCGGTCGGCGCGGAACGTTTCCCGTTTTCAAGCGGCAGGGCGCTTCAGCCGGGCGATTTTATCTTTACCTGCACGTGCTCCGGCTCTTACGGCTGTATTGACCACGTTGCAATAGTAAGCGACGTTGACTCAAACTATATTTATACCGTCGAGGGTAATTTTTCCGATAGCGTAAAAGCGCTTAAATACCCCGTTTCAAGCGGCTATTCTTCATATTACTGCGCGCGTATAAATTATGTTGCACGCCCGCAGTACCGTGACAATTCGGCGACCGTAGAGGACGTTAAAGAGGCTTCCGCGGTTAAAATCACCGACACTGCCGTTTATGAGCTTTATGATTATTCGCTTTCGCTTTCAGACGCAAAAGCCGTTTGTGAAAGCTTCGGCGGCACGCTCGCAGAGCTTTCCGACAATGAAGACGTGCTTTCCGAAATAATTTCTTCCGGCGAATACGGCAGAGCGTTCGTTTCTTCATCCGACGGTGCAAAAGTCCTTTACGGCGACGGCACGGTTACGTCCGCTCCGCAGAAAAAACGCGCAACGGGATTTGTGTGCGAATATTCTCTTGAAAATGTAAAACCCGTTAACACCGCTTCTTTCGGCGGCAGCAGATATGAGGTTTACGATTCGTTTATGTCTTATGAAGCGGCAAAGCTCTTTGCAGAGAAAAATGGCGCGTCTCTTCTTCCTGTCGACAGCGGGTCTTTAAAGCTTATTTCACTTCTTTTTAAAGAGTCCGACGGCTATTACACATCATCTCCCGAAATTGTTGTTTTAAACGACGGCACGGGCGAGGTTTCAAAAACCGAAGAAGCCGCAGGCACACGCTTCGGCTTTGTGCTTAAATACGGCGAAGAAGAAAAAGCGACGCTTACTTACGACGTTAACGGCGGAACTCATACACCCAACGAGCAGATAGCAAAATCGGGCAGTGAAATTACCGTTACCGATGTTGTTCCGCAAAAAGACGGCAAGACGTTTATCGGCTGGTCGCTTTCCAAAAAGTCAAAAACAGCCGAATTTAAGGGCGGCGAAAGCTTAACCCTTAACAAAGACAGCATTCTTTATGCTGTTTGGGGCTGAAATCTTTGAAAATATTTACAAAAGCACTTGTATTTTTTTGTTGAATGTGATATAGTGTTTTTGTTAGAACATCAACACCGTGAGAGCAGGCGAAATCGCCTGCTCTCAGTTGTTGTAATGAGCGTTGCGGCAAAAGCCGCCGCGCGGGAAAAGAGGTGCTGATAATGGCAAAAAACATTGTTTCCGCCGTGTGGGATATTGCAAAGCCTTTGGCAGATGAGCTGGGTCTTATTTTGTGGGACGTTTGCTTTGAAAAAGAGGGCGCAAATTATTATCTCCGCGTTATTATCGACAAAGAGGGCGGCGTCGGAATCGAAGATTGCGTCAATATGAGCCATGCGCTCGACGGTCCGCTTGACGAAAACGACCCCATTGACAAGGCGTACAACCTCCAGGTATCTTCTCCCGGGATAGAACGCAAGCTTACAAGAGATTTTCATTTTGAAGAATCTCTCGGCAAAAACGTTATTTTAAGGCTTATTCGTCCGTGCGAAGGCCGCCGCGAGTTCAAGGGCGCTCTTGTGCGCTATGACGGTAACGGCGACGTAACAATAGCTCTTGACGGCGAAACGGAAATGACCGCTTCAAAAAAAGAGATTGCGTTCGTAAAGCTTGACGATTTTGATATGTAACAGCAGCCCACTGAAAGGATTGATAAGAAAAATGAAAAAGAAAACACCGGCAAATCAGAATAAGGAGTTCTTTGAAGCTATAGAGCTTCTTGAAAAAGAAAAAGGAATCCCTGCAGATTATCTGCTTGAAAAGGTCTGCGCCGCAATAGTTACTTCCGTAAGAAAAGATTACGGCGGCGAGGACGTTGTTTTTTGCGATTGCAACCCCGAGAAATACGAGCTTAGGGTTTATCTTAAAAAGACCGTGGTTGAAGAAGTTACCGATGAAAATTCGCAGATAAGCGTGGATGAAGCGGCAAAATACAAAAAAGCTGCTCTTCCCGGCGACGTTGTAGAGATTGTTCTTGAACCCAAAGAGTTCGGCAGAATTGCCGCACAGACCGCAAAAAACGTTATCCGTCAGGGTATTCGCGACGCAGAGCGCGGCTTGATGATGCGCGAGTTCCAGTCAAAACAGCAGGAGCTTGTTACGGGCAGGGTTCAGCGAATCGACCCGAGAACAGGCAACGTTACTCTTGAAATAGGCAAGTCCGAAGCAGTTCTTCCCAAGGGCGAACAGGTACCCGACGAAGAGTTCACCGAAGGCGAGCTTGTAAAGATTTATATTGTTGACGTAAGAGATACCGAAAAAGGTCCCAAGGCAATGATTTCGAGAACGCACCCCGGCCTTGTAAAACGTCTTTTTGAAACCGAAGTTCCCGAGATTTATGAGGGCGAGGTTGAAATTAAGGGCGTTGCGCGTGAGGCAGGTTCAAAAACAAAAATTGCCGTTTATTCAAAAGACGAAAAAATCGACCCCGTCGGCGCGTGCATCGGTCCGAGGGGCGCCCGCATCAACGAGATTATCGCAGCTCTCGGCGGCGAAAAGATTGAGGTTATTCCCTACAGCGAAGACCCGCACAAGTTTATTGCCGCGGCGCTTGCTCCCGCAAATGTTTTGAAGGTCGAGCAGGACCCCGAGCAGGAAAAAGCCTGCCACGTCACAGTGCCCGACACACAGCTTTCGCTTGCAATAGGCAACAAAGGTCAGAACGCACGCCTTGCCGCAAAGCTTACCGGCTGGAAGATAGACATTAAGCCCGAAAGCGGCTTCTATGTTCCGCAGAGCAACAAGTGAGCGCCATGGCAGAAAGAAAAATTCCTTTAAGAAAATGCGTGGGCTGCTGCGAAATGAAGCCTAAAAAAGAGCTTGTAAGGATTGTTAAAAGTCCCGAGGGCGAAATAAGTCTTGACCTTACCGGCAAAAAGAACGGCCGAGGCGCTTATATTTGCAAAAGCCGCGAGTGCTTAGCTAAAGCGCGCAAGGCAAAAAGGCTTGAAAAGGCTCTTGAAACGCAGATACCCGAAAACGTATACGACGATATTGAAACCCGTTTGGATTGACCCTTGGAGGCAATATATTGGATAAAAAAAGAACGATGGGCTTTATCGGCATTTGCAGAAAAGCGGGAAAGCTTTGCTGCGGACACGATGCCGTAAAAGAAAGCGTTGTTAAGAACAGGGCGGTGCTTGTGTTCTTTTCGTCCGACGCTTCCGAAAGGCTCAAAGACGAAATGAAAAATCTCGCAATTAAAAGCACAGGCACAAAACTTTCCCTTTCGCCTTTTTCGAGCGATGAGTTCTTTTCAGCTATAGGAAAAAAGTCATCGGTGTTTTCGGTAACGGACGAAGGATTTGCAAACAAAATCGAATTGATGTTCGGGGAGGCATAACATGATAAGTAAATACAAAGTAAACGAAGTCGCAAAAGACTTCAATAAAAACGCAAAGGATATAACAGAGCTTCTCGCAAGATTTTTTGAAGAACCGAAAAAAAGTCAGACCGCTCTTGACAGCAAAGAGCTTGACGTTATTTTTGACGTTCTGACTCAGGAAAATCAGGTTGAAAGCTTTAATGCATACTTCTCAATGCAGAAAAAATCGGAGGCGAAAGCACCCGAAAAGAAAGAAGAAAAGCAAAACAAAGCTCCCGCAGCAAAGAAAGAAAACGAAAAGCCCGCACAGGCTAAAAAACCCGAAAAAGCGCCCGAAAAAGCGCCCGAAAAGAAGCAGGGTGAAAATGCACAGGCTAAAAAGCCCGAAAAGAAGCCGGGCGTTTCTTCACCCGCGCCGTTTAAAAAGCATGAAAAGAAAAATGACGGACCCATGCAGGCAAGAACAAAGGGCGACAGGCTTACAATAGACACAAGAGCCGACAACGTAGAGCTTGAAAAGTATAACGAAAAATACGAGAATATTGCGCCCGTAAGGTCCATAAACGACAATGTTCAGAACAAGCAGAAGCTTAAACAGAAGAGCCAGCAGTACAGAAAACAGCAGGGTATGCGCTCCAAAAAGAAAGAGACAGAGGCTGAAAGACTTAAAAGAATCGAAGCCGAAAGAGCCAAAAAGACCCTTGTTATTACCGTTCCCGAAGAAATTACCGTCGCCGAGCTTGCCGCAATGCTTAAAAGAACGGCGGCAGAGGTTGTTAAAAAGCTTTTCTCGCTCGGCGTAATGGCGACCGTAAATCAGGTTATCGACTATGACACAGCCGAAATAGTTGCTTCGGAGCTTGGCGCAAAGGTCAAAAAAGAGGTTGTCGTTACTATTGAGGACAGAATTATCGACGACAGCGAGGACGACGCAGAAAACCTTGTTCCGAGAAGCCCCGTTGTTGTTGTTATGGGTCACGTTGACCACGGCAAAACCTCGCTTCTTGACGCTATAAGAAACACTTCCGTAACCGAGACCGAGGCGGGCGGCATCACCCAGCACATCGGCGCTTACAGAGTAAACCTCAACGGTCAGGATATAACCTTCCTTGACACTCCCGGCCACGCCGCGTTTACGGCGATGCGTGCGCGCGGAGCAATGGCTACGGATATTGCAATCCTTGTTGTTGCCGCCGACGACGGCATAATGCCGCAGACAGTCGAAGCTATTAACCACGCAAAAGCGGCGGGCGTTTCCATTGTTGTCGCAATAAACAAAATGGATAAACCCGGTGCGTCTCCCGACCGTGTTCTTCAGCAGCTCACCGAATACGAGCTTGTTCCCGAAGAGTGGGGCGGCGACGTTATATGCGTGCCCGTTTCGGCAAAAACAAGAATGAATATAGATAAGCTTCTTGAATCGGTGCTTCTTGTTGCCGAAATGAAAGAGCTTAAAGCAAACCCCAACAGAGCGGGTAAAGGTATTGTTATCGAAGCAAGACTTGACAAGGGCAGAGGCCCCGTTGCAACGCTTCTTGTTCAGAACGGTACCGTAAGAACGGGCGACATAATCGTCGCGGGTACATCTGTCGGCAGAATCCGCGTTATGACCGACGACAAGGGCAAAAAGGTTTCGGAAGCGGGTCCGTCTGTTCCTGTTGAGATAACCGGTCTTACCGAGGTTCCCACGGGCGGCGACTCATTTGACTGCGTTTCTGACGAAAAGCTTGCGCGTGAGCTTGTCGAACAGCGCAAACAGCAGAAAAAAGAAGAGCAGTTCAAGTCATATCAGAAGGTTACGCTTGACAATCTCTTTGACTCCATTAACGACGGCGACCTTAAAGACCTTAACATAATCGTAAAAGCGGACGTTCAGGGTTCTGTCGAGGCTGTCCGCCAGAGCCTTGAAAAGCTTTCAAACGACGAGGTAAGAGTTAATGTAATTCACGGCGGCGTCGGCGCGGTAAACGAGTCCGACGTTATGCTTGCAAACGTTTCAAACGCCATTATCGTCGGCTTTAACGTCCGACCCGACGCGGTTGCGGTTCAAAATGCCGAGCGCGACGGCGTTGAAATGAGAATGTACAGGGTAATTTATGACTGCATCGAAGAGATAGAAGCAGCTATTAAGGGTATGCTTGCGCCCAAGTACCGCGACGTTGAAATGGGCAAGGCCGAGGTAAGAAACGTATTCAAGCTTTCAAGCGCAGGCACAATCGCAGGCTGCTATGTAACCGACGGAAAGATTACGAGAAACTCCAAGATAAGAGTCGTGCGCGACGGTATTGTTGTGTTCGAGGACGAAATCGCTTCGCTCAAACGCTTTAAGGACGATGTAAAAGAAGTGGCTTCGGGCTACGAGTGCGGCGTGGGACTTCAGAAGTTCAACGATATTAAAGACGGCGACGTGCTTGAAGCATATATCACGGAGGAATACTCAGAATAATACCGAAAAAAGGAGGTAATATTATGGGTGCCTATAAACAGGACAGAACGGCAGAAGATATAAAGCGTGAAACAGCCGCCGTAATAAGGGAGCTTAAAGACCCGCGCATTGCGGAGCATATGATAACCGTTGCAAGGTGCGAGGTTGCGCATGATTTGTCTTTTGTTAAGGTGTATATAAGCGCCATGGAGGGACTTGACACGGCAAAAGGCGCTGTAAAAGCGCTTACAAACGCTTCGGGTCTTATAAGGCGCGAAATCGGAAAGCGCTTAAGGCTCAGAAAAGCCCCCGAAATGCGCTTCATTGCCGATGATTCGATAGAATACGGAATGCATATAGCAAAAAAGCTTGAGGACCTTATCGGTAACGATTAACTGAAAAGTACAAATATTGACGGGCAATTCCGTCAATATTTGCACTCTCAATTAGGCAGTTATACACACGGTGAAGAGGTATAAAAAATGACTCTTGATTTAAAACAATGCCTTGATTTGTTGAAAGAGAATGACAATTTTCTCGTTCTCTCTCACGACCACCCCGACGGCGATACGCTCGGCGGCGCGTTTGCGCTTATGTACATTTTAAAGAAAATGGGCAAAAAAAGGCGTTTTATGTGCGCAAGCGAAATTCCGCACAATTTTTCATATATTGCCGACGGCAGAGAAGACGACGATATTAAAGAAAGTTTTGTTGTCGCGGTTGACGTTGCCGCCCCAAATCTTCTCGGCTCGCTTTTTGACGAATACGGCGCAAAGGTTGACCTTTGCATAGACCACCATATGTCAAATACGCACTACGCAAAGGCAGAGCTTGTTGAAGATAAGCCAGCGGCTTGCGAAATAATATACGAGCTGGGCGTTCTTTCGGGAATAAAGCCCGACGTTTATTTCGGCGAGTGCATATATACGGGCATCTCTACAGACACGGGCTGCTTTAGGTATCAGAACACAACTTCGTCCGTTCTGCGCCTTGCGGCAGAGCTTTTTGACGTCGGCATTGATTTTAAAAGGATTAACAAGCTTATGTTCGAGACGGTTTCAAGAAATCTTCTTGAACTTGAGCTTCTTGCAAGAAAAACGCTTGAATATCATTTCGGCGGAAAGTGCGCTATAATCACGCTCACAAAAGAAATGTATGAAAAAAGCGGCTCAAACGAAAGCGAGTGTTACGGAATTACCGCACTGCCGCGCCAGATAGAGGGCGTGTTAATAGGCGCGGTAATCAAAGAAAAGCCCGACGGTTCCTTCGGCATTTCGGTAAGAACGGGCACCGAGGCGGACGCGTCCGAAATTTGCGCGCGTCTCGGCGGCGGCGG
>ULRD01008173.1_pt1 | contig 22843 bp, 19 predicted proteins | sample 1955181 | NCBI WGS metagenome assembly ULRD01 (sample SAMEA4835675, study PRJEB28245) | human gut metagenome | biome: gut microbiome; material: fecal sample | place: Denmark | collected 2008
GGAGTCTGTGTCTGCTGCCCCGTCCGTTCCGGAGTCTGTACCTGACCCGAAACCCGCGCCCGCGCCTGCGACGGAACCGGAGCCGGAACCTGTCCCCGAGCCAGAACCTGCGTCTGCGCCGGAGTCTGTACCTGAACCGGAGGATACGCCTCTTTCCGACGTGCCGGATCGCGTCAGTCTGAAGGACGTGATGAACCAGACGGTGGAATCCGTGCTGGAGGAATCGGAGGACGGCGTTCTCGATGAGCCTGTCCCGCTGGGTCAGCGGCTGGCCGCACTGCTGCACCGTTTTACGGAGCGCGGCGATGACCGGCGGCGCGGCCTTTCACAGGAGACGGAGCAGCTTTTTGATGAGCCGGAGGACGAGCTGGAGCCGGAGGAACCGGAGGAGCCGGAACCCCGCATGGACGACGCCCTGCGGGAGGAAAAGCGCCGGTGCAACCGGCTGCGCCGCGGGCTGGTGCTGGGTGCGTTCCCCGCACTGCTGCTGGTGGTGGCCGCCGTTTTGCAGGAGCTGGAGGTGTTGCCCCCCGCGTGGCTGGACGCCGCGCTGCTGCGCTGCGCCGTGCTGGGCGGCGGGCTGCTGCTGACGGTGCTGCTGTGTCTGCCGGTGTGGCAGACGGCTTACCGGATGCTGCGGGACGGCCGTGTGGGCTGCGAGCTGTGCGCCGGTGTGACGGTGCTGGCGGATCTTTTGTGCTGCCTCAGCGGCATCGTCACCGGCAGCACCCTGTCCACGCCCTACGCCGCCGCTGGCGCTCTTCTGATTTTGAGCTGTCAGCTGGGTCTTTACCTGACGGCGGAGACCCGCCGCATCGCCTTCCATCTGGCGGATGTCAACGGCGTGCCGCCCTATGTGGTGTCTGTGCTGCCCGCCGGCGTCTGCAAGCAGCGGGGCGTGCTGGAGGGCTTTTACCGTACGACCATGCGCCCCGACCCCGCCCGTCAGTGGCAGAACTATGTGCTGCCGCTGCTGTTGAGCGTCGCGGTGGTGCTGTCCGGCGTGGTGTGCTTCACCGCCCGGCCCATGGAGGAATTCCCCTGGGTGCTGGCCGTCCTTACCGGCGCCGGCGTCCAGCTTTCCCTGCCCCTGACAGGGACGCTGCCCCTGTACTACCTGTCCCGCCGGCTGGAGCGCAGCGGCGCGGCCGCCGCCGGGTACGCCGGTGCAAGAGCCGTGGCCCGCGCCGGGCGCATCGTCCTCACCGACGACGATCTGTTTCCCGCCGGTACTGTGACCCTCAACGGCTACAAGGTCTACGGCGAGGAGCGCGTGCGCGCCGTGTCCTACGCCGCCGCCGTATCCAAGGCCGCCGGCAGCAGCCTTGCGCCGCTGCTGGATCGGCAGCTCACGGTGGAGGGCGGCTACCCCATGCGGGTGGACGAGCTGCGCTACTGCGAGGAGGGCGGCGTGGAGGCTGCCATCCGCGGCGAGACGGTACTGATGGGCAGCGCCTATTTCATGAAAAAACGCCGGGTGGCGCTGCCGCGGGATCTGAAGCTCCAGACCGGCCTCTTTCTGGCGGTGGACGGCGTGCTGACGGCGGTGTTCGCCGTGAAGTACCAGCCCTCCCGCAACGCGGAGTGGGCGCTGCGAGCCATGCGCCGCAGCCGCATCACACCGGTACTGGCTGTCCGCAGCAGCAATGTGACCCCCGGCCTTATCAAGCGGAAGTTCGGCGTGGACGCCAAGGTGGTCTATCCCGATGTGTCCACCCGGCTGGCGCTGGCACAGCTGGCGTCGCAGCAGGGTGACGCACCCAACGTCATCGTCTGCCGCGAGGGGCTTCTCCCGCTGGCAGAGTCGGTGGTGGGGAGCCGCCGCATGGTACGGGCAGTCCGCACCGCCACCGTCCTCAGCTATATCGGCTCCCTGTGCGGCATCCTGCTGGCCTACTACTTGACCTCCGTGGGCGATTTCACGGTGCTGACGCCGGTAGCCATGGTGCTGTTCCTGCTGCTGTGGCTGCTGCCCACCCTGCTCATCGCCGGACTTGTCCGCCACTTCTGATCTAACAAAAAAGGAACGGAGAGCGCTGCTCTCCGTTCCTTTTTTGTCTCTATGCGGTTTTCTCTTTTTTACGCCTCTGCCGGTGCAGGCTCCGGCAGCTTCTCCGGCCATCCGGGCCAGCTCTGGCGGATGATATCCGCCACCTCGCCCCGCTCCGTACCCAGCACGGCGGCCAACTCGCCATACAGTTGATCCTCGGCGCGCTTGAGATAGCGCTCATCCATCTGGCTGACCTTTTTGCCGTGGCGCACCGCCCACGCCCGCTTGCGGCACACATTATGGATCATGGCGGCCAGCTCGCCGCACTCGCAGCGCATCACCACCTGATGGTAGAAATCCCGGGCAGCCCGGACGCCCGCCTGCTCCGGCTTGCAGGGCGGCAGCATGGGAATAGACGCGATCAGCGCCAGCGCCGCCTCTCTCGTGATAACGGGGCGCATCAAAATGCCGGTGTCCACCGGCGTCAGCACCGTGCCGCTGCGGTACAGCGGCGTCAGATGATAGTAGAGCCGGCCGCCGTCATCATAGGCCATCCCGGACGGGCCGACACGCTCCACCCGGCAGACGCCCTCGCCGCCATACACCACCAGGTCACCTGCTGCAAACATTTTTTCACACTCCTTAAACAAACACACAAAGCATGGAAACGCCGCACGTCCGCTTTTCCCCAGCCGTGCGGCTCTTTACTCACTACGAGAATTATACCACACTATGTCAAAAAATGTAAGGGCGATTTTTAAGAAATTTTGCCGGAAACGCTGGTTATCCGGAAAAAACGTGGTACAATGTGGAAAAACACTGAAAGGATCCTTTCCCCATGAAAAAGCCCGATATCCATCCCTCCGTTTTTGTGGCCCCCGGCGCTGTCGTCCGGGGCGACGTACAGCTGGCTGCCGGCAGCAGCGTGTTCTATAACGCGGTGCTGCGGGGCGACCGCGCCGCCATCTCCATCGGCGAGGGCACCAACATCCAGGACAACTGCGTGGTCCATGTGGAGTACGGCCTGCCGGTGACGGTGGGTAAGAATGTCACCGTGGGACACGGCGCCATCCTCCACGGCTGCACCATCGGCGACGAGACCCTCATCGGCATGGGCGCCATCGTCCTCAACGGCGCAAAAATCGGCAAGAACTGTCTCATCGGCGCCGGCGCGCTGGTGACCCAGAACACCGTCATCCCAGACGGCAGCATGGTCATCGGCTCGCCCGCCAAGGTAAAGCGCCCGCTGACGGAGGAGGAGATAGCCTCTGTCCGTCAGTCCTCCGCTGACTACCAACAGGAGGCACAGGAGTGCAAGGCGTTGGAGGAAACACTATAAGCGAAAAAGGAAGCCGCAGGCATCTGCGGCTTCCTTTTTTGCTTATTTCTGCGCGGCGGCCTTTTCCAGGTCCGCTTGGATCAGCAGCTTCAGTGCCTCCACGCCCACCTGCACGGCGGCGGTGGTGTCCTCGCTCATGTCCTGATCCAACCCGGCCTTCTCCCGCTCCTGATTCCACACCACATGGAAGCAGGAACCGCAGCGGCATTGCAGGGCGTCCGCCACCACGAACAGTGCGGCAGACTCCATCTCGCTGGCCTTAACGTGCAGGCGCTTCCACGCCTCCCACTTGTTCAGCAGCTCGTAGGATACCGGCATCCTGGCAGGGCTGTGCTGGCCGTAGAACGCATCCTTGCACTGGACGACGCCCACCTGTGTCCGCTTGCCCAGCGTCTTGGCCGCCTGTACCAGTGCGGTGGTCACCTCGAAGTCCGCCACGGCGGGGTACTCGATGGGCGCGTACTCCCGGCTGGTATGCTCAAAGCGGATGGCGCCGGTGGCCACCACCACGTCGCCGCTGCGGACATCCAGATCGATGCCGCCGCAGGTGCCTACGCGGAGGAACGTGTCCGCGCCGATGTTGTGCAGCTCCTCCATGGCGATGGAGGCGGACGGCCCGCCGATGCCGGTGGAACAGACGGACACCTTCTCCCCCAGCAGCGTGCCGGTGTAGACGGTGTACTCCCGGTTCTGCGCCACGAAATGGGCGTCGTCAAACAGCGCGGCGATCTTCTCGCAGCGCCCCGGGTCGCCGGGCAGGATCACATAGCGGCCTACGTCGCCCTCCTCACAGTGGATATGGTATTGTTTTTCCAGATTTTGCATGATTTGACCTCCTGTCAGCTATACGGTCGGTCATATCCGCCGCATACATTACGTTTCGTAATCGTTTTTGCGTATCTTTGAATGAGTATTGTACCATACGCAGGTGCAAAAGGCAACGTTTCTGCGGCAAAAGCCAAAAAATGCACATTCCGCCAGTATTCCTCACGGCTATGAACGCCGCCGCAGGCGGATACTAACTGCGGCGCAACGCGCACAACGAGCAAGGGAGGTTTTTGCATCATGAGACGATTTTCCGCGATCCTCGCGGTGCTGGCACTGGCATTGGTGCTGACGGCCTGCGGCAAGGACGATGACCGGAACAACGGCGGCAGTCCCAGCCGTCCCGATACCAACCAGAGCCAGAACGCCCCGCAGGACAACGGCAGCGGCGGCAGCTGGCAGAACGGCACCGACACGCCCACCCAGCCCGGCGCCGGAGAAAACCGGCAGAACGAGGAGGATACGCTGCCCGGCACGCAGACGGAGGGCCGCATGGGACGCCGTACCCTGCGGCGCGGCGCAGACAGCACCGCCACCTTCCGGCAGATGCTGGAAAACGGCTATGTCCACGACAGCGACGGCTTTCTCAACGACGGGGAGAACACCAGCTGGTAACGGACACATACGCCGCGACGGGGCGCAGGGAGACAGTTTTTCCCTGCGCCCACTTGCATTTTTGAAAAAAAAGGATATGATATGAGAGAAAGATTATGTGCCGCCGCAGGCGGCAGAGAAAAGAAGGTTTTACTATGACAAAGATCGATATCGTATCCGGCTTTCTGGGCGCAGGCAAGACCACGCTCATCAAGAAGCTGCTGGCGGAGGCCTTTCAGGGCGAGAAGCTGGTGCTCATCGAAAATGAATTCGGCGAGATCAGCATCGACGGCGGCTTTCTGAAGGAGTCCGGCGTCCAGATCAGCGAGATGTCTTCCGGCTGCATCTGCTGCTCGCTGGTGGGCGACTTCAACAAGGCGCTGAAGGATGTGCATCAGCAGTTCGCCCCCGATCGCATCCTCATCGAGCCCTCCGGCGTGGGCAAGCTCAGCGACGTGATCGTGGCGGTGGAGAACACCGTCAAGGACGTGCCGGACATGAAGCTCAACAGCTTCGTCACCGTGGCCGACGCCACCAAGGTGAAGGTCTACATGAAGAATTTCGGTGAGTTCTACAACAACCAGATTGAATCCGCCGGCACCATCATCCTCTCCCGCACCCAGAAGCTGAATCAGGAGAAGCTGGAGGCTGCCGTGGCCCTGCTGCGGGAGAAAAATCCCAACGCCGCCATCCTCACCACGCCGTGGGACGAGCTGGACGGCAAGACCATCCTCAGCGCCATCGAGAAGGTGTCGCTGGCCGATGAGCTGCTGGCGCGGATGCAGGCCGAGCACGCGGCGGACGAGGCGGAGCATCACCATCATCACCACGACCACGATGAGGATGACCACGACCACTGCTGCCACCATGACCACGAGGAGCATGACCACTGTCACCACGACCACGACGAGGACGAGCATTGCCACCATCACGATCACGACCATGACCATGACGAGCATTGCCACGACCACGACCACGAGCATCATCACCACGACGGTGAGGAGTGCGACGATCCCCATTGCAGCTGCCACCATCACCACCATCATGCCGACGAGGTGTTTACCAGCTGGGGCGTGGAGACGGTGAAGGCGTTCACCGAAAGCGAGCTGGAGACCATCCTCACCGCGCTGGACAGCGGCGACTACGGCGCGATCCTCCGCGCCAAGGGCATCGTCCACAGCGAGGACGGCAAGTGGCTGCACTTCGACTTCGTGCCGGAGGAGCATCAGATCCGCTTCGGCGCCGCCGACTACACCGGCCGCCTGTGCGTCATCGGCTCCCAGCTGAAGGAGGACAAGCTGGCCGCGCTGTTCGGCCTGTAAGACGCGAGGTACACCGTATGGATATTCCTGTTTACCTCATCGCCGGCTTTCTGGATGCCGGCAAGACCAGCTTTATAAACGGCATTTTGCAGGACGGCTTCGCCGCCGAGGATCGGACGCTGCTGCTGTGCTGCGAGGAGGGCGAGACGGCCTATGACCCCAAGGTGCTGGGCAACGTATTCACCTACACCATCGACGAGCCGGAGCAGATGACGCCGGAGCTTTTCAAGAAGCTGGAAAAGCAGTATCGCCCCAAGCAGGTCATCATCGAGTTCAACGGTATGTGGCAGATCGAGCCGCTGTACCGGGAGGGGCTGCCCGCCAACTGGATCCTGTATCAGATCATGTGCTTGGTGGACGCCAATACCTTTGAGCCGTATGTGCGGAACATGGGGCAGCTGATGATGGAGAAGATCTCCAACGCCGACCTGCTGATCTTCAACCGCTGCAACGAGCAGCTCCGGGCCCAGCTGCGCAGCCGCAACCTGCGGATGGTGAACCGCCGCGCCGATATCTATCTGGAGAACACCGACGGCACCAGCGAGGAGTATGTGACGCCGGAGATGTCCCCCTTCGACCTGTCCGGCGGCAAGCTGGACGTGCCGGACGACGACTACGGCATCTGGTATGTGGACATGATGGACAACCCCGACCGCTACGAGGGGGTGGAGGTGTCCTTCAAGGCCATCATGTGCCACTCCAAGAAGTTCAAGGGCGTTCACTGTCCCGGCCGCTTCGCCATGGTCTGCTGCGACAAGGATATGCAGTTCCTGGCGCTGGTCTGCCGGGGCGAGGGGCTGGAGCGCTTCAAGGACAAGGAGTGGGTAGAGATCCACGCCACCGTGAAGAAGGAGAGCTGCGACGCCTATCAGGGCGAGGGTCCCGTGCTGTATGTCAGCAGCGTGACCGCTGCCGCCAAGCCCGCCAACGAGGTGGTGTCCTTCTGAGGACACATCGGCAATAACATAAAAAAGATGACGTTCCGCACAGGCGGAGCGTCATCTTTTTACGTTTGCAGCGTGATGCGGCGGGCATCGGTGTCCCGCAGGGCGATCACGGTATCCAGCACCTGATAGGCGGTGATCCCGCCGAAGGGTGCGGTGTGCAGCGCGGTGACCCGCTGCCCGGGGAGAAAGCCCAGATCCTCCATGCGGCGGGCTTTCCGGGACGGAAAGTCCAGAGCGGCCACGCGGCCGCTCTCACCGGGTAACAGCTGCGCCAGTGTTTGCGTCATGCGGCACGGCCTCCTCATAAGGTGTCCATACCAGCCTATGCCGCCGGTCACTTCAGGGTGATGCTGTTTTGCAGGACGGTGGCGCTGTATAAAAGCAGCACATCCGCGTCGTCGGGAAAGTCCACGACGCGCCCCAGCCGGTCGGACGCCAGATACCGGATATCCACGGCGTACACCGTGCGGTAGCTCTCCGCCAGCAGCGGGATGATGCTGCTGCCGAAGGAGTCCCGGAACACCACCAGCGTCCTGTCCGACAGGGCGTTGGGGTTGTCGATACGCAGCAGGGAGCGGCTGCCGGACAGGAACAGGTCGTAGGGTGCGTCCTGTGCGGCGGTGAAATCGTACACGCCGCCGTCGGTATCCGTCTCGTAGTTATGGACGGTGCAGCCCTCCAGCACAGGGGAGGTCAGGTAGGACAGGGTGTCCGGTTCCAGCGGCTCCTCGGTCTTTCCCCAGTAGCTGCCGTGGAAATCCCCCTCCAGCGCGCACAGCGTCTCGTCCCGCGTGCCGGACACCGGCGCGCCCATGGCGGTCAGCAAGGCGTCCGCCGTGGGATGCAGCTGCTCCTGCCGCCAGTGGGGGTCAGTGCGGTAGTAGTCCGTCAGCGTCAGACCGGCGGCGATATCCACCGGCGCCAAGAAGTCCAGCGCGCCGCACAGGTAGTCCGCCGTCTCCGCCGCGCCGGCGGGGGTGTAGCCCTCCGGCGGCACGGTGAACTGCGCCTTGTCCGGTACCACCGCCAGATAGACGGTGCGTCCGGCGAAGTACAGGTCGTGCAGATGCTGAAAGCGATAGGCGGCGCGATCCAGCGAATCCGTATCAAACGCCGCGTCCGTCTTGGCGGCGTAGCCGTTGTAGACGTACACCACGTCGTCCGGTGCGGGCGGCTCCGGCGCAGGCGCGGGCGCGGGGATACGGGATATCCCCAGCACCAGCGCCGCCGCCATCAGCAGGAACGCGCCCCGCTGCACCATCCTCCGTGTCACAGAATGGCCTCGTCGTAGGTGGCGCTGACGCCGTAGATGCCGTTCAGGTGGGTCATGAAGGTGTCCACCAGCTCATCCGCACCGAAGACGGTGACCACATACTCGCCCACCTCGGCCACGACCAGCTTGTCGGGGAAGCCGCACATCCACTGACGCTGCATAATGTTGTCACGCAGCTGCTGTGCCAGCTCAGCGGTGTCGCCAGTGGCGTGGTAGGCGGCGGCGGTGAAGGTGTTGGCGTTCATCATGTGGACAAGGGACGCGGCCTCATCCACCGCAGCGGTCTCCGGCAGACCCAGCTCGCTGTCCACCAGCGCACGATCCTTCAGGTCAAAGACGCCGGGGGCATCCTCGCGGGCGTTGGCCTCGGAGAAATCGCCGCCGGCAACGGCAAACTTCTCGTCCTCACCGTAGGTGTTCCATACCGTCTCCAGTATGTTCAGGGCGCTGGTGGGCTTTGCGGGCTTGTCGCCGTCGCCGGCGTTATTCTTGTCGCCGCAGGCGGCCAGACTCAGCACCAGCAGGGCTGCCAGCACAAGGGATACGATCTTTTTCATGGAAATGTCCTCCAAAATTTGAATGTCCCGCGCAGGGAAAAGAAGCGCGGCTGAGGATAAGACGCAGCCGCGCTCCGTTTTGTTCCCGCAAAGGTCAAAATATCGGGAAAATTTTCAGGGTGGAAATATTCGGTGGTCAATATGAGCTGGCGGAAAAGCCCGGCGGCCGGACGCCGAGAGATTTTTCGTCAGATCGAGGCGCGGAAGCGCAGGAATAATCGGTTTATTGCAAGCGCCCGCAACGATGAGCTGGCGGAAAAGATCCGGCGTCCGTTATAGCCAGCTGTGATCGAACCCGTAAGGCAGCAGCTCCTTTAGGGTGAATTTCCGGCTCTCGCCGTTCTTATTCAGGCAGATCACCGTCAGGTCGGGGGCAAACTCCATCATCACCTGACGGCACGAGCCGCAGGGGACGCAGTAGTCGTCGCTGCGCCCGGCGATGGCGATGGCGGCAAAGTCACGGTGTCCCTCGCTGACGGCCTTGAAGATGGCGGTGCGCTCGGCGCAGATGGTATCGCCGTAGGCGGCGTTTTCGATGTTGCAGCCGGTGAACACCGTGCCGTCCTTACAGAGCAGGGCGGCGCCCACGGGGAAGTGGGAGTAGGGGACGTAGGCCATGTCCAGCATGGCAATGGCTTTTTGGCAAAGCACCTGTTCGGTCATGGGTAGCTCCTCCTTAGTATGTTTGATTTTGGGAAAACGATTCAGCTCAGCTCCGCCTGTCCGGTGTAGAGCTGGTAGTACTTGCCGTGCTGCGCCAGCAGCTCGGCGTGGTCGCCGCGCTCGATGATGCGGCCCTGCTCCAGCACCAGAATGGCGCGGCTGTTGCGGACGGTGGAGAGTCGATGGGCGATGACGAACACCGTGCGTCCCTCCATGAGGGAGTCCATGCCCCGCTCGATCAGCGTCTCGGTGCGGGTGTCGATGGAGCTGGTGGCCTCGTCCAGGATCAGCACCGGGGGATCGGACACAGCGGCGCGGGCGATGGCCAGCAGCTGGCGTTCACCCTGACTGAGGCCCGCGCCGTCGCCGGTGATGACGGTGTCGTAGCCCTGGGGCAGGTGGCGGATGAAGGCGTCGGCGTTGGCCAGCTTAGCCGCGGCGCGCACCTCCTCGTCCGTAGCGTCCAGCTTGCCGTAGCGGATATTGTCCGCCACGGTGCCGGTGAACAGGTGGGTGTCCTGTAATACGATGCCCAGCGAGCGGCGGAGGGAGTCCTTGGCAATGTCCTTCACGTCGATGCCGTCATAGGTAATGGTACCCTGCTGCACATCGTAAAAGCGGTTGATGAGGTTGGTGATGGTGGTCTTGCCCGCGCCGGTGGAGCCCACAAAGGCGATCTTCTGGCCGGGCTTGGCAAACAGGGACACGTCGTTCAGTACCGTCTTTTCTCCGTCGTAGGAGAAGGTCACGTGGTCGAAGCGCACGTCGCCCCGCAGCTCCACCAGTGTGCCGTCCGGTTTTTTCCACGCCCAGTGACCGGTGCGCTCCGCCGTCTCCGTCAGGGTGTCGCCGTTTTTCTCCACCCGGACGATGACAGTCTTGCCCTCGTCCACCTCCGGCTGCTCCTCCATGACGGCGAAGATGCGCTCGGCGCCGGCGGCAGCCCCCAGCAGCGTGTTGATCTGTTGGCTGATCTGACCCACGGGCTGGCTGACCTGCTTGACATACAACAGGTACGCGCCCAGCGAGCCTACGTCGAACACGCCGCCGATGGCCAGCAGGCCGCCGACGCAGCAGGTGACGGCGTAGTTGATCTTGCTGAGGTTGCCCATGGCGGGCATCATCATACCGGCGTAGGCCTGCGCCGCGGTGGCCGCGTCCCGGTAGCCGTTGTTAAGGCTGGTGAAACGCGTGATGGCCTCGTCCTCGTGGTTGAAGACCTTGATGACCTTCTGCCCCTCGATCATCTCCTCGATATAGCCGTTCATAGCGCCCAGCGCCGCCTGCTGACGCTGGAAGCTGGTGCGGCTGCGGCCGCCGACGGTCTTGACCACCACGGCCATCAGCCCCAGAAACAGGAAGGTGATCAGCGTCAGCCACGGGTTCAGCACGAGCATCATCACCACGGTGCCCACAAAGGTCAGCACGTTGGAGATGATGCTGGCGAAGCTGCTGTTCAGCATCTCCGAGACGGTGTCGATATCGTTGGTAAAGCGGCTCATCAGGTCGCCGGACTGGTGCTGGTCATAGTAACGGATGGGCAGCTCCTGCAGCCGGTCGAACAGATCCTGCCGCAGCGCCGCCACCGTGTGCTGTGCCACATGGACCATGATGCGGGCATAGGCGTAGGAGCACAGGGAGCTGAGGGCGAACAGGCCGCCCATCAGCAGCAGCATCCTGAAAAGTCCCGGAAAATCGCCGGGGATGATATAGTTGTTGAGCAGCGGCTTGAGCATATAGCTGGTGGCCACGCTGGCAACGGAGCTGACGATGAGGCATACCGCCACCAGCACCAGGGATCCCTTGTACCGCCCCACATAGTGCATCAGCTTTTTGAAGGTACCCTTCATGTCCTTGGGCCGCTGGAAGCCGTGACCGCCATGACCGTGTCTGCCGGGGCCGCGTCCGGATGCGGTGCGTTTCGTATCAGCCATCAATGCTCACCCCTTCCTGTTGGGATTCATAGACCTCGCGGTAGATCTCGCAGCTCTCCATGAGCTGGGCGTGGGTACCCTGCCCTACCACGCGGCCGTCGTCCAGCACCAGGATCATATCCGCATCCATCACGGAGGTGATGCGCTGGGCGATGATGAGCTTGGTAGCGCCGGGCAGCGCCGTCTTCAGCGCGCCGCGGATCTTGGCGTCCGTGGCGGTATCCACCGCGCTGGTGGAGTCGTCCAGGATCAGCACCTTGGGACGGCGCAGGATGGCGCGGGCGATGCACAGCCGCTGCTTCTGGCCGCCGGACACGTTGGTGCCGCCCTGCTCAATATAGGTGTCGTAGCCATCGGGCATCCGCTGGATGAACTCATCGGCGCAGGCCATGCGGCAGGCCTCCTCGATCTCGGCGTCGGTGGCATCCGCCCGGCCCCAGCGCAGGTTCTCCCGGATGGTACCGGAAAACAGCGTGTTCTTTTGCAGCACCATGGCGCAGCCGCTTCGCAGTGCCTCCATGGTGTAGTCCTTTACGTTGCGGCCTCCCACATAGACGGCGCCCTCGTCCACCTCGTACAGCCGGGGGATCATGCTCACCAGCGTGGACTTGGCGCTGCCGGTGCCGCCCAGAATACCCACGGTCATACCACTTTCAATATGCAGATCGATGTCCGTCAGGTTCCAATCCTCCGCCGTGGTGTGGTACTTGAAGTACACATGGTCAAAGCGGATGTCGCCGTTTTCCACGGTCAGCGCCGGGTCTGCCTGCGCGTCGGTGATCTGAGGCTGCTCGTCCAGCACCTCCACGATACGCTTGCCGCAGGCGATGGCGCGGGTCAGGATCATCAGCACCATGGACACCATCATCAGAGCCATCAGGATCTCGCTGGCGTAGGTGAAGAACGCCAGCAGATCGCCGGACAGCAGGGTGTCTGCCGCCACCTGATGGCCGCCCAGCCACATAAGGGACACGATGGTGCCGCCCATGATCAGGATCATGATGGGCATGAACATCACCACGAAGCCGAAGGCCCGCTCCGCCGTGTCGCGGAGCTTATCGCTGCGGGTGCGGAATTTCTGCTCCTCCTCGTCCTCCCGGACGAAGGATTTCACCACGCGGACGGCGTTCAGGTTCTCCTGCACCACCAGATTCAGATCGTCGGTGGCGTTTTGCAGCGCCGTGAAGAACGGCCCCACATAGCGGATGACGATGACCACCGCCACCGCCAGCAGCGGCACGGCCACCAGAAACACCTGACTGAGGCTGAGGCTGATCTCCATGGTCTTGATCAGCGCCGTCACCAGCATCACCGGTGCACGGACGCATATGCGCATCCCCATGAACAGCGTCATCTGCACAGACGCCACATCGTTGGTCAAACGGGTGATGAGGCTGGCGGTGGAGAAATGCTCGATGTTGGCGAAGGAAAACCGCTGCACCTGCTCATACTCCGCCTGCCGGATGTTGGCGCCGAAGCCCATGGCCGCCTTTGCCGCCATGACCGCCGCGCCTACGCCGCACGCCAGCGCCGCCATGGCCATCAGGAGCATCTTCAGCCCCGTCAGCAGGATATAGCTCCTGTCGCCGTTGGCGATGCCCACGTCCACGATGGCGCTCATGGCCTGGGGCAGCTCCAGCTCCAGAACCGCCTCCCCCACCGAGCACAATACGCCCAGCAGGATATACCACCGGTAGCCCCTTGTATACGGGGCGAGCTTTTTCAGCATACTTCGTCCTCCTCCGAGAGATTTTTTGCCACCCGCAGAAGAAGCGACGTCAGCAGCCGGATCTCCTCCGGCGAAAAGCCCTTTTCCAGTCGGTCGTTGACCTCATGCACGATAGCGGTGAACTTGTCATAAAACTGCTTCCCCTGCGCCGTCAGCGCCAGAATACGGCAGCGCCCGTCGGTGCGGCTGGCGGTGCGGGTGACCATGCCCTTCTCCTCCAGACGGTCCACGATGCCGTTGACCGTGCTGGGCTTCACCATCAGGTGCCGCTCCAACTGCTTCTGGTTGACCTCGCCCTCCGCCTCGTGGAGGTAGGTCAGCGTCCGGCACTGCATGGGCGATACGTCGTACTGCCGCAGCCGCCGGTCCATCAGTTTCTGCACCTGATGGTCGCAGTAGCCGAACAGCGGGCCGAAATGCTCCGGCCGTTCCGTGATACAGCGTTCCACAATGTGCCTCCTTTCGAATTGTTTCGCGTACTAATTATTGGTGTGCTAAATAATAGCACGGTGCTTTTTCAATGTCAAGAGCGTATTTGCGCGGAGCTTATGAACAATTTGTGAATCTTCTGACAAACCTGTTGACTTCTACGCAACCGCTGTGTATGATAGCCTTGCAAGATATGTAAGTGACATTGTTATTCTCTCTCCTTTACCAAAAAAAGAAGACGCGCACCGCTTGGTGCGCGTCTTCTTTTTTCTGCCGCACCGCGGTATGCACCTGCCGTCCCGCCGGCGCATAGGATAGCCGGAAGCATCCCGCAAAAAAGGAGGAGATGGCCATGGAGCGGTACACAGCGGCGCTGGCGGGCAATCCCAACGTGGGCAAGTCCACGGTATTCAATGCCCTGACGGGTATGCACCAGCACACCGGGAACTGGCCCGGTAAAACGGTGGAGGTGGCGGAGGGCGCTTACGTCTGGCGGGGAGCATCCTTCCGGCTCGTCGACCTGCCGGGGACATACTCCCTGCGGGCGGACTCGCCGGAGGAGGAGCTGGCACGGGACTTTATCTGCGGCGGCAACGCCGACGTGACGGTGGTGGTGGCGGACGCCACCTGCCTGCGGCGCAATCTCCATCTGGCGGTGCAGCTCCGCAGCCGTACGCCCCGGCTGGTGCTGTGCCTGAATCTGATAGACGAGGCCCGGAAAAAGGGCGTCACCGTAGACACGGAGGCGTTGTCCCGCGTCCTTGACGCGCCGGTGGTCACCACGGCGGCCCGCAGCGGCGAGGGGCTGGACGCACTGCGTACGGCGGTGCTGGATATGGCGCGCCGCCCGCCGCAGGACGACCCATGGCTGCCGCCGGAGGGCGACAGTGCCGCCGTGGCCCAGCGGGCGGCGGAGATCGCCGACGCCTGCCTCTCCTGCCGGCCGGAGGATGTCCACGCCCGCGACCGGCGGCTGGATCGGCTGCTCACCAGTCCTACCGTCGGCCTCCCGGTGATGCTGTTGCTGCTGGGGCTGGTGTTCTGGCTGACCATCTGGGGCGCCAACGCCCCCTCTGCCCTGCTGAGCCGGGGTTTTATGGCGCTGCAAGCGCCGCTGCGCAGCCTGCTCGCCGGTGCGCCGCCGTGGGTGCAGGGTGCGCTGGTGGACGGCGTGTACCGGACGGCGGCGTGGGTGGTGGCGGTGATGCTGCCGCCCATGGCCATCTTCTTCCCGCTGTTCACCCTGCTGGAGGACGCAGGCTACCTGCCCCGCGTGGCGTTCATGATGGACGGGTGCTTCCGCGCCGCCGGCGGCAGCGGACGGCAGAGCCTTACCATGTGCATGGGTTTTGGCTGCAATGCCTGCGGCGTCACCGGCTGCCGCATCATCGACAGTCCCCGCGAGCGGCTGGTGGCCATCCTTACCAACGCCTTTGTCCCCTGCAACGGCCGGTTTCCCACCCTCATCGCCCTCATCAGCCTGTTTTTTCTGGGCGGCTCGCTGGGCTTTGGCCGCTCCCTGCTGGCGACGGCGCTGTTTCTGGGATGCATCCTCTTCGCCGTGTCCATGACGCTGCTGGCCTCCCGGCTGCTGACCGCCACAGTGCTGCGGGGACAGCTTTCCGCCTTCTCCCTGGAGCTGCCGCCCTACCGGATGCCCCGTGTGGGGCAGGTGCTGGTGCGGTCGCTGCTGGATCGGACGCTGTTCGTGCTGGGCCGGGCGGTGACGGTGGCCGCCCCCGCCGGACTGCTCATCTGGATCCTTGGCAGCATCTCCGTCCGCGGCGGCAGTCTGCTGACGGTGCTGGCCGGTGCGCTGGACGGCCCCGGACGCCTTATGGGACTGGACGGCATGGTGCTGCTGGCGTTCCTGCTGGGCTTCCCCGCCAACGAGATCGTGCTGCCGGTGCTGCTGATGGGGTATCTCCAGACCGGGAGCCTCACGGACTACGGCAGTCTGGCGGAGCTGTCCGCTGTCCTCACCGCCAACGGCTGGACGGCAGAGACGGCGGTGTGTATGCTGGTGCTGTGCCTGCTGCACTTCCCCTGCGGCACCACCTGCCTCACCATCCTCCACGAGACGGGCAGCGCCCGGTGGACGGCGCTGGCGGCGGCGCTGCCCACCGCCATGGGCGCGGTGGTGTGTATGGTCATCCACGGCGTCTGGACGCTGCTGGGTTAGCAAATCGACAAAAAACTGTTGCCAAGCGGTGGAATTTGTAGTAGAATACTTTGGTGAACTCGTCCTCCGCCGATAGCTGCGGGGCCGGTCTCGCGCAATGGATACCCACGAATCATGTCAGGCGGGGAACCGAGCAGCATTAAGAGGGATCATCCATGTGCCGCGGGGACGCCGGCTTCGCGGCTATGGGCGGAGGACGTTTCTATTTTTATTTGACAGGTGGAAATAAGCTTATGAACGCAAAGCTCACATTTTACTTAGCTCTTGTAATCGCCGGGAGCGCATTGCTGGGCGTCGGGGAATTTTTCACCATAGCCGGGATGATCCTGACGGCGCTGGGACTTTTCCTGCTGCTCCTGGAAGCCATCAAGAAATAGCCGCAAAAACTGCGCCGGTTCAGAAAACGACAGAAACGGAATTGCAAAAGCCGCATCGGGGTGTTTTCCTTACGGAGGACGCCCGATCGGTCACTCCTTTCCATATCAATCAATGGAGTGATTTCCGGTTTCAGCCACGGCCGGGAACTCTTGCGATTACTGCGTTTCTTGCGTTTTGCTCATGGCTGATTTTTATTTGACAGGAGGTGTACCCATGTATCAGGCTCTGTACCGCAAATACCGTCCCAAGACCTTTTCCGAGGTGGTGGGACAGTCCCATATCACCGATACGCTTCAGCGGCAGGTGGCGGAGAGCCGCGTGGGACACGCCTACCTTTTCACCGGCACCCGCGGCACCGGCAAGACCACCTGCGCCCGTATCCTCGCCAAGGCGGTCAACTGCGAGCATCCTGTGGACGGCGCGCCCTGCTGCCAGTGCGACAGCTGCCGGGGCATCGACGCCGGTACGCTGCTGGATGTGACGGAGTTGGACGCCGCCTCCAACGGCAGCGTCAATGACGCCCGCACCCTGCGGGAGGAGGCGGTCTATCCCCCCTCCGTGCTGAAAAAGCGGGTGTACATCATCGATGAAGTGCACATGCTCTCCCGGGACGCCTTCAACGCCCTGCTGAAGATCATGGAGGAACCTCCGGAGCATCTGCTGTTCATCCTGGCTACCACCGAGCTGCAAAAGGTTCCCGCTACCATTCTCTCCCGGTGCCAGCGGTTCTCCTTCAAGCGCATTTTGCCCCGGGACATGGAGCAGCAGCTTCTGAAGATCGCGGAGGAGGAGCAGATCGACCTGACGGCGGACGGTGCAGAGATCCTGGCCCGCATGGCCAACGGCGCGCTCCGTGACGCCTTGAGCCTGCTGGATCAGTGCCGCGCCGTAGAGGGCGGCATTGATAGCCGCGCCGTGCTGGACACGCTGGGTCTGGCGGGAGGCACCCAGACGCTGCAAATGATGCGCTGCCTCGTGGCGCGGAACGCCGCCGATGCGCTGGCGCTGTTCGACAAGCTGTACCGCGGCGGCAAGGATGTGGCCGCTCTGCTGGGTGAGCTGAGCGATCTGGCCCGCGACATGACGGTGCTGAAGGCCGCGCCAGAGGGCGGCGCCGCCCTGCTGTCCGGCATCTACGACCGCAAGACCCTGACCGATCTGGGCCGCGATTTGCCCATGAGCCGGTTTTTGTATATGGCGGATACGCTGCAAGGCTGCTGCGCCTCGCTGGCGGACAGCATCCGCCCCCGCACGGCGGCAGAGTTGTGCTTGCTGAAGCTGTGCGACGAGAGTCTGTCCGGTGACCTGACCGCCTTTGACCAGCGGCTGGCACGGCTGGAGCAGGCGGTGCAGCAGGGCGGTCTGCCCCCGCAGCGCCCCGCCCCCAAGCAGGAATCGGCGCCGGTGCGCGCCAAGCCCCAGCCCCGCTATGAAGCCCCGCCCCTGCCGGAGGAGCCGCCCCTGCCAGAGGAGCCGCCCCTGCCAGAGGAGCCGCCTCTGCCGGAGGAGGCCATTCGCGATTTCGGTCTGCCGGAGGAGATGCCGGTGCAACCCGCACCGCAGGCCGCGCCCCGCTCCGTACCCAAAGCCGCGCCGGTTTCTCAGAGCGCCCCCCCCTCCGTCAGCGGCGACACCACCGTGTGGACGCGGCTGATAGAGAAATATAAGGCGCCGCTGCCCGTAAACGCACGGGCGATGCTGAGCATGGCCTCCGGCGTGGTGGACGGCGACTGTCTGACCGTGCTGTGCCGGGATGACTTTACCCTGAAGCAGCTGGACAAACCGGAGGTTCTCGCTGTGCTGCGGGACGTCACCGAGCAGGAGCTGGGACGGGACATCCGGGTGGTGCTGGAACGGGGACAAGCTCCGGCCTCCGGCAAGCGCGCCGCGCCCCGTACCGCACCGACGCCCACGCCGCGTCCGACGCCGCAGGAGACGCCCAAGCCCTCCGCCGCGGACACGCCGCCTTGGGAGAGTCCCTCCCCTCCGGCGGCATCCGGCAGGGACAAGCTGGATGAGCTGCTGGAGAACGGCAAGCAGTTGGATGGCTTTCAGATCAAATAAAACAAATGATATAAAGGAGAACTTACCATGGCAAAGGGATACAGCGCCCGCAAGGGCTTTTCCGGCGGTGCCGGCATGATGCAGCAGCAGGCTCAGATGCAGCAGAAGCTGATGAAGATGCAGCAGGAGATGAACAAGGCCCAGGAGGAGGTGGAGAGCAGCTCCTTTACCGCCTCCGTCGGCGGCGGCGCTGTGACCGCCGTGGTCACCGGCAAGAAGGAGCTGACCGCCCTGACCATCAAGCCCGATGTGGTAGACCCCGAGGACGTGGAGATGCTGCAGGATCTGGTGATCTCCGCCGTCAATGAGGCTCTCCGTCAGGCGGAGGACGCCATGAACACCTCCATGAGCGCCCTGACCGGCGGTCTGAACATCCCCGGCTTTGGCCTGTGAGAACCCGACAGCAAGGAAGCCCCGAAGCAGTGCTTCGGGGCTTCCTTTTTTATGTGTCAAAGTAGGTCACCAGCAAGTCTGTCACCATGCCGTAGCTGCGGACGCCGTTGGCATCGCCGTTCCCCTTGAGGAACGCATCGTATACACTCTCCGACACCTGCGACACCGCGCCCTGGAACTGCGCCCAATAGGCGCTGTCCGCCCGCAGGTCGCACCGCACCTCCTCCGGCAGGGTATCCCGGATGGCGAGGCAGTGCTCCGGGTCGATGCTGTACAGGGAGTTGGACAGGCGGACATAGCCCTCCAGCCACCCGGCGTAGCGGTAGACGGGGTCTTTGCACCGCGTGGCTGCCAGAATACCGAGGAAGCTGCACTCCTGCTCGGATACGATGCCCCGCTGGTGGGCCATCTCATGGCACACCGTGGCGGGCAGATAGGCCACCGGGCTGTCCATATTCACATTGGCCTCGCCGGTGAAGGGGAAGTAAAACCCGGTGAACCGCAGGACGCTGAGCGCGCGGGAGCAGCCGAAGGGCTTTACGCGCCCCGTCTCCATCCGGAGGAAGGGAAATTCCTCATATATGCCGTCGTAGGCGTCCCCGGCGGCGGCCAGAATGGCCTTCCGGTCTGCGGCGCAGACACCGTCCGCGTTCCGGGGCACCTCCCCGGCGGCAGCGGACAGCTCCTCCGCAAAGTACAGCGTCACACGCTCCAGCGCCTCCGCCGACACGGGTTGGGCGGTGACGCCGCTCTTCTCCTGAAAGCCGTCGGTGTTGTAGGCTGTCCCCCACAGCAGGCAGAAGCCTGCGTAGACCGTCAGGGCGATGCATCCGGCAGTCAGCATGAAGTCCGCCAGCACCGCTCCGCGGCGCGGGCCTGTCGCCAGCCGCCGCACCGTGCAGGCCAGCCAGATCACCGCCGCCCAGATGCCCGTCAGCAGCAGCACCTCCCCCACCGAGCCGTCGAAAAAGTCGCACAGCCGGGAGATACGGCGCATCACCGGGAAGATCACAGCGCCGCACAGCCAATTCATGGCGGCGCGGCTGGTGCGCACCGTCAGGTATACGGCGAAAAACAGCGCCAGCGCCGTCAGCCACCGAAGCAGCGGACGGCGCCGGGTCAGGTACGCCCTCACAGCGGCAGGGGGCGGCCCGTGAAGCTCATGACACAGCGCGCCTGCACAATGACCTTACCCGTCTCGTCGGTGACCTCACCGGAGCAGAACACCATCTTGCCGCCCATCCTGTCCACCTTCCCCACGGCGGTGAGGGTGCTGCCGGCGGCAGCGGCGGCCAGATAGTCGATGCTGGCGTTCACCGTCACCACCATCTCCTGCCGCAGTGTCATGATGGCCATGCCCATGGCCACGTCGCACAGGGAAAACAGGATGCCGCCGTGGGCGCCGCCCCAGCGGTTCAGACTGTCCTCGCACATGGGCAGCACCACGGTGGCGCAGCCGTCGGACAGGTCGGCGGTGTACATATGGTTATGCGTCAGAAACGGCTCCTTATTGTTGCTGAAATCCAGCAGGGTCTTTTTAAGCGCCTCAGTCATGGTGTTCCTCCAACGTGGTATCCTGCGGCGTTTTCTCCTGCCCCGTCGCTTGGGCGCGCTCCACATAGGCATACGCCTCCGTGGGCATATCGCGGCGGCGCAGCCGCCGATCCAGCAGGTACTTGACCAGCTCCTGCACGCAGGCAAAGATGGGGACGCCCAGGAACATACCCAGCACGCCGCCGAAGCCGCCGCCCACCAGAATAGCCACGATGACCCAGAAGCTGGAGATACCAGTGGCGTCGCCCAGGATCTTCGGCCCCAGGATGTTGCCGTCGAACTGCTGGAGCACAACGATGAAGATCACGAAGATCAGGCACTGCTTGGGACTGACCAGCAGAATGAGGAAGGCGGACGGGATCGCGCCCAGAAACGGGCCGAAAAACGGGATGACGTTGGTCACGCCCACCACCACGCTGACCAGCGGGGTGTAGGGCAGCTTCAGGATGGAGCCGCCGATAAAGCACAGCGCGCCGATGATAAGGGAGTCCAGCAGCTTGCCCCGGACGAAGCCAGAGAAGATGCGGTCCACCTGCCGGGTGCCGTAGACGACGGCGTTGGCCTTCTTCTCGTCGAACAGGGCGTAGACCGCCTTGCAGCAGCGGGCCAGACTCTTTTCCTTCATGGTCATCAGGTAGATGGACACGATGACGCCCACGATCAGATCCAGCGCGAAGCTGACCACGCTCCATATACCGTTCCAGATGCCGCCGGTCAGCGTACCCAGCGCCGCCTGCGCCCACGGCAGGATGTGATCCTTCAGCAGCGTTACGCCGTCGCTGTAATACTTGGTCACGAAGTCCGCCACCCAGACGGCGATCTCGTTCTCGCTGTCCAGCAGGCCGTCCGCCCAGTTGTACACCTTATAGTAATATCCCTCTGCATTGTTGATGAGCATGGTCACGCTGTCCACCAGCTGGGGGATCAGCACGCTCATCAGCAGATACACCAGCAGAATGGCCACGGCCTCCGCCAGCAGGATGCTGACAAAGCGCAGGATGCCGGCGGCGTTTTTCAGGTGCTTTTGAGGGAACAGCTTCTGCCACCCGCGGCGGAGCGTCCGCTCGATCCAGTTCATCACCGGCGTCAGCAGATAGGCGATGACGCAGCCGTACAGCACCGGCGCCAGCACGGAGAACAGCTTACTCACAAAGCGCTGGAGCGTACCGCCCATGTAAAACGTGTCGTAGAACACCAGCACGGCGCAGACGGTGAGAAACGCCGTCAGCCCCCATTTCATATATTGTGTACGCCGCTTCATCCGCATCACTCCTTTTGCCTACTATCATAGCCGAGAGCCGCCGGTTTTGCAAGATATTTTCTGTCTCCCTGCACCGCCCGCCGTCCAGTCGCCGGGGCGCGTCTGCCTGTTGCATTTTTTCGCACCGTATGGCATAATGACTGTGAACCGCTGTCCAGCCGGGACAGCGCACGCACCTCGCATGGTATGCCATGCGCATCTGTTGCCACGCAAGAGGAGGAATGCCATGAAGAAGCTCCTGTTCATTGTCAATCCCCGGGCCGGGCGCACCAAATCCAGCGCCCCTCTGTTCGATGCGGTAGCGGCCTTTTCCCGCGCCGGTTATCTGGTGCGGGTCTTTGTGACGGAGGCCGGCGGCGACGCCTGCCGCGCAGCGGCGGAGTGGGGATCAGAATACGATGTGGTGGCCTGTGCCGGCGGAGACGGTACTTTGAATGAGACGATCTCCGGTCTGATGACGCTGGAGCAGCGCCCCCTTCTGGGGTATCTGCCCAACGGCAGCACCAACGATTTTGCCGCCAGTCTGCACCTGTCCTCCGACCCGCGTCTGGCTGCGCTGGATATCGCCGGCGGCCAGCCCCACCCGCTGGACATCGGGCGGCACAACGACCGCTATTTCGCCTATGTAGCGTCCTTCGGTGCCTTCACCCGCTCGTCCTACTCCGCATCGCAGGCGGCGAAAAACGCACTGGGACACTTCGCGTATATCCTGGAAGGGCTGGGCGATCTGGACTCCCTGCGGCCCTACAACTGCTGCATCGAGGCGGACGGCGAGGTTTTCGAGGGGGATTTCATCTTCGGGGCCGTGTGCAACTGCACCTCCATGGGCGGACTGGTAAAGCTGGATCCCAACCGCGTCAAGATGGACGACGGGCAGTTCGAGCTGCTGCTGCTGCGGATGCCCAAGACGGCGCTGGATCTGCAAAACCTGATCACCGCCATGACCCGGATGCAGTACGACTACCCCGGTGTTGTTTTCCGCCATGTGCGCCACGTCACCCTGACCACCAAAAGCCATATCCCGTGGTCGCTGGACGGCGAATACGCCCCCAGTGCGGAGCGAGTGGACATTGACAGCCTGCCGGGCGCCATATCGCTTCTGCATTGAGTTGCATTTCCCGACAACAGGAAAAGGACGCCGGAGCATTGCTCCGGCGTCCTTTTATATTCCTTGCGTTTAGAAGAAGTATTCCTTGATCTGGCCGTACAGGACGAGGATCATGATGAGCGGGGTGATGTACTTGATGCAGACCTTGAAGAAGCCGTAGCCGCCCATGGCGTGGCCGGACGCCTCGCACTCCTCCTTGACCACATCGGGGCCGACCTCCCAGCCGAACATCAGGGACATCAGCAGGGCGCCCAAGGGCATCATGACGCCCTCAGACAGCATATCCCAGAAGTCCAGCCAG
>ULRD01001185.1_pt1 | contig 22726 bp, 20 predicted proteins | sample 1955181 | NCBI WGS metagenome assembly ULRD01 (sample SAMEA4835675, study PRJEB28245) | human gut metagenome | biome: gut microbiome; material: fecal sample | place: Denmark | collected 2008
ATGAAAATCGAAATGATCTCATAAGCCGTCATCGGCGCCACGTCTACACTTCGTTTCGGTCGGTGCTAAGCAGGTGCCACCGGCACCTAGCACCCCTTCCTATGTATTCCGGTAAACCGGTATCATAAACTCGGGAGGCTACCTCTACGCTTCGCTCCGGTCGGTGCTAAACAAGCGTCCCCCGGACGCTTAACGCCCTGTCATGGGTACTTTCCTTAGATAGTATCCTAACATAAGAACTAATGCTTCTGCAAGGGTACATGCACTTCTTTCAGTTTTTTATTATTTTCTTCCAAGTATTTCAACATGATTATCTACTCCTAGAATCGTTTGTTCTCGACATGTTTTTTATATAGTTAAAATACGCCCGGAAGTGGTATCATGCCATCCCGGACGCTCATACAAATTCATTTCATATTATTACTTATGGCCCTCCACTAATCCAATGTATCAATATACTCTTCCAAGCACATTCCACTCTGATGAATTGCCTCTGCCGCGTCTTTTCCTACATAGCGATAATGCCACGGTTCATTAGCAACTCCCGTAATGCTTGTCTTTCCTGACGGATATCTTTGGATAAAACCATATTTATAAGAGTTTTCAAGTAACCAGTTGTAAACATCATCACGAGAACACTTTGAGGTATCTGCATTGATATCTACTGCTATTCCAAGTTGGTGCTCACTTGTACCCGGCAACGCTACCCACTCCATTGCTGTTTCTTCTGCCATGTGCTTTGTATATCCCTCACTTCGATAAGCAGCTATTTTATCATCTAAAATCTGTTGCTGTTCCTCTGCGGTTCGGTATCCTTCCCTAACAAAAGGATATACACCTGCATTCCTCGCATCATCAGACATTTCCTGCAAATATGGGTATATTCTGGAATCAATTTTCTGTCCATTGCTTAGCTCCATAAAATCAATTTCATAAATATCAGGAACATAATTATCACGATTGACCAGCATTAACTCCCATCCATACTTGTCACTTGCAGTGTTATGTTCTTCTTGCTTTATTATCCCAAAACTTTTTAACTTACTTGAATAATGAATGACACCATTCACTACCAAGAAATACCCAACACAAGCGACCAAGAGCAGAAACATCAACAGAGCCATCTTTTTTAGATGGCCTCTCTTTTTACGTTTCATCTATTTTATCTCCGTTTTATGATATATATAATAAATAATCGGCAATAGCACCACGCATAAAATAGGATATATTACCATCATAATCGGAATCGAACCAACAACCTTCCCACCTATTTGATACAAATTGAAAAGATTTATAATCTCATTAATCTGCAATAATTGGTCTGGGAATAATCCAAGTACACCTTCTAAGAAGTGGAAATTCGACAAGAATAATGGTAAAAACAAAATAACAAATGGAATAGTAACCGCCACTACTGCTGTATGTGTTTTCGCAGATATAAGCATAGACAGTAACATACAAAACAATATTCCAATATAACCGGCTGAAATGGTAAGTACATACAGTTGCACATAAGTAATATTGTAAAAGGACTTCCAATACCAAAATCCAGTTTGTATCATTACATTTCCACCACCAAATCCGAGAACCCCTAATACAATGATGGAATATAAAGCAATAAACAGCCAATAAATAGCCGTTACCACAATAAGCCCTGCTGTAAGTTTGGCTTTCGTTCCTTTATCCCTTCCATACTTTGTCGAGAAAAATATGGAATCTGCCTTCCAGCTAAATTCATTTGAGAAAATACCAGATACCAAAAATGCAGATACAAGCATGACTAACATTACAATAGTTTGAGCATAGTGTAGTACTGACCTCCATCCATCATAATCCTCATAATATAATGGAGCTTTTAGCTGCCCATATCTTTCAAGCAAAAAGGCTTTCTCATTTTCATCAAATAACCCTTCTGCATCTTCAGAACCTATCCATTTTTCTAAACTTTTTACCCTATTCTCATATAGCTTACCAACTTCATCTTTTGATACAGAATCAATACGATAATAGTTGAAATCTCGGAACTCACAAAATCCGATATTAATCATATCTTTGATTTCTGAAATGCCCTGCACTTTGGAATCATGCAGCATATTGGCTGTGTAATCTCCTTGACGAATTGGGTATTCTTCATTTATCTTTCTATATTCATCCAAAACTTTCTGCAAGGCTTCTTCGTCCAAAGTGCCTTCCCATTTCTGCTTTTCTGTTCGTAGATCTCTAGCTGCTGCTATTCCTGTATGCGATACCCCTTGTTCATCAATGTAAGTGATATTTGTAATTGCAAAATAGCAGGATATAATAAGTGAAAATAGCAGCACAATCATAGATATCCTGCAGATGGTTTTAGAAAAAATCTTCTTGATTTCATAACGTATCATTCTGTCTCACCACCCTTTTCTCCAAAGTAATACAGAAACACATCTTCTAGTGTTGGCTCTACCACGCAGGCTTCAGGAATTGGCGGTCTATCAGCAATAATACGCAGTTCCACCATTCCTCTCTCCGACTTCATATTTGACACTTTGAACTGTTTCATCATTTTTGTTGCGTCTGCCTGTGATACTTCACACGCATACACATTTTCCTGCATAGAAGCAATCATATCATCCAGATTTCCCTGTTGCACAATCTGTCCTTCTTTCATCAGCCAGATCTCGTTTGCAATATATTCTATGTCTGAAACAATATGCGTTGACAAAATAACAATTCGCTCCTCTGACAGTTCACTAATCAGATTACGAAAACGAACTCTTTCCGATGGGTCAAGTCCGGCTGTAGGCTCATCCAAAATAAGAATCTTTGGATTATTTAACATAGCCTGGGCGATTCCAGTTCTACGCTTCATACCTCCTGATAGCTTCTTCATCTTCTTATTGGCAGCCTTTGTAAGTCCCACCTGCTCTAATAATTCTTTTACTCGTTTTCCTGCTACCATAGGACGGATTCCCTTTAAGCTGGCAATATACATCAGATAATCCTTTACCGTAAAATCTGGATAAAATCCAAATTCCTGTGGTAAGTATCCAAGCAAATTTCTATATTCTCCATCCATTTGGAAAATGTCTTTTCCATCACATAAAATCTGTCCACTTGTTGGCGGCAATAAGGTACAAATCATTCTCATAAAAGTTGTCTTACCTGCACCATTCACACCCAACAATCCATATACGCCATTGGTTATTGTTAAATTCAGATCATCTACAGCGCAAAACTCACCAAACTTTCTTGTAACATTAACCATTTGTAATTCCATATAAATTCACCTCCAAAAAACGATTACACTCATGAATCGTCTTATAGACTGCACCAATCAAAAAACATATTGCAAATACGAACAGGATAATCCATATAGGTATAGCAATACGTTCATAAATAGCATTATTCATTGCAACGCCCCACCATATCACGCCCCATATAAAGCATCCTAATATAGATGTTGCCTCATTCAGAAAGCTACAGTTCAACATTACAAAACAAATTCCCGCTGTAATAACCATAGGGAACAAGAACTGAACCAGTAAATCCATAAACTGCATTTTCATGCCGATACATACCACTGTTAAAAATACTGTTAGCATGAATACATCAACTATTCCTATTAGAAATATTCTTGCCGAATAAATCTGTCTAAGAGAGAACAAACATGTCACCTCTATTTGACGGGAATTACTCTCCTTATTTCTCCAAAATTCCGGAATAATCATCACTACAAAAAATACAGAAGCAACTCCCAATGTTCTCATAAGATAAATCGAATCCTTCAAAAATGGCATAATCAAAAATACCAAGGCAAGCAACATTGCCTGTAATATCCACCATCTCTTTCGAATCAAGCGAAACTGCGAAAAAAAGAATTCTGTATAACTCATCATATTTTCAGACTGTACTTCCATCATGACATTCTTTGATTTCTGTATAGTTTCCAAAATTTTTTCTTCTCTTGGAGTAACACTATTTTCTCTTTTATATGTTTCCATCATCTTCTCAAGTTTCATGAGACTCCTCCTCTCCCAATAATCTTTTTAATTCTTCTTTTGCTCTCTTATGCCTATACTTTACTAGCGGTAATCCAATCTGCATTATGTCAGCAATTTCTCTTAGCTTTAGCTCTTGAAAATAGATCATTATAATAATTTCTCTTAATTCCGGCTGCATCTGTTCAAGTGCATGTTCCACATACATTTGATTTTCCTTTTTGGGGATATCGCCATCAGAAACTAACTCTCTTTCCAATACTTCCGTTTCTATGCTCTCTGCCTTCCATTTCTTTGCACTATTCTTACAGAGATTACCAGCTATCACATAAAGGTAATTCTTTGCTTTTCCCATATGCTGATAAGATTGTATGTTATTTATAAAGCGAAGAAAGGTTTCCTGTGTTAGATCTTCCGCTTCTGTCTGATTCAAACAGTGATATCTACAATAAGACAAAATATCCGCATAATATTTCCGTACAAATTTATCAAAGGCTTGATCATTGCCCTGTTTCATTTGCAGAATTAAAATAAAATCATTCAAGTTACACTCCTTCCTCATTTTGTAATGAATAAACGTTTATCTCACTCTAATATGTGTAACAACTGACTACCTCAAAAAGATAGTTTTATTTTCATTTTTTATAACTTAACAAATCTTGTCAAATAAAAAACACGCCCGGAAGTGGTATCATGCCACCCCGGACGCTCGTTTCTTACTCTCCAAAACTTTTCTGTCTCCACCAACCACTTAAGCTTGATGCAGTTATCATCTGAAATTCTTAAAATGCTTAATCTCTGGTCACATTATATTTCGTATTCAGATATATCACTCTCAACAGAAAAATCGATATTATTTGCCACTCCACAAATAGAGCCAAAGTAGAGCCATTTTGTAAAACAAATGCCGGAAGCCCGCAGTGCTCATTCGGATTTCGCTTTGCTTCATCCTCATGTTCGGCTGTCGCCGAATAAATAGAAAAAGAAAGATAGTTTCTTACAAGCAAGCTTGCATCAACTATCTTTCTTTTTCTATTACACTGCTCGTAGCTTATTCAAACTCGCAAAGTTTGGTTTGATTCTGGTTGTTTTAATATGGTTATCTATACTGTTTTGTATTGATAATATGTGTCTTTTCCACACATTATTTTTCGTTTCACATATTTTTAGTACCATTCCAGTACCATTGCATTTTTTCATTATTGTGTGCAGTTCTGGTGGTTTGCAGGTTGGTTTGCTATTCACAGAATAATATTCTGTCGGTTTGCTTGTCCACCTATGGAAATTATAATCTGCAACCGCTAATTCTGCAATAAGAAATTTTGTGGTACTAATGGATAGCATCATCCTTTTTCATATCATTCATCAATTTATCAAAATCACTTTCATATTATAGTTGGCAAAATAAACAGGATATTTTTGTTATGTAAACTAAAAAGGAAGTAGAGATTAAATCCCTACTTCCCAATCATACAGTTTTTCTTTATGATATTTCTGGATTTCTGTAACCATCTGATGTGATCACGCAGTTCTTCCCAGGAAACATCTTCCGGTGATTTGTGAAGAATATTTGTCAGATAATCCAGATAGGCACGAATGTAGGTACAATAGTTTCTTATTTTTTCTGAGAGAAAAAGTATCAAAAAGGTATCAAGACATAAAAAGACCTGAAATCATGTCTTTTTAACATGATTCCAAGCCTTGTAAAATATTTAGCATACTGTATTTTTCTATTCAGATACCATCTTAATTTGCACTATCTATGCTAACCGAAACAACAAAGTGCTTGACATTCACAAGTGTTTGCTGTTTACATGTCATTTTTTTGTTTTTTTAATTCTATACCCACCAGTACAACAGATAGCACAAACGCTGAAAAATCAGAAACAGGCCCCGCTAGCAATACTCCCATAATTCCGAAACGAAGCGGGAGCAGCAGGGTAAGCGGAATCAAGAAAAAGGTCTGCCTTGTTAATGCCAACAGAGCACCTCTTAACGATTTTCCTATTGCGGTAAAAAAGCTGGAAGAAAGCAACTGCACACCATTTACCAACACCATGAAAAGATAGGTACGCATGAACAAAACAGCAAATTCAAAATACAGCTCGTCCCCATTTCCGAATAGTGAAATGATAGATTGCGGGAAAAATTGAAATGCGATAAAAGCAATAGTGGAAACAACAAGATTCCACTTTACTGCAAGCATGTAAGCCTCCCGTACCCGATGATATTGCCTTGCTCCATAGTTGAAACCGATAATCGGCTGTGTCCCTTGCGAGATTCCTACAACAATCGCAAGGATTATGGCATTTGTTTTCATAACAATTCCGCAAGCTGCCAAGGGAATATCCGTTCCATATTTTGTTAATGCACCGTAATAAGTCAACGAATTGTACTGAATGATTTGAATCACGGTAACTGCAATCTGATTTGAGCTGCTGCTTATCCCCATGCTGCAAATTTTCATGCTTTCTTTGATGTCCAATAAAAACGACTCTTTTTCAAAATGGATTGTTTGGAAACGCCATAGATAACGGAATGCGAGTATGAAGGAAAAAATTTGCCCAATAACTGTTGCCCAAGCTCCGCCGGCAATCCCCCAATCGCAAGCAAAAATAAAAATAGGGTCAAGAATGGTATTGATAATAGCTCCCATAACCATGCAAACCATTGAATACTTTGGTTTTCCATCTGCTCGAATCAAATTGCACATACCATTCGTTACAATAAGAAACGGCATTCCAATCAATGTTATGCTGGCATACTGCTTTGCATATGGAAATACATCTGTCGTTGCCCCAAATGCCTTTAGGAGCAAAGACAGAAAAGCTTCACCAACCAACAAATAAATAATTCCGAAAATTCCCATCAGAACAATACCATTTCCCGCTGCTTTGGCGGCAGCTTTCGGCTCTTTGCTTCCAAGACAGAGGGAAACACGGGAAGCACTGCCAATTCCGACCAGTAGTGCAATGGCAAGGCAGATGGTAGAAAACGGGTAGGCAACATTGGTTGCTGCATTTCCCAGATAACCGACCCCTTGACCAATAAAAATCTGATCCACAATATTGTAGATTGAGCCGACAAGAGATGCCACAATACTGGGAATGGCAAAATCTTTCAACAGTTTTGAAATTTTTTCATATCCTAGGGGATTCTCAGTCATTAAATTCATCCCCCTTTCTTTCTATACGGAGTTCCGCTGTAATATTTTCACCTGCCTGAATCAGCAAATCAATAAAGAGGTTTTTATCAGATTCCCTGAAGCCTTGCAATAAAAGAGCTTCTGTCTTTTCACATACCGTCTGTACCTCATCAATTACAGACAGCGCACGTTCCGTAGGATACAGCTTACACGTCCGCTTATCCTTATCATTTGGGGAACGCATAATCATTCCCTGCTTTTCTAATGCCGCAACTGTCCGTACAATATTGCTCGGATGAACATAAAACATATCCATTAAAGAATCCTGTAAAATGCCGGGCGAACGACAGATTTTAATCAAAAACATATATTGGCTGTTGTTGATTCCAAAGGGGGCAAGCTGTTTATCCAAATAGATTTTGTAAAATCGGTCTGTTACGGAAAGCCATTTTAATAGTTGCATAGATATATACCTCCAATCAGAACGTATTATACATCAATATGCGTGCGCACGCAACTACTTTTAACATTATATCTGCCGCTTTGTCCTCCTAAACACAAATCAATTCTACATCTATAATCTCTACTGCTCTGCTACGAATATTATTCATTTTCCCGACCCATTCAAGCTGATTTTCTGCCTTTAGCTGTTCTGTTACTCTCTGCTTATCGGCATATTCTTTTACCAGCCGAGAAAACATATCCTCTGCCTGTTCATCCACGCTTGCAAGGTATTCGTTCAACCTGCCGCTTGTCAGCAGATTAAGATAAACAAACTGCTTATACTCTTTGAGATACTGCAAATGCCTTTGCCCCCATATTCCTATGGGCTTTTCTTTTTCGGAAGGTAATGCAAGCTCTGGAAGGTAATAGTCGCCCTGCTTTGCATACCAAAGACCGTTTCTTTCATCATAAATCCTGTTTTCCATAATGTTTCCTACCTTTCCTCTTGATTATTTCTAAAGTGTTTCCCACGCTGTTTAAATAGAATATCCATATAATCGCCTCCAATCATTTCATACTCATATACATTACTAATCATTACTCCGCCCAACAAATAGAGCCAAAGTAGAGCCATTCGATAAAACAAATGCCGGAAACCCGCATAAATACAGGCTTTCGGCATTTTAGTCCGTTATTCAAACTCAATCGTTCCGGGCGGCTTGCTGGTGCAGTCGTAGACTACGCGGTTGACGCCCTTCACTTCGTTTACGATTCGATTGGTGACTTTGCCGAGGAGGTCCCAGGGAAGCTGGGCAGCTTCTGCGGTCATAAAGTCGGAAGTGGTTACGGCACGGAGTGCCACGGCGTAATCGTAGGTACGCTCGTCACCCATGCAGCCGACGCTTCTCATGTTGGTCAGAGCTGCAAAGTACTGACCAAGTTCCGGTGCAATGCCGGCTTTGGCGATTTCTTCGCGGTAGATGTAGTCAGCATCCTGAACGATTTTAACCTTTTCTGCGGTAACTTCGCCAATGATACGGATACCAAGACCGGGGCCGGGGAACGGCTGACGGTTTACCAGGTATTCGGGAATGCCGAGTTCACGGCCTGCCTTACGGACTTCATCCTTAAACAAAAGCCGCAACGGCTCAATAATCTCCTTAAAATCTACATAGTCGGGAAGACCGCCTACGTTGTGGTGGCTCTTGATAACGGCCGATTTGCCGAGACCGCTTTCAATTACATCGGGATAAATGGTTCCCTGTACCAGGAAATCCACGGCTCCGATTTTCTTTGCTTCTTCTTCAAATACACGGATAAATTCTTCACCGATAATTTTACGCTTGCGTTCCGGTTCGGTAACGCCTGCCAGTTTGCTGTAAAAACGCTCCTGCGCATTGACACGGATAAAGTTTAAGTCGTAGGGACCGTCGGGTCCGAATACCGCTTCTACTTCATCTCCTTCGTTTTTACGGAGCAGACCGTGATCTACAAATACACAGGTAAGCTGCTTGCCGACTGCCTTTGCCAGCATTACTGCTGCTACGGAAGAGTCAACACCGCCGGACAGGGCACAAAGCACTTTGCCGTTTCCGACTTTTTCACGGATTGCCTGAATGCTTGTTTCCACGAAGGAATCCATCTTCCAGCTTCCGGTACATCCGCAGATGTTCATGACGAAGTTGTGAAGCATCTTCATACCTTCCTGTGTATGCATTACTTCGGGGTGGAACTGTACCGCATACAGATTTTTCTCCACATTTTCCATTGCCGCAACGGGACATACCGGTGTATGTGCCGTAATGGTAAAATCAGCCGGTGCCTTTTCAATATAATCTGTATGGCTCATCCAGCAGATTGTTTTTTCGGATACGCCTTCAAACAACTTGGTCTTGTTGTTCACCGTAACCTCAGTTTTGCCGTATTCGCTGACAGGTGCGGTTGCCACCTTGCCGCCCAGCATGTGCGCCATGAGCTGGGAACCATAGCAGATACCAAGCACGGGCACACCCAGTTTGAACACTTCCATATCACAAAGAGGGGACTCTTCGCCGTATACGCTGTTGGGACCTCCTGTGAAAATAATTCCCTTGGGATGCATTTCTTTCAGCTTGTCCAAAGGAAGGTTGTACGGATGCACTTCACAATATACATTGCATTCTCTGACTCTGCGGGCTATCAGCTGGTTATACTGACCGCCGAAATCGAGAACCACAACCATTTCTCTATCCATTATCCTACCATGCCTTTCGTAATAGTCTCCTAAATATCTGTTTCCCATTATAAAGACTATCCGTCCGGTTGTCAAAGCATAATCTCTTTTAAGTGGGCGCTGAGTTTCATGTTTTCGCTGTAATCCACTTTCACAACAACAACCGCAGGCACCTTTTGGGCAAATGCTTCTTCCAGCGTCGGTATCAGTTCTTGTGCCGAATGTACTTCATAGCCCTTGCAATGCATGGATTCCGCCATCATTTTGAAATCCGGATTGGTAAAATCCACATAGCAGCTGTCGCCGAACTGCTCCTGTTCCTTCCATTTAATAAGACCGTAAGCCTCGTCCTCCCAAATCAGGGTAACAAAGGGCACTTTTTCACGCACTGCCGTTTCCAGTTCCTGGTTATTCATCATAAATCCGCCGTCTCCGCAGATTGCCAGTACCCTTCGCTCCGGGTAAAGCATTTTGGCACTGATGGCGCCCGGCACGGAGAAGCCCATGCTGGCAAAACCGTTGCTGATTAAACAGGTATTGGGTTCGTAGCAGTGGTAATGTCTGGCAATCCACATTTTGTGGGCGCCCACATCGGAAAGCACAATGTCTTCTTTTCCCATGATTTTCCGCACATCCGCTAAAATTCTTGCCGGTTTCATGGGATAGGAGTCATCCGCCGCCATTTCTTCCTGCTCTTTTACCATCTGCTCCTTTAACTGCAGGGCAAATACCGGTTCTTCCTCTCTTTCGGTGATATTTAAAATTTTCTGCAGGCTGTTGGAAATATCGCCCACCAGCTCCACATCCGGCTGATAACGTTTATTGACATCGGCAGGCTCACAGGCAATATGTATGATTTTGGTGCCGGGGCGGACGTTCCACTTGGACGGCGCACATTCCACCATGTCATAGCCCACACCGATAACCAGGTCCGCCACCTCAAATATTTTATTGACATAATCCTTCTGGGGGATGCCCAGTGTCCACAGACTGTAGGGGTTGTCCATGGAAACAATGCCTTTTGCCATCATGGTATTTACCACCGGAATATGCAGCTTGTTCACAAACTCCGTCAATGCCTCGGACGCATGCTGCCGGACCGCACCGTTACCGGCAAGTATCACCGGCACTTTTGCCTGTTTAATCAGTTCACTTGCTGCCTCAACTGCTTTTCTGGAAGCATACTCTACCAGTTTTTCCTGTTTCTTTAAGGGTGCTACATCCGCCGGCATCTTGGCAATGTTTTTCGGTAAATCAATATGCGTGGCGCCCGGCTTCTCATTTTCCGCATACTTAAATGCCAGTCGGGTAATTTCTGCCACGGTATCCGGCCGGATAATCTGCTTGGTTCGTTTGGTAATGGGCGCAAACATGGTGGTTAAATCCAGATACTGGTGGCTCGTCAACTGCATCTGGTCGGTTCCTACCTGTCCGGTAATTGCCACCAGCGGAGAACCGTCCAGGAACGCATCTGCCACGCCGGTTACCAGGTTTGTGGCTCCTGGTCCCAGTGTGGACAGGCAGACCCCTGCTTTACCGGTCAGCCTGCCGTATACATCCGCCATAAATGCCGCCCCCTGTTCATGCCTCGTATCTATAAAATGAATGCCGCTTTTTTTAATGGCAAACATCAAATCCAGCGTTTCTTCTCCGGGAATACCGAATATGGTGTCCACGCCTTCTTCCTTCAAGCATTCCACCAGCACTTCCGCCGTGCTTTTTTTCTGCTGTTCTTCCATATGAAAAACCTGCCTTTCTCCATAGAAAAAAGCGCCATGTATTTCTACATAGCGCCTTTGCTAAAATTTGACTTGATTATATACACATTTTTTTCGATTGTAAAGTTATATTTTCACATTTATTTCACCGGGGATGCCATCCGCCGATGCCACTACACTGGTTAAAATACTGTGGATGGCTGCAGAGCCCTCTGGCAAACTGCCGGCAGGCTGCGGTTTCTTTTTGCGGCGGGTATCCTGGGGAAACTCCGGGGTATTTGGTAACGGTGTTTTCTTTGTATGGTCTGCGCTTTCTGCTCCGGTGTCCTTTGTGCCCTCAGCATCAGAGTCCTTTACATCCTCTGCGTCTTCCGCATCTGTATCCTTTACTTCTTCTGTATTTTCCGTTTCGTCAGCTCCTGTGGTTTCCGCTTCCCGCTGTTCTTTTTCGGCTTTTTCCGCCTCTCTTGCTTCCTCTTCCGTAGGAAGACTTGCGTAGCGGCTTGTCTTCAAAAATTCCTTATGTTCGTCCTCCACAGCGGTTGCCTGCTGCAGAATTCTCTTTAACAGTGCAACCTTTTTCCCCTTGGGAATGCAGGCGTTACTGGATATTTTCTTGGCTTCCGCCATAAACTGTCCCATCTTAGTGTACTTTAACCGCTCTACCTCTTCTTTCGTTCTGCAGTTGCGGAGCGCCCTTTTATAGTTTTCCCGCTCCCTCTGGGTGTCCTCATAATCTTTTAGTGCCTGTGGATTATTCTGCCGTAAATATTCAATTTCTTCCGGGGTAAGTTCTTCCCCCGCTGCCAGCTTGGCATCGATATTGGCATGCTTCTGACTTTTCCGCATCTGCTCTGCCTGTTCTCTGAAATCCTGAAGCTGCCGTTCTTCCGCTGTCATTTCCGTCAGTTTCTTCTTATCCTGCCCGAAACTGTTCTTTTTCTGCTGCCATTTCTGATCCAGTGCTGCCATGCGCACACTTCTTTTTATTGTTCCCGCCATTGTAAACATGCCGATACATCCTCCCTGATTTCCGCACGCGGCTTCCCTGCCGCATCAACAGTTTTTATCCTTTGGGATATGTATCGGCACGTTATATGGTTTTCTTTATTTTCCGCCACGCATTTACAGTCCGTTCCGGTGCTGATGCGCATACTTTTCTTTGGTTGCCATGCCGCCCCTGATATGCCTCTCCGATTTATTTACGTCCAGAACGCATCTTGCCTCCTTTGCAAGTGTCGGATTAATCTGCATCAGGCGGTCTGTCACGTCCTTATGTATAGTCGTGACGATTTGGAGCGTTTTTTATGTTACTGCTCATGTTGTTTACGTTTAATTTGTTTGCCGAATCATCATTGTTTTCTTCGGAATTCTCTGTTCCTTCAATCAACACAGCTTCATCCAGTCCTAAATCACCAATTAGCCGAAGGTAAATATCAACATTCCCTTCCTTGTCCACTTCGATTTTCTGAATCAGGCGCTTCAACTGTGCATTGGTCATTTCATGAACATCCGTGATATCCTCCAGTTGCTTAAATGTGCTGTTCAAAATTGCTTCCAGTTGTTCTCCCTTGGTCAGATGATAAGAGACCATTTTCAGTTCATTCTCCAACCGTTCAATCTCTTTTCGCATCCCACCGATTTTCTCATTCAATTCCTCTCTGGAAATCAAATCATCGGTATACATATCCATATACTTTTCACGGGATTTGCGAAGTTTGTTCAATTCTGCATTTAACTGCTTTTCGTACTCAATATTTTCATCCTTTGCTTTGTATACTCGCTGAAATTCTTTAATCACATAATTGATTACTTTTTTCTTCTTACTAAGAATCTCTTGAAAATACTCCTGCAGCGCCTGAATCAGTTCTTCCTCGTCTACCGTCACTGCATTCGGGCAGCTATCCGCACCTTTCCCGTTATGCCCAGAACACACCCAGCGCACATAGGTATTCTTGTATTGGCGAACCGTTCTGCGAAAAGACCAACCGCACTCCTTGCATTTAATCAATGTAGAGAATAAATATTTGTTACTCTGTCGCTCATGAGTAATTTTGAAAGAATCATGACGGCCTTTTAAAATATCCTGTGCTTTATCAAAGACTTCATCTTCAATAATCCGAAGTTCCGGTCGAATCGTAACAAACCATTCTGATTCGTTTTTTTCTTTTCTCTGACCGGTCAGAAAATCTGCAATCTCTTCTTTGCCGTTGATAATCTTCCCGGTGTATATCTCATTGGTCAGAATTCGACAAACGGAGTTCTGGCTCCAGTTATTACCACGCTTGGTCTTGATGCCTCGTTCATTGAGCATATTTGCAATCTTCGATCCGCCATAGCCTTCCTCTGTATACCACTGAAAAATCTGACGAATTGCCATTACCTCGTTCTCATTGATAGAAAGGTTAAAATAGTCACCAATCGTCTTATCATAGCCAAAAACGATGTTCGGAACACGCCCCTTTTCCGCATTCATCTTCTTACCAAACTTAATACGTTTGGAAGTATTGGCACTTTCCTCCTGGGCTAATGCGCCAAAGATGGTTAAGACAAATTCGCTGTTACCCATACTGGTCATGTTGGCAGTTAAAAATTGTGTTTCGATACCGAGAGATTTCAGTTTGCGAACACTTTGTAAAAGGTCAACCGTGTTCCTGGCAAAACGTGAAATATCCTTAACTACAACCATATCGAACAAGCCCTTTTCCGCATCTGCAAGCATACGCTGAAATTCCTTACGATTCTTGATTTTAGTTCCGGAAATACCTTCGTCTGCATATAATTTAATAAGGTTGTCCCCTGTACGTTTTGTATATTCTAAGAAAAACTCTTTTTGAGTTTCTAAGCTATTAAGCTGGTCTTCTTTATCTGTTGATACACGGCAGTATGCGGCGATGTTCATGTCTTCAAGCCTTTCTGTTAGACTTTAAATGCTCTGTTAACTACTATTTAATCATAGAAATAGAGTTCCGCATTACACTTTTTTCAATAATTTGTAAGGTTCCTAATGTTGCTCTATTGTCATAACTAGTTTACCTATTTTGCATTCAATATAGCTAAACACACCTATATGACAAGTAACATTGTCAATTTTTAAATCCTGTATTGCAGTATGGGTGCGTTATTTGTCCATTATCCACGCTACCGACTCCACCATCCCTTTTTCGTATTATGTGATCAACAGAGGTTGAATTTGCATGTATCACTCCGCCACAAATACCACATCGTACAACTCCTTGCAATGCAGCTGTAATATATGTTTCGCTTTTTCTATTAGAATTAAAATCTGCTCCTATCTCTTCTTCCACCTCTGATAAATTTACATTTTTATATTTTGCCTTTATCTTTTGCAATATATCCTGTTCAGTAGTACCGTTTGCAAGTTCATCCATTAATAGAATAAATAGATTTTTTAACGGTTCAGCGCTATTTTTAGTTGATCGAAAATTTCTATTAATCTGGTCAACGATATAATCATTCTTAAACAGAAATTCTTCAAACTCTTTTCGTATTCTTGTAAACTTGTCAAATTCACCTTGTTTACGCATATTTTTTACAAACAAAATCGTTGCGTAGAAATTTGCAGGCTTAAAATTACCCTTTCTAGAATGAAAATAAATAATCGGGTGTAACCCCAAAGAACCTGGCTCTTTAGAATTAATAATCTGCAATATCTTCTTTGTCTCAATCAATATTTTTATTGTCGCTTTACCATCAACATCTTCTATATCGGGTATATTGTCATTTGAATATGTCAACAAATCAAAAACTAGTTGTAAATCCATTTGGTTTGTTCCTGCAATGGCAACATCTAGTGTCGTTATAGGTTTCTTTGTCTTTGGAAGAAAAAGAATATCATTTATATCTTTTGAAATCTGTTCTATTTCTTCTTGTGTCTGTTCATCAAAATGTCTCCAATACTTATATCCATTTCCAGAATATGCTATTGCTCTAGCCGCAATTCCTATCGGTTTATTTCTTGCTTCTAATATTTTTAACTCGGTAGGATTAATCGGTACAGCCTTTTGATTAATATTAAAAAAGGATTTCTCTGCCACAGAAACATCACCTTCAATCCATTGTATATCAAAAGCAAAAGATTCAAGTCCCATTGCTCTCCTAATTTCTTCCTCACCATATTTCTGCGGATTTTTTAAAACATCTCGATACTTTTCATATTTTCCTACTTTTTTCTCTATTTGTACCCTTGCTTTCTTTGCCATCTCTAGCTGTTCTTCACTTATTTTCTGTCCATAAAACTCCGTCGAGATTTCTCCATCTCCATAATCATCATTTATCCATGCCATAAATGCACTCAAACGATGTGCACCATCAATTACAAATGTTACACCACTGGAATTTTGCCACAAAATTATTGAGGGAATGAAATGTCTATCCAATATACTTCCAATAAAATTGGTTATTTGCCCAATATTCCAATCCCTCGTCTCCCTTTGAAAATCAGGTTTTCTAATCATTGTTCTCATAGCTGAATCTACCTTTAAGTCACTTGCCTTCAGTTGCTTAAACCGATTAGAACTTGAAAATCCCTTATCAACCTTAAAATCGTCTCTCAACACCATAGCATCTAAATTAACCGTCTTTTTCATATGTTTTTCCTCCAATACAATCATGCAATTTACCGCCTCAGATGAAAATAGAATCCATAAAAATCAATTTTCGAAAAAATTTACAATATATTCCTCCGGCAAATACTTCGCCATTTCCTCCACCAACTCATACACTTTTGTTCCCGGTGCAATCTCCGTTGGTGTCTTTCCTGCTCCATCTTTAATAATCCGCTTTGCGTATCGGATTGCCAGCTTAGGATTCCCGTATTCCATCAGAATCGTAAAAATATCATTCATATTCTTCTGATATTTTCCGATTCCCAGTTCTTTGAACTTGGCATTCAAGAATGAAATATACTCCGTTCTGTGGTTATTAGCTGTATAATACGCAAAATGAAGCAGAAACCAAAACTCAATACATTCATGACTCCACGCCGCATGATACTGTAATTCCGGATTAATCTTATTCAAACTATTGGCTCGTTCCTCAACACCGTTGAAATGTTCTGCTGGAAAGCTATCCTTATCATACACACACCAGACTTGTCCCTTCTGAATCTCGTTCTTCTCAACATAGTCCTCAGCCATTCCAATCACTCGCATAGTTTCTGCCTGACATGGTTCAATTTCAATCAATACCATATCTTTGTAAATCGGATTTTCCTCGATCAGCTTCTTAAACCCTAAAAAGTAATTGGGTTCCGTCTGCTGTCCTTCGCAAAAGATATAGTACCTATACTGTTTCATCTCCAAATATTCCTGGCGACGCTTCTTCTTCCATTTTTCAGTTCCGGCTTTTTTAGGCATTCACTTTCCCCCAATCTATAATTCTTCTGAGGTACGGATCAGCACCGTATTTACCTTCCAGATATTGCTTGTCGAACTTGGCATCCTTTCTGACAGATTCCCCCTTTTCATTTTTAAACTCTACCAAAGAATAAAGTTTAGAATTCTGTGCATTTCCCTTTGCCACAAACCAGATCTCATCTCTGCGGAATACTTCGCTATTCATCGTTGACAGATCGTGAGATGTGAAAATCAACTGTGCTTTATGTCTATTGATAGTCATATCATTGAACATCATAATGATATGGCGAAGTAAAACCGGATGGATTTTTGCGTCCAGCTCGTCAATCACAAGCACAGTTCCGGTAATCAGGCTTTCTGCAATAAACGGAAGTAATCCGAATAATTTCTGTGTTCCACTGGATTCATCAAACAAGTTGATTTCTGTTTCCACATCATCTACGCAATGTTTTGTGAATATATCTATTCTTTCATTCTCTTTTTCTTCCACTCTAAAATCTACAATGTCTAAGTCCATCTCCTGAATCATCTGAAGCATCAACTGTTTTACCTCTTCCGATGTGGACACAGCCATTCGTAGTTCTTGTATTGGATTTCCATAATTCAGGAATTCGATTCCATATTCAAACCAACTCAATACATCCTTAACCACCACATTTCCCTTATAAGCAATTCCTAAATAAGAAAGTAGTGTAAGCGTTTTAGATAATTCATCACTGACTTTCAGTTTTGCAAAAGCTCCCCTTAAAATAATGCCGTTTTCATCTCTGGTAAAAAGAGCTGATTTTCTACCTGTTTCGAGTTTTACTCTATCCAAGCTCTCATATAAAACGAGATCACGCTTTACGTGCAAAATGTATCTGTACTCTGAAACTGTGGTTCGGAAGAATAATTCAAATTCTGTAGGCTCGTCCTTACTCTCCGAAAATGCAAATGGCTCCACAATTATTTTCTTTTGAAGTAATACCTTTTCTTCACTATCCTCTGTCGCAAAAAGGGGACGTAACACTTTTGCCACCAAGGTATGCAATGCAGCCAAAACATTAGATTTTCCTCCGCCATTCGGTCCATAAATAGCTGATACCGGTAGATATTTTTCCTCATCTTTATCTATAATGATTTTATCCTCATGTTCCGATATTGCAGCTGCCTGCATATCAAATGTCACTTCATCTCTTATACTTTTGAAATTTTTTACTGTAAACTGGCATAACATGTCTTCTACCCTCCGTTATACCTTTATTATATCCTTGTCAAGAATATTTGCAAGCAATATTTGAGATTTTGTCTCATATATATGTTTGTAATGTCAAATTTTGTAAATTTTTGCCGATTGTAGCCTATAACATCATAACGCTTAAAAGGATATACTTAATTGTGTTTAATCTACTACCATAATAAGAAAAGCAAGGCTCTCACCTTGCTCCTCTTACCACACAAATAATTTTTCCTTGTTTTCCGATAAATTTTCTAATATGTAATCCCCACTTTCTGCATACAATGCAGTTTTCTCTATTGCCCTCTCTACCTTCCCGGCATTTGCTTCTATTAAAAGTTTGCACAGGAAATCTGCGGTATCTTCCGCTGAATTTGGATTATGAAAACGATAATTTAATTTCGTCCGTTTCAAGCGAAAGCTACACCCCCTTACCTCGCCTGTCCTTCTCTCCCATACTATGAGAAGGATTCTTAGATTAGACCAAGCCTTTTAATCTAAGTTAAGCATAACCTACTTGAGAGCAAATTACGTTCCCAAAATACTGGACTTTTGTCTATTCCCACTGTACTTTTCCAAAAATCACGCTGTTCCCAGCTGCACCATATTCCATTCAAAGCCGTAAAAGTGAAAGAAAACGCTTGAAAAAGGTTTTATGTTACTAATCTTCTTCAAGCGTCTCAATGCCAATCCCGTATACAATTTTATGACCAGTCTCCTCTTGTTTGCCTTGTTTTTCTAAATTCAAGTTTACCTTCAATTCTATATTCACAACTTAGCAAGCAGTGTATTTGTGTACACACAATGCATTTTTGCTTGTTGGGAGTAGTTCCCAAACCCTTTGAAACAATCAGAAATCTGATTGAGCTATGTGATAATTGAATTAGTAAAAGAAAACAACGATTATTATAGATGTTAAAGATAGTCCGTTTTATGCTAATGGCATTATAAGTTTTTTAATGACTTTATTATAGCTCTGCGATATAATACTATGTATAATTACGTGGGAGAAGGTTTATAGATATGGATAAGAAAATCTACGATTTGTTCAACCAAATATGTCCTGATTTCGCCCCTTACAGGTTTTTACCAACAGATTTATACAAGGGAAAAATTATTGGAGGCCATAATCTATATTACAAAAAAGGGAAGGATAATACAGAAGGGGTAATATGCTGCAAAAGAGATATTCAGAAATTTGGATTGAACCAATTCCCAACTAATTTTGTAACATTTAATAAATATGACCAGTCAGATGCTCAAGAAGGATGGTCCGGTGAAAATTTAATTGCAGTAGTGAGACATATACAAGATCAAATTGCTGTGGCAAGCAGTGACACGCAAAAGTCTAATATAGCACAGTGGATTATACCATGTAATATAGAACTATATGATATATTTGGTGCATTTAAAAAATTGAAATGTATTGATTGGAAACAGTCAAATCACTCCATAGTCGAGAATGATGAAGTATACATATATGTGGGTAAGCCTATAGCTGCTATCATGTATAAATGTAAAGTAAATAAAGCAAATTTAGAGGAAGCTGACATTGATGATGCAGAATTTGTTATAAACGGAGAGGAATACGAAAACTATGGGAATTATATGGAACTTGAACTGCTAGAAGAATATGAGCAATCAAGGTTTTCTATAGAAGCCTTAAAAGCTAATGGGTTGCACGGAGGAATTCAGGGACCCAGACATGTCAATGAATTAGCAGAATTTTTAAATTCGAATGACGGAAACTGGGCTGAAAAAATAGAAAATGAGATTTTGGAAAGCGAACTTCAAGGTGAAGAAAAAGAGATTATTACGAAAGTTCGCATAAATCAAAGTATATATAGAGAAAAACTGCTTCATCGTTATAATTCTTGTTGTTTGTGTGGAGTTTCAGATGCACGAATGCTTTTGGCAAGTCACATAAAACCATGGAGTCAATGCACCCCAAAAGAAAAAGTAGATGTAGATAATGGTTTTCTGCTTTGTCCGAACCATGATAAAGTTTTTGATAGTGGTCTGATTACTTTTGATGATGATGGAAACATTATTATTTCCAAGGGACTCAAGGAAACAGATAGAATTTTTTTAAATGTAAGAGAAACTATGAAGATTGAAATATCTGAAAAGAATAAAGCATATATTGAATACCATAGGAATCATATATTTAAAGAATAATCTTATACACATTATGGCGAGTATCGTCATATAACATATACCCGCCATACTATCCCTACTTCACCATCCATATCCATTTCTTTGTTCGTTCCATATTGTTACTACCGCATGTACCGTGCTCTTGCTGACTCCGAATGCCTTGGCGGTCTGACGCACGGTGGCATTGTTTTCGATGATGTACGTTGCAATACCCATCGCACGTTCTTCGATATAATCTTTCAAAGGTAATCCCCTCAGAATACTTTTTTACATTGTATGTATGTTTCCGAGGGGATATGACCGGAATATGTTTACTCCTCCTTCAGCCCCATATCGCTGTGATACCGGTTACGGTAGTGCAGGGGCGTCATGCCGTATTCCTTGCGGAATTTTTCAATGAAATGGCTCTGGGAGGCAAAGCAGAGGAGTTCTGAAATCTGGGAGCAGCTGTAATCGGAATATTTCAGCATGTTCTGCGCCACTTCCAGCTTTCTCTGCAAAATGTAACGGCTGACCGAAATGCCTACCTCGCAGGAGAACAGTCTGGAAAAATAATTTTCGTTGAGTCCCACGTATGCTGCCACTTCCGCCACCGTTATCCGGCAGTGGAGATGCGAATATATATAATCAATGCTTTTAACCACCGGCTTGGAAAAGATTTTCTTCTTGCGGATGGTTTCCATCTGTTCCGCATAGTCTAAGCACATCACTTTGTGGAGAGCGCACAGCTCCTTTAAGCTGTTCAGCCTGTCCGCCTTCAGGATATAATAGTCGGACATTTCGTATGCCTGATTGCTCTCCATACCGCCTTCGATGCAGAAACGGGCAAGCAGGCCTGCCGTTACCACAAAGTGGTAGCGGATACTCTGTATGGGGTCTGCCGACAGTTTCTTTTTGGTGTTCATGGCAAAGGAATCCTCGTCCAGTCTTTGCCTCACTTCCGCTGTCTGCCCCTGCTTTACATAGGAATAAAAGCTCATTTCCCCGCTGTAATCGGTGGAGGTGGCTTCTCGTTCCACATACTGTTCCAGGATGGCTACTTTTCTTTTCTCACTTAACATACGCGTCCTGTTCCTCTCTTCTCCGTGTAATCCCTCTATGCAAATCCTTACTGCGTTACGATTTCTCCCTTATCAGATTTCTTGCTTTTATTGTAGCACAAATATGATAAAAAAGTAATATATATGATATATTTTCTTTTTACAAATTCATACAATGAGGTCATAAGATAACGAAAAAAAGAACGAAAAACATACATTTTTATCAAACAAAGAAAGGATAACTGCCATGAAAAAAACACTTGATTGGAACACTTATCTTGATACCGCTTCCCGGACCGTTTCCGAAGGTATCGTCATGCTCACCAATGAAAACCATGCCCTTCCCCTTGCAAAGGATGAAGAAGTTGCTGTGTTCGGCCGCATTCAGCTTCATTATTATAAAAGTGGTACCGGTTCAGGCGGTATGGTGAATGTTTCCAGGGTCATCAGCATTGTTGACGGTCTTGCAGAAAACAACGTGAAGATTAACGAAACGCTTTTAAATACCTATAAGGAATGGGAAAGGGAACATCCTTATGAATTGGGCGAAGGCTGGGCTGCAGAACCCTGGTCCCAGAAAGAAATGCCTCTTTCTGATAAACTGGTAGCCGATGTTGCAAAAGAAACCTCCACTGCGATTGTCATCATCGGACGTACCGCCGGGGAGGAACAGGACAATTTCGACGGAGAAGGTTCTTTCCGCCTCACCGAACTGGAATGGGATATGTTAAAGAAAGTACGCAAATCCTTCTCCAAGGTGATTTTACTTTTGAATGTTTCCAATATTATTGATATGAGTTTCTTAGATACCTGCCCTCCCGATGCCTGTATGTATGTATGGGCCGGCGGCATGGTAGGCGGCAGAGGTACTGCTGATGTTCTCTGTGGCAAGGTAGCTCCCTCCGGTAAACTTCCGGATACCATTGCCTATCATCTTTCCGACTATCCCTCCTCTCCCTACTTTGGCGGAAAGACACAGAATTTTTACTCTGAGGACATTTATGTAGGCTATCGTTATTTTGAAACCTTTGCCCGCGAAAAGGTACGCTTTCCCTTCGGATTCGGACTTTCCTACACAGAGTTTGACTTCTCTGTTGTCCGCACCTCCGAAGGAAACGGCGTTGCCGTCAGCAAGGACACTGTTTTGACTTTTGACATAAATGTCAGAAACACCGGTTCCGTTGCAGGTAAGGAAACCGTACAGCTTTACTGTGAGGCTCCCCAGGGAAAACTGGGCAAAGCCGCAAGGATTCTCTGCGGTTTTGAAAAAACAAAGCTCTTAGCTCCCGGAGAGGAACAGCTCCTTACTGTTACCATTCCCGTAAAATCTCTGGCTTCCTATGATGACTCCGGTGTAACCGGCCATCGTTTCTCCTATGTTCTGGAAGCCGGCACCTATCATTTTTATGTAGGAAACAATGTCAGAAACGCGGCTCTTT